>Ga0114981_10000790_pt1 | contig 20689 bp, 16 predicted proteins | sample S_140806_MF_Meta_FD_87028 | JGI IMG/M metagenome (GOLD analysis project Ga0114981, IMG submission 87028) | Freshwater microbial communities from Lake Simoncouche, Canada to study carbon cycling - S_140806_MF_MetaG | ecosystem: Environmental > Aquatic > Freshwater > Lake | place: Lake...
GCCTGCACATTGGAGTTCCCCTTGCTGCGCGGGAACGGCATGCCGTGATCAGCGGTAACGACCACGAGCGTGTTTTCAAGCAGGCCGCGTTTTTCCAGCTCCGCCAGCATGCGGCCAAGGTGCGTGTCGAAATGCTCGACTTCAAAGGCATAGTCGAGGATGTCATTCCGAACGACCTCGTTGTCCGGCCAATAGGCAGGCACATGATCGACATCACTGAGCTTCTTGCCGCCCTTTTTCACGCCGCTGCCGAATTCATAACCGCGATGCGGTTCGATGGCCCCATACCAGAAGCACCACGGCTTTTCCGCCGGCGCGGCATCGAGGAAATCGGTGAAGTTCGCCGCGTAGTCGCAGTTGCTGATCTCGTCGGTGGCGGGCTTTTGCTTCTTTTTGTTCCAGGCCTTGCCCGTCATCTCACGCGGCTTGCCATCGGCATCCTTCGCCGAGCCAGGTCCCCAGCCTTTGGTCGTGTGACCGACGTTCCACCCCTTCTCCGCCAGTGCTTCGCCCCAGCCTTTGAATTCCGGCGGGAAGTAGCAGATGTGGTTCGCCGCCTCCTTGAGCTGCCACGAATTCCGCCCCGTGAGGATGCAGGCACGCGATGGGGCGCACTTCGCATTCGGCGTGTAGGCATGACGAAAGAGCAGGCCCTCTTTCGCCACGCGGTCAAAGCTCGGTGTCTTCACCCAGGGGGTGCCGTAGGCGCTCGCGTGAGGACCCCAATCATCCGCGATGGCGAAAAGGATGTTCGGAGTCGCGGAGTGAAGCGACGAGCAGAGGGTGAGCAGGGCGATCAGGTGTTTCATGAGCTTCATTTGTTCGTCAAAGCCGTCTCAATGCTCGCAGCGACAGCTTCAGCGAGCACTTGGTAGCCTTCGGGGGTGAAGTGAACGTCATTCGGGCGGCCATGTTTCTCCATGATCGGCTTCGCCGTGCCGTAAAGGTCATCGATAGCCACATCACTCGACTGCATGAGCTGCACGGCAAGCTTGTTGCGTTCCTCGACGCTATCGAACTTCCGCGTCGGCGAGAGCACGCCGTCCATCGGCACCGGCGTGGTGGTGGCAAACACCAGCTTCGCGCCCGTGGCCTTCATCTGCGTGATCAGCTTCCTCAGATTCTCGATGTATTGCTCACGCGTGGCACGCTGCGTCGTCTCGGAGGTGTACTTCGCGTCGTGGAGGCCGAAGTTGAAGTGGATCACGTCCCACTTCCCCTTGCCGAGCCACGCCGTCATCTTGTCGAGGCCCACCTCCGTCGCGCCGCCGTTTTGCGGGATGCGATGCACGTTCGCTTTTCCCTTCAGCCTCTCTCGCACCGCCACTGTGTAACCGATGGAGATCGAATCGCCGATCAAAAGCACGCGTGGCAGCTTTGGATCGTCCTTCACCGGCCTCATCGCATCGTTTCCCTTGGAATCCGAGTCCGCAGCGCTTTCGCCCTCGTTCACCTTGTCGAGCCCCAGCTTCTTCAATTCGGCTTTCTTCGCCAAAAGCGGCTCCAAGGCCGGATCCATGCCCAGCATGGCCTTCTTCAGCGTCGCCTCATAAACCGCCGTCGCCTTGCGAAAAGCCTTCCCCGCATTCTTGTCGCGATCCGCCGCGAACTTCTTCCGATCCTCTGAGTAAGCCGTCCGAGCTTCACTGTAGATCTTCGCCGCCTCCCGCATCGCTGGCGTGCGCTTCGCCGCCAACTCGACCTCGGTCAGATGCTGTTTTTCCGCCTCGGTGAGAGCTCCGACAACGACGAGGAGAATAAATAGAAGGGCTTTCATGACTTCTTTTTGGCTTTGGACTTTTCAACTCGGCCGGTGGCTTTGAGTGATTCGGCTCAGAGCCGTAGCAAGCGAGGAACGAGAACCCAATCCTCAGAGCAGCTTCTTCCGCTTGAAGTACACGATGGGTACGATGGCGGAGAGGATGATGGTGACCATCACGAGGAGGAAGGCGAAGGGGTTCTCCTGCGCGGGGAGCTTCACATTCATGCCGTAGATGCTGGCGATGAGCGTGGGCGGCATGAAGAGCACGCTGGCCACGGTGAAAATCTTGATGATCTGGTTCTGCTGGATGTTGATGAGGCCCAACGTGGATTCCAGAAGGAAGGTCATCTCCTGCGTCTGCTGATTGGTGTATTCGTCGAGGCTTTTGATGTCTCGCATCACGCTGCGGAACTGCGCCGCCAGATCACCCCGCATCCAGGTGGCGGCGTTGTTGAGGAAGAACTGGAGCATGCGGCTGAGGCTGAGCAGGCTCTCCCGCAGGTTCGCCACGAGGGCGCTGCGGCGGCCGAGCAGCTTCACGACCTCGGCGAGGTCTTTTTCCACACCCGCATCCGTCTTCTGCGTGCTGCGGGAGAAAATCTCGTGGCAGATTTTCTTCAAATCACCTTCCACGATCTGCAAGGCATCCGCGATGCGGGCCACGAAGAGCTCCATGAGCAATAGAAACACCGCATCACTGGAGACAGGCATCGTACACTGCCGCCGCACCTGATCGAGCAGCACACGAAAGGCCAGCGGATCGGCATAGCGGACGGTGGTGAGGCAATCCGGCGCAATAACGAAGGAAATAGAGGTGCTCTCCGGCTCGGTGGTATCGAGACCCACGGGAATCCACGCCGTCATGTAGAGGGCACCCTTCTCCGCGTAGAGTCGGCTGGATTCCTCGATCTCCTGCATTTCCTCACGCGTGGGGAGCTGGTATTCGAGCCACTTTTCCGCCTCTAATTCCTCCGCACGTGCCGGGTTCATCAAATCGAGGAAGACAAGGTTGTCCGGGAACGGACGAATTTTTTCGTCGTTCCAGTCGATGAGCTGTCCTTGTTGCGTGATGAGCCGAACCATGCGCGGGCGGTGAGTGAAGGGCGGGCAGACTAGGCGCGGAGGAGGAAACTGCCAACGCAAAGGACAGTCCGCGCATCATTCTTCACACAGAGGCACTTTTGCCTCTCACCTCCGGTACATCATCTGCCCCGTCCTGGCATCGATGTAAGTGCCGGGACCGCCATTGACGGATGGCGCGGGATAGTTGTAGCCAGGAACGATCGTGCCAGGATGCACGGGCTGGCCGCCGATGCTTTGATAGCTCTGCACGCCGCCGGTGGAGCGGATGACGCCACTGGAGCTGCGGTTGCCGAAGGGGCCGGATTCGTTCTGATGATACATCATCGTGCCGCCGGGCTGCCCCATCGCGGCGGCATTTTCTTCGGCCCGGCGTGCCTCACGCTCGGCGTGGCGAGCACGATCCGCCTCGGAGAGCTGAAAACTGCCTGCGCCTCCCTCTGGGTTGGTGGTTTCACAGGAGGAAAGGATGGCCGCCGTGGCGAGCAGAAGCACGATTTTCAGTGTTTTCATGCCTCGATAGTAACATGCAGGCCTTGTCGCGTTGAGAATTCTTTGTCACGATGGGCGCATGCAGCCCGTCGTCGTCTCTCATCCGCTCGCTCAATGCCATCTCACCGAAATGCGTGATGCCGCCACGCCGCCGCATCGTTTCCGCAGGCATCTGAACCTGCTCGGGCGCATGCTGTTCCTCGAATCCACGCGTGATCTGCCCGTTGCGCCCATCCGCGTGCGGACGCCGCTTCAGGAAACGAGCGGGGTGAAGTTTGCCCGCCCGATGGTCTTCGTGCCGATCCTGCGTGCGGGCCTCGGTTTGCTCGATGGCATCCTCTCGCTCGTGCCGGATGCCACGGTGGCGCATGTGGGCATCAAGCGGAACGAGGAGACTGCCCTGCCACAGCCTTACTACACGAACCTCCCGCCCGTGATCGCTGAGGCGGATGTGTTCCTGCTCGATCCCATGCTGGCCACGGGTGGCAGTGCGGTGGAGGCGGTGCGCCAGTTGAAGACGGCGGGTGCTTCCCGCATCACAATGCTCTGCGTGGTGAGCTGCCCCGAAGGCATCGCCGCGCTCTCCAAAGCCCATCCCGATGTCTGCATCGTGACCGCCGCCATCGACGACGGACTCAACGATCGCAGCTACATCGTCCCTGGCCTCGGCGATGCCGGTGATCGTTACTTTGGGACCGTGTGAATGCGTGAGCTTCCTTCACAAGCATGAGCATCCACCTCCACCCCATTCACTGGCTGGCTCTTTTTGGGCTGGTGGTCGCCGTGGTACTGCTCGTGGGCGCTTTTCGATGTCGTGGCAGCGTTTTTAAGGTGTTGCTCGTGATGTTGGCCTGCGTCTCGGCCATGCCAGCCGGGCTGGTGGTGCTCGTCAGCTACCCGGAGTGGGTTGATCCGCGTTTTCGTGTGTACAAGGATTTCTTCGCGGCGATCCAGCCGGGCATGTCACGGATTGAGGTGAAGGTGCTTTTGGAAAAACACTATCCCGAAGGCGGCGCACGCTCACGGCCCATCGTCTTCCTCGAAGATGAGGACAGTCTGAATTTCTTCATGCACCCCGAGACGGGCCGGACGGAGCCGAATTGCGAAGGCATCCTTTTGAAACTCGATAACGACCTCGTGGCCGCCAAAACTTACTCGCCAGATTGAATGAAGCCGCTTTTGAAACGCCTCCTGCGCCTGGCGATCATCGCCATGCTCACGCCGGTCATCTTTCTGCTGAGCTGCCAGTCCTCGCTCATCTACCACCCACGGCCGAATGAGCCCGGCATGACGGAGCACTTGGAAAACAATCGTGGAGAGCGCATCACCTACCGCACTTCACAAGGCATGCAGACGGCTTGGTATCGGCCACCGTATCGCGGCGATGAGGCCACCGCGCCGCTATGGATCGCTTTTGCTGGGAATGGCTCATTGGCTCTCGATTGGATGTATCTCGCCGGCATCGCCGATGGGCGCTTTGCTTGGCTGATGATTGATTACCCCGGCTATGGCGAATGCGAGGGCCAGCCCACGCCAAAAGCCATTCGCCAGAGCAGCGTGGCCGCGCTCGAGCAGCTCGCGGTGCGGTTAAAGATCTCGCGTGAGGTCTTAACCTCCCGCAGCCTTGTCATCGGGCACTCGCTCGGCGCGGCGGCCGCTCTCATGACCGCCGAGGACCTCGGCATCCATCGTGGCATCCTTATTTCCCCTTTCACCAGCATGACGGACATGGGCCGCGAGGTGCTCGGCTGGCCGCTCTGCTACCTGAACATGCACCGCTTTGATAATCGCCAAACGCTCTCCGCTATCTGTCAGCACCCCGATGCCTTTTTCACCCTCTACCACGGCACAGGCGATGACCTCATTCCCTCCCGAATGAGCGCCAAGCTGGCGGCGGCACATCCGGGCAAAGTCACCTTCCATCCCGTGCCCGGTGGTCACAATGACGTGCTGCTGCACCTTCAACCGCAGCTCAGAGCCGAAATGCTTCGGCTGAGCAGCCTAAAGTAAACTCAGCGATTCCCTTCCGTGCCGGGCGTCACCTGCCCACTGCGGATTTTTGCCTTCAGGCGAGACCAGAAGTCGTCATCCTCGGGATTGAGTTCCGGTTTGCGCACCTCGCTAGGTTTGTTCTCGATCTTTGGAACGGTGGGTGGCTTGGCCTCACCGCCATCGCTGCGTGAATCGGAAAGCGAACCGCCGTAGGCGGCGAAGTTGTTCACGGGCACGTCATACTTGCGTGAATCCACCGCTAACTTGCGGCGGGTGTTGATGAAAGCCGTCGGCGAGTAATAGACGCTGTTGTCACGGGCAAACTGGGAGCGGTTCATGCCCACGCAGAGATCTTTGCGCATCTCGAAGTGCAGATGGACGAAGTACATGCCGTTGTTTCCACCCATGGTGCCGACGAGCTGGCCTTTCTCGACGAGATCGTGCAGCTTCGCGACCCGCTGGTGAAGGTGCGCATAGAGCGAATCGACCATGGCGATGCGCCCATCGATCTCACGATAGACGTGGCGGACGATGATGCAGTTTCCCCAACCCACGCCGATGTTTGCTGAGAAGATCACCACGCCACGGGCGCATGAGTAGATGGGAGCACCCAGATCGCTATCACCACCACCATTGCCATTCCAATCTTCGCCGAGGTGACCGTTGGGGAAGTAGCCACGGGCTTTGTGATAGCCAGCGGCATCCGGCTTGCCCACAGGGAAGTCAAAGCCATCCGCGAGACGCACTCGCAGGGTGCTGCCGGCCTGCGCAAAGCCCTGCACGGTAGCCGCCAGCAGGCAGAGCATGGCCAACAGGAGACAGCGGGCGGGTTGGTGGTTGGTTTTGGCGAGGTGAGGCATGCCCGAGAAGAGCGAAAGGGATCGGAGGCTAGCGCAAGGAGAGCGAAAGGCCAGCAAGGAATCACCCTGCGGCGGCTTCACTTACTCTGAAAAATCTCACTCTGCACGATGGCGTAAATCAGATCCCGCATGGCATGGCCCTGGGTTTTGGATTGAGCCACGAGGCGGTCGATCTCGCTACGGTCAGAGAAACCCATCGGGCGGCCGGTGGAGAAGGTGAGGAGCTTTTCGATGACACAGCGGGCCACCTTGTCCTGATCGGCGAGGAGCAGGTTTTTGAGGTCGGCGAGGTTTTGGAAAGTTTTGCCATCGGTGAGCACGCCTGCGGCATCGACAGGCTGGCCGAGCCGGTAGCGCACCTTGCGGCCTTCGACCTTCAAATCGACCTTTTCACCTTCGCCGAGGCTGCGAAAGCGCTCCCGCCACCCGCCGATGACATCGTAATTCTCGAGTGCGAAGCCTGGTGGGTCGATCACGCGATGGCAACCTTGGCAGCTTTCCATTTCGCTATGCTTCGCCAGTTGCTCGCGAAGCGTGGCAGCTCCGCGAATGTCCGGCTCCACGCCTGGGATACCGGGTGGCGGTGGTGGCGGCTCCATGCCGAGAATCCGATCCATCACGAAGATGCCACGCACCACGGGCGAGGTATTCGTGCCGTTGGCGCTGACCTTTAAAATGCTCGCCTGTGTCAAAACACCTCCGCGATGACTCTCCGCAGGCAGTTTGATCTTTTGCAAATCCACGCCGCTCACGCCGGGAATGCCGTAGTGCTTGCCAAGACGATGATTGAGCATCGCAAAATCGCTTTGGATGATGTGATCAAGGCTCAGATTTTCCTCGATGAGATGCGTGATGAAGCTGCGGGTCTCACGCAGCATGCTGTCGAGCAGCAGGCCGTCATACTCGGGATAGAGCTGCTTATCCGGCGTGGTGAATTCGATCTCGCGGAGGTTAAGCCAGCCATCGGTGAAATCGGCCACGAAGCGTTCGAGCGTATCCGCCTTGAGCAAGCGCTCGGTTTCCATACGCAAGACCTCCGGCTGGGTGAGCTTCGCAATGTGCAGCGCCTCATCCGGCATGCTGCGAGTGAGAAAGTAGCTCAGCCGTGTGGCGAGCTGGAGGTCGCTGAGTTTGCCCGCAGGCTCCTTGAGAAACAAAAACTCCGGTGAGCACAGCATCGCCACCGCCGCAGCTCGCATGGCAATAAGGAAATCTTTTCCCTCCGCGAACTCCGCCTCGAAGAGTTTCACATACGGCTCCACTTCCTCCGCCGTGACGGGTCGGCGAAACGCGGTGCTGGCAAAGGCAGGGAGAAGCTTTCGAGCATCCGTGGCCGGATCGGCTGTGTCAGCCGTGAAGCTGGGCTTGTAACCTGCTTTGCCCTTCATCCATGGTTTTTCAGGTGCCAGCTCGCGGAGCTTGGCATCGCCCAGAAGTCTCTTTTGACCACGAGGCGGCCATTCGGTGATGAAGGGGCCTTCGAGCTCCACCTTCATCAACGCGAGACCTTCGCCGGGATATTTATCCGGGCCGTCTTTGACGGGCGAATGTCCATCTGGACCATTGAGACCCTGTGGACTGATCCAGAGGCCTTTGCCTGCATCGAGATGCAGGGTGATCTCGACGGTGCCGGGCTTTCCCGCCGGCAGCTCGTGGTAGCTGTGTGTGATGTTATCGGCATTGCGGAAGTTGAAGCTGCCCGTGATGAGCGCCAAGACGACTGGCTCCTCGATTTGATAACCGTAGCCAGTGACTCGCACTTTGTAGATGCCGGAGGTTTTGGCGCGGACGTTCGGGATGACGGTGCTGGGAAATCCGCCTTCGTTGAAAACGACGATCGCGCCGTCGCCGCGTTTCAGCCAATGCTTACCAATGGCTTCCTTGTTGCGGTCGCTTTCGAGGGTGGCGGTCTGCGTGATCCTTTCCGGCTGCTGATCGGCGAAGAGGGCTGCGTTGATCGCTAGTTCGGCGGCTTCCATGTAGCGCTGCATCTGGATACCGGAGATGGAGAGCGCTTCGCCGATGTTGTCGAAACCTGCGGCACGTCCGTCCTCCGGCAGCATGTCGATGACATTCACCTTCACTCCGAGGAGGTCATCGAGGGTGTTTTGATACTCACGGCGATTCAAGCGACGCAGCACAGTGCCTTTTTGCGCCTTGGATTTTGCCACGAGATCAGCACCGAGAGCGGCCATGAAGTCCTGCACCTCGTCCAGGCTTGGCTGGCGCTTCTTTTTCGCGGGTGGCATCTCACCCGCCGCCACGCGATCAAACACCCGAATCCACTTTTTCAATGCGACCGCATCTGTGCCAGCGGTGGAGACGGCAGCCAGATCGAGCCCGCCTTTCTTCGTCTCCGCATCATGGCAATCCATGCAATGCGTGTCGAAAAACGGCTGCAACGCCGGAACGGCACCGCAGGCAACGTGACAGGAGATGAATAGTGCTCCGAGGCTTTTCATGGCGTTTGGGAACGATGCGGCAGCGCCCTTTCTGACGGCTGGATGGCATCAAACGATCACAAGCACGATGGCGCTCATCATCAGCAGTGTGCCAATAAGCCGCCAACGCATTACCTTTGGCCCCAGATGTTGCTCGGCGTTCTGGAACCAGTGCCCGATCATCCAAACGAGCAGCACACTGAGCAGACCGCGTGATGCGTAAATGATGTTCGCGTTCGTCGCTTTCCCAAACACGGCCAGGGTGCTCACAAACGTGATGCTCTGCACCCCTAGCAACGTGGAGCCACCTAACAGCCAGGGCCAGGCTTTGCCAGGAATGCGGCTGAGCGGCGCGGAGAAACGGAAGATGAGACCGAAGGAGAGGATGGCATTGATCCAAAAGATGCATGGAAGCAGCCGACCCGCTCCCCAGGATGGCCCCCACTTCTGCACCAGCACATCAAAGACCGCGAAGGCTACCGCACCGATGCCGCCAGCAATGAACGTGATGAGGAGATTGCGTGGCGGGTTTTCTGCATCCTTGCGATTGAGGCAGGTAATGCCCAAAACGCTCAGGAAGGCCGCGATCCAGAGCTTCACGCCAACGGCTTCGTCGATTAAAAAAGGCGTGAGGAAGGCCACGAAGATGACTTTGAGGCCAAACACCGGCACCGCCACGGAGACATCGCCTTTTTCCAAAGCCAGAAACTGCGAGAGCTGCCCAACGAAGAGGCACATCGCGATGATGCCCGGCTGCCACAGCAGCTCTTTTTCCACCGGCGGCCCGCCAAGCAACCAGAGCAATGAAAACAGCGCCGCGACGATGAGGTTCGCCACAAAAGTGGTGCGCCATAAACCGACGCCGAGATCGCTGGAGCGCTTCAACACCAAGGCTCCAAAGGCATAAAGAAGGGCAGCGAGGAACGGGAAGATCGTGGTAGCAGCGGCGGGAGACACAATGCGCTCTAGTTCAGCGGCGCAGGCTTGTCCATGCCGGGAGCGTCTCATTGAGGATGCTCCCATCCGAATACAAAAAGCCCTGTGAGGTTTCCCCCACAGGGCTTTTGTTCACGGAGGTTAATCCGTTACAGCGGCTAAAGCCGCCGTGTAGTTACTTCTTGGCAGCCTTCTTGGCGGCCTTCTTGGCAGCCTTCTTGGCGACTTTCTTAGCAGGGGCCTTCTTGGCAGCCTTCTTGGCGGCTTTCTTTGCAGCTTTCTTAGCCATAGTGTTTGTCCTCTTGGTGTTGTTGGTTGCTTTGTTGTTTTGTTTTGCCGAGGCACCAGCGGAACTGGAACCACGGACATTTTTACCGGTGGCAGCCTGGGCGGCGGCGCGCTTTTCCTCGATGGCAGCCTGCGCAGCAGCGAGGCGGGCGACGGGAACTCGGAAAGGACTGCAACTGACGTAGCTCAGGCCCACCTTGTGGCAGAACTTCACGGAGTCAGGATCGCCACCGTGTTCACCGCAGATGCCCAACTTGATGTCGGGGCGGGTGCTGCGGCCTTTGGTGATGGCGGTCTGGATAAGCTGGCCGACACCAGTGACGTCGAGCGTAGCGAAGGGGTTCTTTTTGAAGATCTCGTTCTCCGTGTAGGGCATGAGAAACGAACCCATGTCGTCACGGCTGATGCCGAGGGCGGTCTGGGTGAGGTCGTTCGTGCCGAAGGAGAAGAACTCCGCAGTCTGCGCGATCTCGTCAGCGGTGAGAGCACCGCGAGGGACTTCGATCATGGTGCCGACCATGTAGGCGAATTTGATCTTTTTCTCGGCCATGACGGCCTTGGCGACGTTGTGAATGATCGCCACCTGAAGGTCGAGCTCCTTCTTGAAGCCGACAAGCGGAACCATGACCTCGGGCTTCACCTTGATCTTCTTCTTCGCCACGTCAGCGGCGGCTTCGAAGATGGCGCGGGCCTGCATGGCGGTGATTTCCGGGTAAGCGATGCCGAGACGGCAGCCACGGTGACCGAGCATGGGATTGAACTCATGCAGAGCAGCGACGCGGGACTTCACTTTTTCGACAGAGACGCCCATTTTCTTCGCAAGGTCGGCCTGAGCGGCTTCTTCATGCGGAACGAATTCGTGAAGGGGTGGGTCAAGAAGACGGATGGTCGCAGGCAGGCCTTTGAGGGATTCAAAGATGCCGGTGAAGTCTTCACGCTGGTAGGGAAGAAGCTTCGCGAGGGCTTTTTCGCGATCAGCGACGTTGTCAGCGAGGATCATCTCACGGACGGCGTCGATGCGGTCACCTTCAAAGAACATGTGCTCCGTGCGGGTGAGGCCAATGCCCTGAGCACCGAACGCGATGGCGTTTTCGGTTTGCTCAGGATTGTCGGCGTTCGTGCGGACCTGGAGGCGGGCAGCTTTGCCGCACCATGCCATGAGCTGTTGGAAGTTTTTGAACTTCTCGGTGCCCTGCGCGGCCTTGTCGCCGTGAAGAGCACCCGTGACGATGGAAGACGGTCCGGTTTTGATTTTGCCGCCATAGATCGTGCCGGCGGTGCCGTCGATGCTGAGGCTGTCTTTGCCTTCGTGGAAGACTTCACCCGCGATAGTGACGGTCTTCTTGTCGTAGTCGATTTCGACGGCGGAAGCACCGCAGATGCAAACTTTACCCATCTGGCGGGCGACGAGCGCGGCGTGGCTAGAGACACCACCTTTGGCGGAGAGGATGCCAGCGGCAGCGATCATACCACGAAGGTCTTCCGGGGAAGTTTCATTGCGGACGAGGAGAACAGTCTCACCGGCTTCTGCGGCTGCAGCTGCCCGGTTGGCATTGAGGTAGATGGTGCCGGAGGCAGCACCAGGACCGGCAGGAAGGCCTTTAGCGAGTTCCTTGGCTTTCTTGATCTCGCTGAGATCAAAGTCGGGAGCAAGCAGTTGCTCGAGCTGGTCGGCAGGATTGCGCAGGATGGCGGTTTCCCAGTCGATGAGCTTTTCCTTCACCATGTCCATGGAGAACTTCAGCGCGGCAGCGGCGGTGCGCTTGCCATTGCGGGTCTGAAGCATGAACAGCTTACCCTGCTGGATGGTGAACTCCACGTCCTGCACGTCTTTGAAGTGCTTTTCGAGGATCTGACGAACTTTGAGAAGTTCAGCGTAAGGCTTCGGCATCGCTTTCTTGAGTTCGATCACTGGCTCAGGCGTGCGGACGCCGGCAACGACGTCTTCACCCTGTGCATTGATGAGGAACTCACCGTAGAATTCATTGACGCCGTTGGCAGGATTGCGAGTGAACGCCACGCCAGAGCCGGAGTCGTCACCCGTGTTGCCATAGACCATCGCCTGCACGTTGACGGCAGTGCCCCACTCGGCGGGAATGTTGTATTTGCGGCGATACACGATCGCACGGTCATTCATCCAAGAACCGAACACAGCACCAGCGGCACCGCGAAGCTGATCCCATGGGTCATTTGGGAAAACTTTGCCTGTGCGCTCTTTGACGAGCTGCTTGAAGAGGCGGACGAGTTCTTTTTGGTCGTCAGCGGTCAGGTCGCTATCGACGATGTCTTTGTGGTACTTCTTGTGTTTGAAGCCTTCGATGACGACTTCGAAAGGCTCATGATCTTCGCCTTCAGTCTTCTGAACGCCGAGAACAACATCACCATACATCTGAATGAAGCGGCGATAGCAATCCCAAGCGAAACGCTCATTCTTGGTCGCGGCAGCGAGAGAAAGAACCGTCTGGTCATTGAGGCCGAGGTTCAAGATGGTGTCCATCATGCCTGGCATGGAGTCACGGGCACCGGAGCGCACCGCGACGAGAAGCGGCATGCCTTTGGCATCACCGAATTTGGCGTCCATGATTTTTTCCATGGCTGCGACGCCGACTTCCATCTGCTTCTGAAGTTCGGCAGGGTAGCTCTTCTTGTTGGCGTAGAAGTAAGTGCAGACTTCCGTGCTGATGGTGAACCCGGGAGGCACAGGAAGACCGATGCGGCTCATCTCCGCAAGGTTTGCTCCTTTGCCGCCGAGAAGCGCTTTCATGGAGCCGTCACCGTCCGCTTTTCCTGCTCCGAAGGAATAAACGTATTTTACTTTCTTTGCGCTGCTGGTTGCTTGTTTAGCCATGGTTTTAATTTCGGTCGATCAATGTGATCCGAGTGTGTTGTCGATGTTTGAGTGGGATTGAATCGGCGATTTATATTGATGGATTATATGATGCAAGCGTTTGTTGACAATGAAAACTTCAGTGTCGCATCACAACACCACCGTGATGAACCAGCGCGAGACATTCAGACACGGCTATTGACGTGCGGATTCTTTTCCTGATAAAAGCTATTCGTCATCACATGCGTCGAAGGTATCCCAACTCCATGTCAGCATGACGCCACCAACTCAAACCGCCCATTGCTCATGAAAACTCCAGCTCACATCTCCTCCCGGCGAGGCTTCACCCTCATTGAACTCCTGGTCGTCATCACCATCATCGCCGTTCTCGCGGGCCTCGTCATCTCGCAGGCCCCAAAGATGATGGAAGACGCCCGCAAGCTTGAGGTTCGCAATGCGATCATCAGTCTCAAGACAGGTATCAGCAACTATCAGGTCGAATACAACCGTTACCCAATCGACCCGGCTCTACTCGCCAGCGGTGGCGGTGATGATGCCCAGCCGATTTTGACAGATCAAAACTCCACCATCGTTGACACCTTGATGGGTGACGCGGCTCAGCAGCCGGGCGCCGCCAGCGGAAGCAGTGGCGGCAGTATCAATCTCAACCCAAAGGGCATCGAGTTTGTGACCTTCAAAGTGGCGAAGAATGGCCGCAATGGATTGGTGGGTACTCAGTCGCCTTTCAGCCTGCTCGATATGTGGGGCTCTCCTTTTTATGTGCTGCTCGATACCAACTTGGACCGGAAGCTTGAGAACCCTGATGTCATGAATCAAGACCCTAAGATTTCCCAAAGCCAAGTCAGCCCGCCACCGCAGTTCCTTCCCACGGACGTGGCGATCTATAGCATCGGCAAAGACCTCGTTCAATTGACCGGTGACGATGTTGCCTCCTGGCGCGAGTAAAATTCTATCGTCACCCCTTCAGCGGCGGTCTCCATGCGGAACCGCCGCTTTTTCATGCTCACGCGTATTGCGCGAGCAAATCAGCCGTCTTCGCCGGATCGACCTTCTCGAAGAAATCGTCCTCCACCATGCAAACCGGGCCAAAGCCGCAGCTCGCGAGGCATTCGGCGAATTCGATGCTGTATTTGCCGTCGGCACTCACCGCGATCGGGTGATGGTGATCGATGTGCGAGCGGTCGATGTTCGCCGTTTTGCAGAAAGACTCCATCAGCTCGTAGCTGCCCGCCATGGCACAGGAAAGCGTACGGCAGACGCGGATGTGATACTTGCCCGGAGCGCTTTGACGGAAGCCGGGATAGAAAGTGACCACTTCGAGCACCTGAATCGGCTCCAGGCCGAGTTTTGCGGACACCCAGTTCACCACCTCCTCGCTGATGTAGCGGAAATGATGCTGCATGAGATGCAGCAGCGGCAGCACCGCACTGCGTTTCGACACCGGATAGTGCGAGATGGCCTCATCCATCTGCTTCTCCAATTCTGCTGGAACTTCAAAGGCCATGCGTGGGTCGGTCAAAATCGGTTGAGGGTAAAAAATCAGCGGTCGCACTCGCCCATGACGAAGTCGAGGCTGCCGAGCACGGCAGGCACGTCGCTGATCATGTGGCCAGGCAGCAGCTTGGAAAGAATGCAGAGATTCAGGAAGGAGGGGCTGCGAATCTTCAGGCGGTGCGGCACACCGCCACCGGTGCTGTTAATGTAAAAGCCCAGCTCGCCCTTGGGATTCTCGGCGGAGAAATAAACTTCACCTGCCGGAGCGTCGATGCCCTGCGTGGCGATGATGAAGTGGTGGATCAACTCCTCCATCTTCATGAGGACCTTCTCTTTCTTCGGCAGCAGACCCTTGGCTTCAGCCACATTGATCGCACCGCCGGGCAGATTCTTCAGCACTTGGCGCAGGATGCGCACGCTCTGGCGCATCTCTTCCATGCGAACGAGATAACGATCATAGCAATCGCCCTTCGTGCCCACGGGGATGTCGAACTCATACTTCTCGTAGTCGAGATAGGGGTGCGCCTTCCGCACGTCGAACTCCACACCCGATCCACGCAGATTCGGCCCTGTGATGCCGTACGCGATGGCTTCATCTCGCGAGATGACACCGATGTCCTGCGTGCGCTGAATGAAAATCGCGTTCCGGGAGAGCAGCTTGTCGATCTCATCGATCACCGGCTCCAGTTCATTCAAGAAAGTTGTCACCGCAGCCTCAAAGCCAGCTGGCAGGTCACGCGTCTGGCCGCCCACGCGGGTGTAGCTCGTCGTGAAGCGTGCGCCCGTGAGCTGTTCGCACAAATTATAAATCTTCTCGCGCTCCGTGAAGGTGTAGAGGAAGACCGTCATCGCGCCCACATCCATCGCGAAAACCCCGACACCCAGCATGTGCGCCGAAATGCGGGCCAGCTCGCAGCAGAGCACGCGGATAGCCTTGCCACGCTCCGGCAACTCCCATCCCATCAGCTTTTCCACCGCCAGCGCATAGGCCACGTTGTTCGCCAGCGGCGCGAGATAGTCCAAGCGGTCCGTGTAAGGCACGAACTGGTTGTAGTGCATGTTCTCGGCGATCTTCTCATCACCGCGATGCAGGAAGCCCACATCGGGATCGGCCTTTGTGATGATTTCACCGTCCAGTTCGAGGATTAGGCGCAGCACGCCGTGCGTCGCCGGATGGCTGGGGCCCATGTTGAGGACCAATTTCTCGCCCACGATGTCCGTCGTGGTCTCTTCCACGGATTCGAGATGCCGGGCGGCCTTGGCGGCGGTATCGGGAGCCTCGTATTCTCGGGTGACAGTGGGCATGCGTTCGGAAAGTGGGGAAGTGCGCGACTTATTCGTCGCCCACGAAAGAGCGGCAACACGATTTTGTGAAAAGTTTCACAAGCTCCCCGCCCCACCCACAATCCGCCCTCGCCAACCCCTCTCCCTCTCTATAGTAGGCGCACGCATGGCCCGTCAGACCTTTCACGCCCTATCAGCCCCTCTTTCCAGCCTCTGGAAAGCCCTCGTGTGCCTGGTCCTCCTCACCTCCTGGACCTCCGCCGCCATCGAAAGCATCCCCGCCCCGGCCGATGGCATCTACGACGACACCCGCGCCCTGAGCGATGCCTCCCGTCAAACCCTCGCGCAGGAGATTCGCTCCCTCGTCACCGATTTGAAGTGCGATGTCTGGCTCACCGCCACCAGCTTCTCCACCGGCGGCCTCACCCCGCGTCGCCAGGCGCAGGCCACACGTATCCGCTGGAGCGGGGACAAAGCGGCCATCCTGCTCGGTTACGACCGCGCCGCGAATGTCCTCGCCTTCTCCCTCTCTCCCGACCTCTGGAATCGCTACCCCGCCTCATCCCTCGCCACGCTCGGCCTTGAGGCGAACCGCACCATCGCCAACACCCAGCTCACCCTCGAAGAGCGCCTCACCACCATCGTCCATCAGGTCGCCAAGCAGTTGCGTGAACTAGAAGCCGTGCGCCTCAAACAATCCGTGTGGTTTCCGAAGGAAGAACGCGGTTCCACCCTCCTCCTCCTCGCCGTTCTTCTCGGCGGAGCCCTTGTCGCCGCCATCCTCGGCATCATCTCACGCGCCAGCAGCCACACCGGCGGTGAGCAGCTCAGCTTCCCCGATGTCAGTGTCAGCACTCGCTTTGGCGCCCCCTTCGGTGGAGGTCTCATCGCGGAAATTCGCACACAGCCACCAGCGAGATAGCCAATCGGGAGTGATGCCTTCCCAATCCTCCATCACTCCGCGATTCCAACACTCCATCAATCCCGCCGCAACTGCTCGCTCGAAGGCTCATCACCCTTCAGGCCCTTCTCCTTCAGCACCTTGTCCACCATCTCGATGTACTTCAGCGGATACTTCTTCCGCTGATACTTGCGAAACATCAGATCCCGCAGCGCCAGCCAGTCATCGTCCGTCGGATTTTCCAAAGGTTCCCAGCCTGGCATCTCCGGTTCGATCAGGTAATGCCATACCCAGTTCCGGAAGTCCCAGTAGGCACGCACGTAGCGCTTCTTGCGGGGTTCGATTTGCTCGTGCCATTCATGCGCCTGGTTCTTTTTCATGGATTCGTGTGCAGCCAGCATGCAATCGTCCGCCTGCGCATGCAACCCCACACACGCTCCGCTTTGCCGCCGCTCTTCGCCTACCTCGCCGCCGTGCTGGTGGGCGGTGCCCTGCTCGCGCCGATCCTCTTCGACCTCGGCAAATGGGCGCAAAGCTGGCTCACCGCCTCCTCCATGCACAATTGGGGCATCGTAAAGTGGCTCCTCAGCGAGATCGAACGCGCCCACTTCACTCGCTACTTCAACCGCGCCGTCCTCGTCCTCGCCATCGTGCTCATCTGGCCGCTGTTGAAGGCCATCCGGCTCGATCGCAGCGTTCTGCCCGCTTTCGCGCCCGCCGCCTCCGGCCTCAAACAAGGCCTCACCGGCTTCCTTTTGGCCGCCGGACTCCTTTTCGGCCTCGGCCTGCTTTTCATCCAAAACGGCATCTACACGCTCAAACCCGACGCGGCATGGTTTCGCGTCTCCTCGCACCTCACCGCTGCCTTTGGTGCCGGCATCATCGAAGAGCTGTTTTTTCGCGGAGCCCTCCTCGGCATCCTCCTGCGCACCATGAAGCCCAAAACCGCCTTCATCTGGTGCACCTTCATCTTCGCCATCGTCCACTTCCTACGACCACCCGGCGACTGGCAGCTCGCCGATGCCGACGTCCGCTGGCACAGCGGCTTCGCCGTGCTCGTGCGACTCTTCAGCGGCTTTGGAGACCTCCGGATCTTCCTCGCCGAATTCCTCACGCTGACCGCTGTCGGCGCCGTCCTGGCCTTCACGCGACTCCGCACCGGTCGTTTGTGGCTCCCCATCGGCCTGCATGCCGGCTGGGTGTTCGGTTTGAAATACTTCACCGCCCTCACCCTCACCTCCGAGGCCCTCAACCGTGGCGAAACCCTCCCCTGGATCGGCACCAACCTCAAAATCGGCCTCGCTCCCTTCGCCACCGTGCTTTTCACCGGCTTCATCGCCTCCCTGTTCTTCCCTTCAACCATCAGCAATCAGCAATCGGCCATCGACATTCCGCCGCCACGCTAACCCACTCGATTCCGAACGTAATGAAAAGCGTGCGTCATCTTTTCTTCCTCATTCTGGCACTTCCCCTCTTCGCCGCCGAGCCCAAGGACCGCCTCATCCGCGAAACACCCGCGCTTTCACCCGAGGCCGAACGCGCCGCGCTGCATGTCCCCGCAGGCTTCGACGTCCAGCTCTTCGCCGCCGAGCCGCAAATCAACAAACCCATCAACCTCGCCTTCGACGCCAAAGGCCGACTCTGGGTCTCCTCCACCGTCGAGTATCCCTACGCCGCCGACAAGAAACGCTGGTCCGACCCTCAAGGCACTCGCGTCCAAGACAGCCGCGATGCCATCAAGATCCTCGAAGACACCGATGGCGACGGTCGCGCCGACAAAGTCACCGTCTTCGCCGACGCCTTAAACATCCCCACCGGCGTCCTCCCCTGGCACAAGCCCGAGCACAAGGCTGGCTGCATCGCCTTCAGCATCCCCAACATCTGGTACTTCGCCGACACCGACGGCGACGACCGCGCCGATCTCCGCGAAGTCCTCTTCGGCCCGCTTGGCTACGAAAAAGACACCCACGGCATGTGCAGCAGCTTCCGCCTCGGCCTCGACGGCTGGGTCTATGCCACGCACGGCTTTAACAACACCAGCCGGTTTGAAGTCCGCGCCGATCGATGGCGAGACGATGGGAAAATAACGAATGAACGAATTCCGAATGACGAAAGAAGCCCGAATGCCCCAAACCCGAAATCCAGCGATTCGTCATTCGAGCCTCGTCATTCATTCGTCATTCCGCATTCGTCATTCGACATTCCTGGCCGCCGTCTCGAACTCCAATCCGGCAACGTGTTTCGTTTTCGTCCCGATGGCTCCAAGGTCGAACGCTACACCAGCGGCCAGGTCAATCCCTTCGGCCTCGCGTGGGACCGCTACGGTAATCTCTACAGCGCCGACTGCCACAGCTCACCCGTGTATCAGCTCATTCGCGGAGCCTGCTATCCCAGCTTTGGCAAACCGCATGACGGACTCGGCTTCGCACCCGTCATGTGCCAGCACACGCACGGCAGCACCGGCATCTGCGGCATCGTGTATCTCGACGGCGGTGTGTGGGGCCCCGAGTGGGACGATCACATCCTCCTCGGCAACTGCGTCACCTCCCGCGTCAACCACGACCACGTCACCTTCACCGGCTCCACGCCCAAAGCCAACGAGCAGCCCGACTTCATCACCAGCGATGACCCCTGGTTCCGCCCCGTCGATCTCCAACTCGGCCCCGACAACGCCCTCTACATCGCCGACTTCTACAACAAGATCATCGGCCACTACGAAGTCCCCCTCGACCACCAGGGCCGTGACAAAACCCGCGGCCGCATCTGGCGGGTTGAGAAGAAAAGTGGTGCCACCAAGCGCCAACCGATTGCCCAGCCAGACCTCAGCGACTGGCGAAAAGCACTCGAAAGCAGCTCACCCAACACTCAACGTGCCATCCTCGCCAAAATACTCGATTCGCCCAAGCACGAAGCCTTGCCGTTGTTGCTTCAAAACATCCACAAAACATCTTCTTCCGATCCCAGCCTCGTTCTCGCCTATCGAATCGCCCTTTGTGATCATCTGAAGCTTCCAGGTGCCTTCACCAACATCGAGCAAACGCACCTCGCCCTCGTCACTGAAATCGCCACCGCCGTGCCCAGCGCTGACGCAGCCGCGTTTCTGCTTCAGCGCCTTCAAACCGGCCACAACATCACTCCCGCCCGCCTCACCCACATCGCCCGCCACGGCGATCCCGCGCTGCTTTCCAAGGCCATCGCTCTCGCCAAACAAGCATCACTCCAAAACTCCACCACTCCGCTCCCACTCCTCACCGCCCTCCACGACGGCCTCAGCGAGCGCGGCACGCCTCCGCTACCTGAACTCCTCTCTTGGGCACAAGACCTCGCCAAACAGCTCCTCGAAGCCGCTTCACAAACACCCACCCCCACCTGGACCAGCACCGGAAACGCCAAATGGTCCCTCCAGCCGCGAAAACTCGCTGACGGCACCGAAGTCACCGTCTTGCAAAGCATGGCCAAAGGCGGTGGAGACGAAGAAAGCCGCACCGGCACTCTCCAATCCAAAACCTTCGACGCACCCGCCAAACTCACCCTCTGGCTCAACGGCCACCGCGGCTTCCCCACGGCCAAACCGCACGACAAAAACCTCGTCCGCATCGTCGAAGCACAAACCGGTCGCGAACTCGCCCGCGCCTTCCCGCCACGCGATGACAAACCCAAACGCATCGAGTTCGACCTCTCCAAACACACCGGCAAACGCGTCCGCCTCGAAGTCATCGACGGCGACGACGGCAAAGCCTACGCCTGGCTCGGCCTCACCCGCATCGAGCCCGCCGTGATCAGCGTGAACGACTTCCAAAGCGAAGACAACACTCGCGAGAGCCTCAAAACCCTCGCCGTGATGCTCCAGCACAGCGCCCCGGCCGCCTTGCGTGAAAAACTCGCCACCTACCTCCCACCGCGACCCGCCCCACCACCGCTCCCGGTCTCACCCGAGCAGCGCAAACAGCTCGACACCCTCATCGCCGCCCGCGTCGCCGCCTTTTCCAAAGCCAAGCTCGATCTCGAAACCGGAGCCAACGTCTTCAAGATGAACTGCGCCGCCTGCCATCAAATCCAAGGCGAAGGCGGCCTCATCGGCCCGCAGCTCGACGGCATCGGCACCCGTGGCCCCGAGCGCCTCTGCGAGGACATCCTCGACCCCAACCGCAACGTCGATGCCCACTTCCACCTGCACACCCTCACCCTGAAGGACGGCACTACCTTCGCCGGCTTCCTCAAAGCCGAGCTCGGCGAGGTCAAACTCCTTGTCGATGCCACCGGCAAAGAACACCGCCTCTCCAAAAAAGACATCGCGAAGTCCGAAGTCAC
>Ga0114981_10000795_pt1 | contig 20641 bp, 20 predicted proteins | sample S_140806_MF_Meta_FD_87028 | JGI IMG/M metagenome (GOLD analysis project Ga0114981, IMG submission 87028) | Freshwater microbial communities from Lake Simoncouche, Canada to study carbon cycling - S_140806_MF_MetaG | ecosystem: Environmental > Aquatic > Freshwater > Lake | place: Lake...
ACGGGCGATCTGCCTCATGGCGATCTGCTGCAAAGGCTCGCCACCGCCCGGATAAGGGTCCACGCAATACAGCGTGGCGTCTGCCGGTAGCGCACAGGCTAGTTCGGCAGCCGTGAGGCCCATGAAGGTGCCGATTTCGACGGCGGCCTTTGCCTTGGTGATATGACGGCACAGGCAGGCACGCTCCTCGGGATGCGTTTGGCTGTAAGCATTCACCACGCCGAGGGCGTGGAGGCGATTGTAAAGGCGCGGGCGCTGGGTAATGCGGGAAAGCAGGCTCATACGGGTTTGACCATGATGCGGCAGGTATAATCAACTCGGTTCAGAAGGCCACGAATGCCGTTCTTTTCAAAATACTCGTCCACCGCCTGTCTGGCACCGCGCCAGTGGCCGTAGTCGTCGATGATGAGCACGCCACCGGGCTTTAACCGTGGGTAAAGATGCACCAACTCGTGCAGCGTGGACTCATACCAGTCCGTATCGAGGCGCAGCAGGGCAATTTCATTCGGAATCGTGGCTGGGATGGTGTCCTCCACCTTGCCTTTGACCAGATGCACCTTGTCCATCGAGTAACCGGTCTCCTTCATCACCTGCGTCACATCCTCAATGCCGGCCTCGCACCACACGCCAGTGCCTTTTTGCTCGGCGGCGAGGAGCTTGGCCGCCGAGGTGCCGCCGTAGTCCGCGTCATGCTCAGTCGGCTCAGACATGCCTTCAAAGGTGTCATAGAGATAAAGATCACGGCTCGTGTCTCCGAGCAGTTGAAGCGTACGCGAAGCCACGGCCATGTTTCCGCCGCGCCACACGCCGCACTCGACAAGCGAGCCCTGAATGCCGTTTTTGACCACATAACGCACCGCATCCTGCGTGGAGGCCAGACGATGCAAGGAGGTCAACGTGTAGGGACGCGCCTGCTGGACAATTTTGAGCATATCAGGCGGCAGATCGGTCGGCTGGGCCTCGGTCTGCGGATACCTCATCAACTCGATGCCGAGTGGACGAGAGATGCTGCGAGCAATGGAAAAGAGCGTTTTGAGCATGATGAAAAGTTTCTTGGGTTATTTCCGCTTGAGCCAGACCTCACCATACTCGGTGAGCGGGGAGGCTTGGCCGGTGAGAGGCACGATTTCGAAGCCGTTGGCCTCCACAAAGCTCGTGAAGTCTGCTGCGGTATAGCCCGCGCTTTCCCACGCATAAGGATGCATTTCGACACAGATGTTGAGCGCCGGATCTTGGACCACCTCCGTGGCCCCGCGCAGCACCTGGAGTTCCCAGCCCTCGACATCGATCTTCAAGATGGTGGGTTTCAAGTGCCGCTGGCGGCAAAAGCCATCCACCGTGATCGCCTTCACCTTCACAGGCGCAAGATTTGGCGGACCTCCAACTCTAGGCGCAATCGTATTTTCTGGGTCGGTGCTCGACATATAAAATGTCACCTCGCCTTGCTCAGACCCGACAGCCGCCTGCACGATCTCCACACGATCAGTCATGCCATTGTTCTTCAAATGGCGGCGGAGCACCGCCACCGTTTCGGGGGAAGGTTCAAAGGCAAAGATGCGGCCATCAGCACCGATGTGACGAGCCGCCAGCATCGAGTAGATGCCAAACTGAGCACCCACATCGAGAATGATGCTACCCGGCACGGTGCGCTGCTTGAGCCATTTCCACACATCCGGCTCGTAGCTGGAGGACAGAAAACGGCACAAAGGCACCATCCGGATCTCCGCCTCACCATTGATCGCCCGCGGAATCCCATGGCCCAAGGTGATAAACTCCAGACACGCGGTGTAGAGCCGACTCTGCAGCGAGAGATTGGACCGCGACTCGGGGACGCCAAAGACGCGGCGAAGGCCTCGCAGCACTTTTTCAATCGGATGAGCCGTCATACTGACATGATAGAATGAATGGCACGCACTCAAACCACAGGCGGCAATGGTTTTACTGCTGAGATGTCTCGACAGAGATTCATCCAAGCATAGCCGAGAGCCCATAGAAACGGGGGTAGAAGCGCAAGCCCGGTCATCAGAAGCACCCCAGACACCGTGTGAAGATCGGCCACCAGCACCGCCACTACATATCCAACCAGTGTGAGCGGGATATTCAGCCAAGAAAGACTCACCCAACCACGCACCTGCATAAACGTCCAAGTAACCCCGCTGATCATACCAAGCCCCTGTGCAGCAAAAGCCAGCGGTAGTTCCTGCCCGAGATGAGAGTAGAGGCCTCCTAGAATCCACAAAAAAGGTCCCGGCATAAGCCAGGATGTGGCGATGACCGCTAGCACCGCGCCCAGCGTCCCTAAAATTGAGACAATGAACTTGGTCCGAACCAACACCGGGCATTTGGTGGATGCCACGTTTGGCAAGACTAGGTAGTGAAACATGGCTCCAAAGATCGAGAAGAAGACGGTGAGTCTCGAAATCGCCCCAATGTCGGCAATCTCGGTCACCCCGGAGGTGAAGGAAATGATCCACGTCGCGATCTGTCCCTGAACGCAGAAGAAAATGTGGTTCGCGTAAAGTGCCCGCACAAAGCCCCAGACCTCCGCTCGCTGGACGTCCGTGCCTGGGGCCATAGCCGTCACGCGACTTACGCCCCGGCGTGCCAGCCACGCATGCAAGCCGATGGAAGCCACCGTGGCAAGGAAGGCGGGATACACCTGTCGCCAGCCGACCAAGAGCACGATGGCCGTGAGTCCGCAGCGCAGAAGTGCGCCGCTGAGTTCCATGATTTGCGTGCTTTTGAGATGCCCAGCGATGCGCAGCGTCACCGGCAGGAACTTGGAACTCGTCACCGGCCAAAGCATCACCGCAGCGGACCCCACCACCAACGCCGCCATGCCAGGAGACATCTGCGTGCGTGTGAACAGGATATAAAACGGCGGCAACGTGAGCACCAACGAAAGCAGCGCCAGCCGATTGCGCACCGAAAGGCAGGCATCCGCCACCTGGGCGAGCGCCGTTTTGTCCCCCACCACCCGACCGGACATTGCCGTGATCGCCGTGGCGATACCGCCATCCGCCAGCAGGCCGATGGTGGCGAGCAAAGAGCCGCAGATCGTCAGCCAGGCATACTCGTCCTTCGGCATCCAGCGCACCAGCATCAAGCCCGTAACCGCGCCGATGCCCTGCACGCCCACTTGCGTGAACAGCACACCACTGGCCTGCACGGCCCAGTGTTGAATTTTGTGTCGAAGACTCACGATTCGCTTTCAAGCAGGTCCTGCTTTCTCAAGGTTTCCTCCAAATGGAAGTCTCCGTCATCACATTGCGGCTCTGATGAACGAGCGGCCAATCCTTCGGCACATGCACATGGGGCGGGTCCTTCCAATCGGTGTTGTCGATGAGGAGGACGCCACCGGGTTTGAGCTTGGGCAATGCCGCACGTGTGCAGACGGGGCGATACCAGCCATCGACGACCACGAAATCGAGTGAATCATCCGGGACCGCTTCAATGGCGGCGGCATTGGCAGGAAGCACCGGGTAATCAAACGCATAAGTCTCTGCGTCCGCATGCTCCAGCGGCACGAACCGGAGATCCACCTTCGAGAGTCCGGCGACCATTCTCCTGACCTGCTCGAACCAAGCGGCATCACTTTCGATGCTGGTGATGCTTTGAAGACGCTTCGCGAACCACAAGGTGCTGCGACCGCTGCCCCACTCAAAACCACGCATGTCTGGCCGCAGATGCTGCTCCAGCCAGACGATGGCCGCTGGGGCCAACCAAGGATGATCGGGGTTCCTACGCTCATAGAGCCAATTCTGAATGCGACCCGCAAGATAAAGCGGGCGGAAGAGATTGCGCAGCCTCATGCCTGCCTATGCCCCCTATCCTGCCAAGCTGCCGCCCTAGGTCGTCCCTGTGAGCAGGGGACCCATCGAGGAATTCTGCACGATGAGGTGGTCGGCACAGGTCGGAAAAGGAGGGCGCGAGACTACCGGTTTGCCCTTGGAAGCCAAGAGAATAATCAGGAACAGTTTCGAAGCGATTTTTTGCATGCGCGGTTCCTCCCCTGCCAGACGACATCGGGGATCCACACTTGATGAGCGAGTTTGAATACCAGACCTGCCTGAGCGATTTTCGCCAGCAGGATGAGCGGGCGGGCATCGCAGATGATGAGAGGCTCAGGCAGCAGCGAGGTCATGCTTGAGCATGTCGAGGTCCATGTTGATCACGGACACTCCCATGCGGGAAATTGTCTCCATGAAGCTCCAGACGAGTTGACCGGCCATCTCAGCGGCCTGGCCGAGCGTGCGGCGGCCTGATTCGTCAAGTTTCGCGGCCAGGAAATCACGCAGTTCACCAGCCAGCTCGTTGACGGTCATTCCGGCACGCAGGAGCCAGCGGTCATCGACGGGGATTTGCAGCGTTGTCATGGCGGAAGGATAACGGGGGATGACACCGACTGCTAAGCTCAGCCTTTCACCGCTTTCACCCAGTCTTGTTGCTCCAGATACCATTTCACGGTTTCGCGGATGCCGGCCTCGAAGGTGTGGGCGGGACGCCAGCCGAGTTCGCGGTCGATTTTCGAGGCATCGATGGCGTAGCGGCGGTCGTGGCCGGGGCGGTCGGCAACGAAGGTGATGAGGCTGCGGGAGTTGCCGCCGAGTTCAGGTTTTAACTCGTCGATCAAATCGCACATGAGCTGCACGAGATGGAGGTTCGCCTTCTCATTGTGGCCGCCGATGTTGTAGGTCTCGCCGAGTTTACCGGAGGTGAGAACGATCCAGAGAGCCTCGCAATGGTCGCCGACGTAGAGCCAGTCGCGGACGTTCATGCCATCACCATAGACAGGGATGGGTTTGCGGGCCTGGATGCTCTGGATGACGACGGGGATGAGCTTCTCGGGGAATTGATACGGGCCGTAGTTGTTGGAGCAGTTCGTGATGACCGTGGGCAAGCCATAAGTGTGGTGGTAAGCACGAACGAGGAGGTCACTGGAGGCTTTGGAGGCCGAATAAAGCGAATTGGGAGCGTAGGGCGTCGTTTCGGTGAAGAAACCGGTTTCGCCGAGAGAGCCGAAGACCTCATCGGTGCTGACGTGGTGGAACCGGTTCTTGGTTCCTGGTTCCTGGTTCTTGGTTTGCCAATGAGCGCGGCAGGCTTCGAGGAGGTTGAAGGTGCCGTTGATGTTCGTGGTGATGAAGTCACCGGGGCCAGAGATGCTGCGATCGACGTGGCTTTCGGCAGCGAGGTGCATGACGTGGGTGATATCATGCTCGCAAACGACGCGGTGGACGGCGTCTTTGTCGCGGAGATCGACTTGCTCGAAAGTGTAACGCGGATGCGTGCCTTGAATGCCAGCGAGGTTTTCGAGATGACCGGCGTAGGTGAGGCAGTCGAGATTAACGAGCTTCACGACACCCGGCTTGTCGATGACATGCCGGATGAGATTCGAGCCGATGAAACCAGCACCGCCTGTGATTAAGAGATTCATTTTTTATCCACAGATAACACAGATTTCACAGAGAAGGGCCAATCGGCGGAATCTGTGAAAACGGCGGATCATTTAACGGCGGTGTATTCGCTGAACCAGCCGATGACGGGGGTGCGTTCGGCTTTTTCAAAGCCTGCGGCTTGGAAGGCTTTGAGTACGTCATCGGGTCGCACGCAGACGTTCATGGTCTCCCAGAAATAGACCATCATTTCTTCGGCTTTTTGGCTGCGGGTGAAGAGGCGGACGAAGAAGGGATAGATGCGGCCGAAGTAGAGCTTGAAGAACCAGGAGCCGAGTTTGCTGGCAGGACGCGTGGCTTCGAGGATGAGGACTTTGCCACCGGGTTTGAGGACGCGGTGGAACTCGCGAAAGGTGGCTTCCAAATCGGCGAAGTGGCGCAGGGCATAGCCGACGGTGAGGAAATCGAAGGCAGCCTCCGGCAACGGCATGCTTTCCGCGCCGCTTTGAATGAAGGTGGCGTTGAGCTTCTTCCGGGCGACGGCGAGCATGCCATCGCTGGGCTCCACGCAGGTGATGGTCTGATCGCCGCCGAGGACGTCCTTCGCGGCGACGGCCATCAAACCGGTGCCGCAAGCCACATCGAGCAACTGCATCCCCGGCTTGAGGCCGTGGCGGCGCTGCGCGTCCTTGCGGTAGAGGTTTCCCGTGCCCCAAAAGCCCCAGCCCACCACGGGATCGTAGTGCTCAGCACCTTGATCGAACAGATTTTTGACATAATCGGGTCTCTCTTCGGGAGCCGAGTAGCGGTTGGAGAGGACGGGGTGAGGAACCATGCCATCAATCAAGCAGCGCCGATGCCAAGGCGGCGCACATCGGCAGCTATGCCGCTCAGGTACTCGCGGTATTCGCACTTTGGCATGGCAGCGACCACGCTTTCAAATTCATCCATGCTGAGGAAGCCGCGATGCAGCGCCGCCTCCTCAGGACAGCCGAGCTTGATGCCCTGGCGTTTTTCAATCGTCTGCACATAAGCGGAGGCATCGTGAAGACTCGTGCTCGTGCCCGCATCGAGCCATGCGGTGCCGCGGCTGAGACGCTGGACGTGCAGGGTGCCACGGCGGAGATATTCGCGATTGATGTCGGTGATCTCCAGCTCACCACGCGGCGAGGGCTTCAGCGCACGAGTGATGGCAAGGACCTCGTTGTCGTAGATATACACGCCGGGCACGGCGTAGTTGCTACGCGGATGCTCGGGTTTCTCCTCGATAGATAGGGCTTTGCCATCAAAACCAAACTCGACCACGCCGTAACGCTCGGGATCGATGACGTGGTAGGCAAAGACGGTGGCACCTGATTTGAACTCGGCAAAGGCACGCGGGAAGGCATCGCCACCGAAGAAGATGTTATCACCGAGGATCAAGGTGACTGGATCGCTGCCGATGAAGGATTCGGCGATCAAAAACGCCTGCGCGATGCCTTCTGGCTTGACCTGCTCGCGATACTCGATGGTGATGCCCCAGCGTTTGCCATCGCCGAGAAGCTGCTGGTAGCGCGGGATGTCCTGTGGCGTGGAAATGAGGCAGAACTCGCGGATGCCCGAGGCGATGAGCACCGTGAGCGGGTAATACACCATCGGCTTGTCATACACCGGCTGGAGTTGCTTCGAAGCCACCTGCGTCAGCGGATAAAGGCGGGAACCTGAGCCGCCGGCTAGAATGATGCCTTTCATCGGAATGAAGAATGACGAATGACGAATGAGGAGATGAGCGGGGAGATCATGGTTTCGTCATTCGCTATTCTGGTTTCGTCATTCCCGCGTCAGCGGGTCACGATCCAGTCGTTGAGCACCAGCACGTCCATCTTGGTGCGGAGGAAGCAGTCGAGGGCTTCCTGGGGTTTGCAGACGACGGGTTCGTTTTCGTTGAAGCTTGTGTTCAGGACGATCGGGACGCCGGTGATCTGGCGGTAGCTATCGATGAGGCGGTGGTAGCGCGGATTGGTCTCTTGGTGGACAGTTTGGAGGCGGCCGCTGCCATCGACATGGGTGGTAGCGGGCACTTGAGCTCGTTTGTCGGGTTTGACTTGGAAGACTTCCATCATGAAGGGCACATCGTCGTCTTGCTCGAACCATTCGGTGACGTATTCACGCATGATGGACGGAGCGAAGGGGCGGAAGGACTCGCGACGCTTGATCTTGAGGTTGAGGATGTCCTTCATGTCGGCGCGGCGGGGATCACCGAGGATGGAACGGTTGCCGAGGGCACGCGGACCCCATTCCATGCGGCCTTGGAACCAGCCGATGACTTTGCCTTCGGTGATGGCAGTGGCGGTGGCTTTGCAAAGCTCGCCTTCGTCGTCATAGCGGCGGACGGTGCAGTTTTCGGCCTGGATGTCGGCGGCGCGGGAGTCGAGCAGCGATTTGATTTCGTCGTCGGTGGAGCGGGGCCCGACGTAGGCGTGATCCATGACATATTTCGTCGGGTTTTGCTGCCTGCTGACGACAAAAGCAGATCCGATAGCACCACCGGCATCGCCAGCGGAGGCGGGGAGATACATGCGCTTGAAGGGCGAGTTGAGGTACACCTTGCCGTTGGCGACGGAGTTCATGGCGCAGCCACCGGCGAAGGCGAGGTCATCGCACCTATACTTCGCGTGGAGGCTTTGCAGCATGGCGAAGAAGGCTTCTTCATACATGGCCTGAGCGCTGCGGGCGAGATCGCGATGTTTTTGCTCCAAAGCGGCTCCTTTTTCGCGTTGGGGGCCGAAGAGCGCTTCCATCGGCTCCTTCTTATAGAGAGTGCCCACTTCGGGAATGCAGTTGTCCCAGGTGTAATGAACGTCCTCGTCGTGATGGCGGTAGTATTTGAGGTTGAGCTTGAAGGTGCCGTCGGGCTGGATGTGGACGAGTTCACGCATCTCCTTCATGTACTTGGGTTCGCCGTAAGGGGCGAGTCCCATGACCTTGTATTCATCGCCAAAGTAAGGGAAGCCGATGAACTGGGTGATGACGCTATAAAAGATGCCGAGCGAGTGCGGGAAATACACGCGGCCATCGATCTGGATGTCATTGCCCTGCCCCATGCCCCAGGTGGAGCTGGCGAAATCGCCAAAGCCATCAATCGAGAGGCACACGGCCTCATCAAAGTCCGAAACGAGGAAGGCGGAGGCAAGATGGGCCAGATGATGCTCCACATGATGCACTTTGGCCCGGAGCGTCTCGCCTTGAAAAGCAGCCTGAACGTTCTCCTCAAAGGAAGCGGCGCGTTTCATGTTCGCGAGGCGCTTGAAGATCAGGCTCAGGCTCGGGCGGCGGCGCAGGACGTAGAGGGCGCGGCGGAGGTTATTGACCTTCGGGTTCCGGTTGATCGCGATGTGATCGACATCGCTCAATTTGAGACCCGCATCCGCGAGGCACCATTTCATGGCCTCGGTGGGCAAACCGGACCAGTGTTTGATGCGGCGGAAACGCTCTTCTTCAGCGGCAGCGATGAGTTTGCCATCTTTAACGAGGGCGGCGGAGGAATCGCCGTGAAAGGCGTTGAGACCGAGGACAATCATGAATAAATGGAGGTACGCTGCCGCCTTTGGTCAGGGTCAAAAAATGACGGACCAAAGGCCTTTGCTTGCCGGGGTTGTGGAAGACTAATTTTCAGAAAAAAGAGGTCGAGTGTACCACGTTGGCCCAGAGCGCAAAGACAAAGTTCAGGGCAAAATCGCTCCGAAAAACCGGTTGAGCCTGATGCGAGCGAAATTCTTGCTGACCAGGCTGCCCGTACCGACTAAATAACCACTTCCATGCCTGTGAATTCACCTTACTCACGCCTGACTTGGGCCGCTTTTGGCGGCCTGCTCCTCACCACTGCCCTGCCAGCTCAGGACGCGACATCCCCCACCAAGCCCGATCTCATGCAGGAAGGTCGCAAAAGCACCTTGGGCATGCGCTTTGTGCCCATTCCTGGCACTACCGTACTCTTCTCCACCTACGAGACGCGGGTGAGTGAGTGGAACGAGTTTCTGAAAGCGAGGAAATTCCCCTGGTCCTTCCAGCCGCACTTCAAACAGGAAGTTAATCACCCCGTCGTCGGGGTAAATCTCCAGGATGCCATCACCTTCTGCAACTGGCTCACGGAAAAGGAGCGTGAGGAAAGCCTCATCAACAACGCCCAGTCTTACCGCCTGCCCACGCCAGAGGAATGGGATGCCGCGGCCGGGCTGGCGGCCGCCCGTAAGGGCAAAGCATTCACGGCTGAAGACAAGCTGGCCGATAGCCAGACCTTCCTTTGGGGGCTGATCTGGCCTCCGCCCGCGAAAGCGGCGAACTACGCCGAGCATGAAATCGACGGCTATTCGGATGGCTACGAGTTCACCGCCCCAGTGGGACAGTTTACGGCCACCCCCGAAGGTCTCTATGACCTCGCAGGCAATGCCTGGGAATGGACTGAGAAGCCGGATGTGCGATCCACGCCCAAGGGTATCCTTCGGGGCGGCTCCTGGGCCTACTTTCGCCGGGAATGCCTCGTCAGCGGTTACCGCTACACCGTCCCGGCAGACATGCGCATGCCCACCGTGGGATTCCGCTGCGTCTTTGAGGACAAACAGCGTACGGCCATGGTTCTGGCCGAAAACGCAGCTGCCAACAAGCAGAGCGTGGATGACCAAATCAAGCGCATGCGAGATGCGGACATCACTGACAAAGCTGCCATCGATGCCCTCCGTCAGAAAATGGCTGGTGGTGGCGTTAGCTCCGAGCTTCCTGATCCCTCCAAGCTCTCTCCTGCCATTGCTGGCGGCACTTACACCAACACCCTCGGTATTCGTTTCGTCCCGCTGGAAGGTGGAGCCAAAGTCCTCATCGCCACCACGGAGACTCGCGTCCGAGATTACGAAGCCTGGCTGAAGGCCACCAATGGCACCTGGGTTAAAAAGCCGCCCTTCCTCCTCGGGGATACCCATCCCGCCGCCGGTATCTCCTGGGATGATGCCAAGACCTTCTGCAAGTGGCTCACCGAAAACGAAAGCAAGGTTCAGCTCATCCCCGCCGGGGCCACCTACCGCCTCCCTAAAGACCTCGAGTGGAGCCTTGCCGCCGGGCTGAAAGGCGAAACCGGGAAGGACCCCGCCGAGCGCCACCTGGCCGATAAGCTGCACTTCCCCTGGCCGATTCGCAGCGCCGAAGAGTGGAAGCCGCCCATCATGAGCGTCAATCTCGATGCCACCCGCGTCCCCGGTTTTAGCGACAGCTATTCCTACACCTCCCCCACGGATAAATCGACGCCCAACTCCCTCGGCCTCCATGAGATCGGAGGCAACGTCTCCGAATGGATCGAGGACGCTTGGCCCGCAGCGGCTGATGAACGCGTCATCCGAGGCGGAAGTTGGCTCATGTTTGAGCATGACCGCCTCCTCACCTCCTCCCGCGAACACGCCGCGAAGACCAGCACCCGTGCCGATTTGGGCTTCCGTCTCGTGCTCGAACTCAAATAATCCCCGCCTCCTCGAAGCGCCAGCCACACAATCCGGTCGATGAGCACGCCTGAGACTAGCCCTCCGTCCACTCCCCCCGCGCTTTCCGAGTCGGGCATCGCCGAGGAAACCTCCAGCCGCTTGCTGCTCTGGACCGCCATCGGCATGGTCATTTTCGCGGGCTTGTGGTGGCTGTATTTCGAAAATATCGCCGCTGGGGCAAGGGGCTGGTGGGGCCGCAGCTACATTGCCGAAGTGCGCCGCTTCATGACCGCTGGGGATTGGGCTAACGCTGCCCGCTCCCTCAATGAAGCCAACCGCTGGGCTCCGCAGGATACCGAGGTGCTGCGCATCGCCATCGATTTTGTCGAAAAGACCGGCTCCGAGCCTCGCACCATGATCCGCTTCCTCTCGCAGCTCGACGAAAAGGGAGAGCTTTTGCCTGAGGAAATTTCCAGGCTCGGCCGAGCCTATGTGAATCTGCCTGACATCAAAAAGGCCCGCGATACCTACGACCGCTTCACGAAAGACCAGCTCTCCAAACGCCCCGCCCTCGAGCTCCTCTCCGCCATCCAGAAGGCCGAAGGACTCGCCGCCCGCTCCTTCCTCACCCAGCGCCAGGCCCTCCTCGCCGATCCCGAGAATCCGGAGAGCGTTCTCGACCTCGCTCTCCTCGATGCCCGCAGTGGCGATCCTTCCCTCAGCGGCCCCGCCCGCGAGCGCCTTTGGCCCATCGCTCGAGGCGGTGGAGATCAGGCCGTCCCCGCCATCGAATTCCTCTCCCAGCACCGCCAGCTCACCGCCCAGGATGCCATTGATCTCATGCTCCTCGTCGAAAGCATCGAAGACAAGCCCAAGGCCGAATCCTGCCGCTTCAAAGTCCTCTCCGCCAACGTCCGCCTCCATCCCCACGAGCGTGAGCAGATCGTCAATGAAGAGCTACGCCGGTGGAAAGGCCGTCCCGCCGCCCATCTCCCGCCTCTTCTCGCCTGGCTGGCGGAGGAAAAAGAGAACGAGCGCATCCTTCGCATGGTCTCGGACAAAACCGCCGCCTCCTACAGCTCCATCCTACCTCATTACGTCACCGCCCTTCGCGGCCTCGGCCAGTGGGGAAAGGTCAAAGTCCTCCTCTCCGGGCGCCTCGATCCCTCCTTTCCAGGTGTCCAGTCACGCATCTGGCTCGCCGAGGCAGAAAGCCACCTTAGCGACGATAGCAGCACCCCGCGCCACCTTCTCAATACCGTCTTTGACGAAACCGGCCGTGGCGAAAGCATGGCCGCCGCCCTCAAATCCGCCGAAATGGCCGAATTCCTCGGCTACTGGGATCTCTCACGCCGCTTCTACCAAGGCGTCGCCAAGAAGCATGCCGGTGCTAGTCAGAACATGCTCCTCAAAGTCTATGAGATGGCCCAAAAAGAGACCAACGGACTCGCCATGCTTCGCTCCAGCGAAGAACTCCTCCGCCTCAAGCCTACCGATGTCGTCTATCTCGACCGTGCCAACTACCTCCGCCTCATCCTGGGCACCGATATTGAAGTCGCCATCCAGGCCCTCGATGCCACCCGGGACATCCCCGCCCGTCACATCACCCCGGACCGCCACGTCGCCCTCGCCTTCCTCCGTGCCCTCTCCGCCTACCGACAGGCCCGCTACGGCGACATCGCCGCCGAGCTCGACCGCGTAAAATCCTACGACACCTTCCCCCCTGGTGCCCGCGCCGTCTATGCCGGCCTCCTCGCCATCTCAGGAAACACCTCCGGCGCCTTCCAGATCGCCGAAAAAGTCCCCCTCACCCTTCTCCTCCCCGAAGAGCGACGCTTCCTCGCCCGAGCACTGTGATCCCTCGGCTGCAAGAGCCTCCTCCAGTGTGGTTCAGCCCTCTGGGCTGATCTGATGCAGTCCAGAGGACTTGCACCACACGATATCCGCCGAGCGATCCACCTCTTCGCCAGCGTATTCTCGGCCCCTCACCATGCCGCGCTGTCTTCTCATCTTGTCCTTGCTCATAGCCTCGGTGCTACATGCGAAAATCCCCCAACATCTCCCAGCCTAAGCACAAACCACCAAACCTACACCGACTTCGCCCTGCTTTGGGTGCGTGCTCAGGATTTGAGCAAGATCGCTTAGCAGCAATAGCTGCCGCCAAGCAGCCGTAACCTCCACCGCATGTCCCCCTTCGAACAACACCTCACGCAAACCCGCCGCGATTTCCTCGCGACGAGTTCGTGTGGGCTCGGGACGCTGGCGTTGGCGTCGTTGTTGAAGCAGGACGGGCTGCTGGCGGGGGAGTCCAGCAGCCCCAAGAATCCGCTTTCCACTCGGGTTTCGCATTTCGCGCCGAAGGCGGAGCGGTGCATCTTCATCTTCCTCGAAGGCGGGCCTTCGCAGATGGACCTCTTTGATCCGAAGCCGTTGCTGAACAAATACGACGGCCAGCCGTTGCCGGACTCGATCGTGGGCAATGCGAAGTTTGCATTTTTGCAGAAGGAATCGGCCACGGTAATGGGCACGAGCCGCGTCTTCAAAAAGCACGGGCAGTGCGGCATGGAGATCAGCGATCTGCTGCCGCACATTGCCACCTGCGCCGACAACATCGCGCTGGTGCGCTCGATGCACACGACGCAGTTCAACCACCTCCCCGGCCAGCTCATGCTGAACTGCGGCGCGGCTTTGCTCGGACGTCCGAGCGTCGGCTCGTGGGTCACTTACGGCCTCGGCAATGCCTCGCAGGAGCTGCCGTCGTATGTCGTGATGGTGAGCAAGGGCCGCGGCCTGCCCGGCGGCAGCTCGACGTGGTCGAGCGGCTTTTTGCCGTCGTCGTATGCGGGCGTGATGTTTCGCAATGGAACCTCACCGGTTTTGAATCTCGCCAATCCCGATGGCATCACGCCGGAGATGCAATCCGCCAGCATCCGTGCGCTGAACGACCTGAACAAACTCCAGCACGAGCACATTGGCGATCCAGAGATCGCCGCCCGCATCAACAGCTACGAACTCGCCTTCCGCATGCAAAGTTCGGCGCCTGAACTGGTCGATCTCAGTGGGGAATCGCAAGCCACGCTGGATGCCTACGGCGTGAATCGCATCGAGCCGCCCATCAAGAGCAACCTCGGCGGCATCGGCAATTTTCAAACGTTCTCGCGTCATTGTTTGAATGCACGACGCATGGTCGAGCGAGGCGTGCGTTTTGTGAACATCATCCACGCCTCGTGGGATCATCACAGCGCGCTCGATCCGCAGCTCGCGCACAATTGCCAGATGGTCGATCAACCCATCGCCGCACTGCTGAAGGACCTCAAACAACGCGGCCTGCTCGACACCACGCTCGTCGTGTGGGGCAGCGAATTCGGCCGCACCGCGCTCGGCGAAAACCGCAAGGGCTTCAAGAAAGTCACGGGCCGCGATCACCATCCCGGGGCCTTCAGCCTGTGGATGGCTGGCGGCGGCATCAAAGGCGGCCAGGTGTATGGCGAGACCGACGACTTCGCCTGGCACGTCGCCCGCGATCCCGTGTCCATCCACGATTTCCACGCCACGATCCTGCACCTCTTCGGCCTCGATCACAACAAACTCAGCTACCGCTTCCAAGGCCTCGACTTCCGTCTCACTGGCGTGAATCCGGCGAAGGTGGTGAAGGGGCTGATTGCGTAGCTTCGATTGGCAATCGAAGCCTTGCTTCTTGACCAATTCACGGATTACAGTGAAAATCCGTGCATGACTTACTCATCCACGCTCACCTCCAAGAACCAGACCACGCTGCCCAAGGCCATCGCTTTGCTGCTCGGCGTGCGGCCTCAGGCGATGCTCTCCTATGAGGTCACGGAAGAAGGCAAAGTGCTACTCAGTGCCAAATCGGCCACGTTCAAGGACATCGCGGACAGTTTTCCGAAGAGAAAGCCTGCCAAACCGGTCACAGTCGAAGCCATGCGAAAGGCCGTCGCCACAGGAGCAGCCAAACGCTTCAAGAAATCCGCCAAATGACCGGCATCGACACCAACGTGCTCATCCGCTACCTCGCGCAAGACGACGAGATGCAGTTGCGTGCCGTGCTCGCGATGCTGCTGAAGAAAAACGCGACCTTCTTCGTCCCGGATCTCGTGCTCGTGGAGGTCGATTGGGTGCTCAGCACGCTCTACCACTGGACTCCCGATGAGGTAGCCGAGGCCTTTGGCCGCCTGCTAACCGTTCACAACCTCATCTTCGAAGACGAGGGCCGCATTCGCGGTGCGCTGCGAGCCCTACGGCAAGGCGCGGATTTATCCGATGAGCTGATCGTGGACCGCTGCCGCGACATGGGCTGCAAATCACTGGCCTCATTCGATAAGGGCATGCTGAAGCGTCATCGTGGTTTCGTGGTAACGCCGGGTTGAGCCTGGCATGGACAAGCCGAGTTGCTGGCTGCATTTCTATTGCATCCGCATACTCGCCTTCTTTTTTAATCTATGTCAGTTCCGTCCTCCACGCGGGAGATCGGAAAGCCGACGCCGGATGCGAAGGCCATTCGTGTGGCCCCACAGGCCGAAAAGGTGCTGATGGACGCGATGCGGCGGCGACTGGCGGAATGACCTCAGATATTTTATCCGAAGGAGTGGAGCCGAGAGCTTGCCACAGGCCACATTCCGGCCATAGGAGGCGGCACGCCATGTCCATCTGGAACTTCGCCAACACTCAGCTCAAAGATCTCGTCGCCTACGAACCCGGAAAGCCCATTGAGGATGTCGCCCGCGAGCGCGGCCTGAAGCCTGAGGACATCATCAAACTGGCCTCCAACGAAAATCCTCTCGGACCTTCGCCCAAAGCCGTCGAGGCCATGAAAAAGGCGGTGGAAGAAGTTCACATCTACCCGGACGGCGCATCGTGGAAGCTGCGCCATGCGCTGGCCGAGAAGTTTGACCTCGAAATGGGCAATTTCATCATGGGCTGCGGTTCCAACGAGGTGATCGAATTCATCGGGCATGCCTTCCTGAAGCCGGGTGACAACATCATCACCGCTGAACACGCCTTCCTCGTCTATAAACTCATGGCGAAGGTCTTCGGGGCCGACACCATCGAGGTGCCGGACCCCGGTTATGTGCATGATCTCGATGCGATGGCGGCTGCCATCACGCCAGAGACGAAGGAAGTCTTCATCGCCAACCCAAACAACCCCACCGGCACGCTCGTCACACAGGAGCAGATCGACCGCTTCATGGCGAAAGTGCCCGACCATGTCGTCGTCGTGTTTGATGAGGCGTATTATGAATTCCTCGATAACCCACCGGACACGCTCAAATTCGTCCGCCAGGGCCGGAATGTTGTCGTTCTCCGCACCTTCTCGAAGATCCAAGGTCTCGCAGGCACCCGTGTGGGCTACGGCATCGCCAACAAAGAGCTCATCGATGTGCTCCAGCGCACGCGGCAGCCCTTCAACCTCAACTCCATCGCCCAGGCGGGTGCTCTCGCCGGCCTGCTGGACGAAGAGCATCAGGCCAAGACGAAGCGCATCACCGATGAAGGCCGCGACTATCTCCAAGCGCAGTTTGGTGAGTTGGGCCTCGAATACCTCCCCAGCTACGCGAACTTCGTGCTCGTGAAGGTGGGCGATGGCAACGCCGTCTTCAAAGCCATGATGGACAAGGGCGTCATCGTCCGCGCCATGGCTGCCTACAAGCTTCCCGAATGGGTGCGCATCTCCATCGGTACCATGCCGCAGAATGAACGCTGCATCGAGGTGCTGAAGCAGGTGCTCGGCAAGTAAGCCGCAACGCCCGCTTGTGCTCGCGGCGTTTGCGCCTTGTATGGCCGCATGGTCGTGAAAATCCCCTTCTTGCTCCGGCTTTGCCCGCTCCTCATCCTCGCCACCGCGAGAGCCCAGGATGTCACCGCCCCGCCGCCGCCCGCCACCGTCGAGCCTGGACTGGAGCAGGCGGTGAAATGGAAATGGCAGATCGAGCCAGGCGATGCCGGTGCCTGGGCCATGGCAGCCGCCACTCTCTCTCCCGCAGCATCGACCACCGACCGCAAGGCTGCCGAAGCGCCCAAGCCTCCCGTGCGCACGGCTCCTGAAAAGGCCCTCGATCACACCGTGGCCCGCGGCGAGACCCTCACCGTCATTGCCAGGCGATATGTCGTCACGGTCGAGCACATCGAGACCTTCAACTCGCTCAAAAACGATGTCATTCGCATCGGTCAAACCCTTCGCATTCCTGGCATCGAAGACATCAAGGCCATGCTTCCACCTCCGCCACCGAAGGACGACAATGAAAACGCCGCCAGCAGCGCAAAACCAGCCGCATCGGCCCCGCCACCCGTTTTGATCGCTACCAAGCCTAAGCGTGCCCTGCCCCCGGCAGCCTGGGGCGCGGCGGCACTCGTCCGGACGCAGGTCTTTCTCGACCGGCAGGGTTTCACCCTCGGTCCCATCGACGGCACCACCGGCCCCGTGTATGAAGCCGCGTTCAAAACATTCGAAAAAGCCCGCCCAGGTCAGCTCTTCACGACCGAAGGCCAGCCCTCCGAACAGATGAAAGCCATCGGCGGAGCCTACACCGAGTATGAACTGCGCCCGGACGATCTCCGCTGGATTGACCCCATGCCGGAGGAAGCCAGCCGCAACAAAGGAGCTCCACCTCCCGTGGTGACTTTGAGTGATCTCACCTCGCAGGATTTCTTTGCCTACCACAGCGGCTGGGAATTCGTCTCTGAGCGCTTTCACGCCTCCGAGGCCTTTTTGCGCCGCATCAATCCGCATATCAAATCCCCCAACGCCCCTGGCACCACCTTCCTCGTGCCCAATGTGATCCCCTTTGAAATCGAAAACGCTCTCGCTGCCCCCGTACAGCCCGCCGCTGATCCCGCCGCAGCTGTCAAGGCCACGATTGTTGAGTTGAAGCGCCTCATCATTCGTCGTGGCGAGGAAGTCATCGCCAGCATGCCCATCTTCGTCGCTCGCCCAGGACTGCGTGGGCGAGGCACCTGGAAGGTGCTCGATGTCATCCCGCATCCCCGTTTCACCAGCACCGGCGATCCCGCCATGCCTGCGCCAGCACCACTCGTGCTCGCCCCCGGCCCGAACAATCCCGCAGGCATCGCCTGGATCAATCTCGCCAAAGCCAACGATCCAAAACCCCTGCCCTACGGCCTCCACGGCACCAGCATTCCTGGCTACATGATGCGGCAAGAAAGCATCGGTGGCTTCCGCCTCGCGAATTGGGACCTCGCCCGCGTCATCCGCCTCCTCCCCGTCGGCACCGATCTGACGTGGGAGTGATCAAGCCCGTGAACGAGTCACCTTGCTCGACTGGAAATCTTGATCAAATCCCCCGTCTGGCTGCTTTTGAAGGAGTGCCCATGAAATGCCTCCTTCTATCCCTCCTCGTCGCCAGTTCTACTTTCGCTCAAGACGACCTCAAACCGCTGCGAGCGGGCATCATCGGTCTCGATACCTCCCACGTCCCAGCCTTCACGAAGCTCTTCAACAAGGGCGAGACATCGGGCGAACTCGCAGGCATCAAAGTCACCACCGGCTACACCGGCGGCACAGACATGCCGGCCAGCAAGGATCGCAAAGAGAAGTTCACCCAGCAGCTTCGCGACATGGGCGTGGAGATCGTGCCAACCATCCCGGAACTCCTCGCGAAGGTCGATGTGGTGCTGCTGGAGAGCGTGGATGGCCGCATCCATCTGCAAGAAGCGCGGGAGATTTTCAAAGCGGGTAAGCCCGTCTTCATCGACAAACCCGTCGCTGGCACGCTGGCGGAGGCCATCGCGATCTTTGAACTCGCGAAGAAGAGCAACGTGAAGGTCTGGTCCAGCTCGTCCTCGCGCTTCGGAGCCGATTTGATCGCCATGAAGACGAACCCCGAGATCGGCGACATCCTCAGCGTGACGACCTGGGGCCCGTGCTCGTATCAGAGCGGCACGCCGGACCTCTTCTTCTACGCCATCCACGGCATCGAGTCGCTCTTCGCGCTCATGGGCACCGGCTGCGAGACCGTTTCACGTACCAAAGGCCCCGTGACCGATCAAGTCACCGGCGTGTGGAAAGACGGCCGTGTCGGCACCTATCGCGGCATCGTGAAAGGCAAGTCAGAGTTCGGAGCGCTCGTCTTCGGCAGCGCCGGTGTGCGTCAAGGTGCCAAAACCATCAGCTACGAAGCCCTCTGCCGTCAGATCGGCACCTTCTTCCGCACCGGCACCCCACCCGTGAGCGAAGCCGAGACGATCGAAATCTTCACCTTCATGGAAGGCGCCGATGAAAGCCTCCGTCAGGGCGGGAAACCCGTCGCGCTAGCCGATGTGCTCGCCAAGGCGAAGGCAGAAGCGTCAAAGCTCATCAAGTAATTTAACCAATCGAAGACCATGCTCACACCCACACGCCGACGCTTTTTTGAAGAATCCTTGATGGCTGCTGCCGCTGTCGCTTTGCCGCAAAACTTGCTCGGAGCCGATCCGGCACCGGTTTCGGCGAATGAGAAGATCACGGCAGCGATCATCGGCTGCGGGATTCGCGGGAAGGCACATGCGCGGGAGCTGGCGAGGCTCGCTGACTGCGATGTGGCGTATGTCTGCGATCCCGATCTCGATCGCGCGGATGAGGTGGGCGCGTTGCTGGTCGAGTTGAAGCGGCCGATGCCGAAAAAGGTGCAGGACTTGCGGAAGGTGCTCGAAGACAAAGCGGTGGATGTCGTTTTCATCGCCACGCCGAACCACTGGCATGCGCTGGCGGCGATCTGGGCGATGCAGGCGGGTAAGGATGTGTATGTCGAGAAGCCGGTGAGCCAGAATGTCGAGGAAGGCCGCCGCATGGTGCAGGTGGCTCGAAAGCTGGGGCGCATCGCGCAAACCGGCACTCAAAATCGCTCGCGCGGCGCTTTGGCCGAGGCGGTGAAGTTCATGCGCGAGGGCAAACTGGGCGACGTAAAGCTCGCGAAGAGCATCATCTACAGCGGACGCGGCAGCATCGGCGGCCCGGCGGAGTGTGTGATGCCGCCGCGCTGCGATTACGACCTTTGGGCCGGTCCCGCGCCGATGACGAAGCTCACGCGGCCGAAGTTCCACTATGACTGGCATTGGTTCTGGGACACCGGCAACGGCGAGATCGGCAACAACAACGTTCACTCACTCGACATCTGCCGCTGGGGCCTCGGCGTGACCGGTTTGGGCAAGAGCGTGCTCAGCTACGGCGGTCGCCTCGGCTACACGGATGTCGCCGAGACACCCAACTCGCAGGTCGGCATCTTCGACTTCGGCGACAAGACCATCGTCTCCGAAACACGCGGCCTCAAAACCGTGCCGTTTCATCCCACGATCAAATCCATGTGGTTCTTCTACGGCAGCGAGGGCATCATCGCCGACACCAGCCTCTTTGATCCCAAAGGCAATCTCGTCCGCGCCTTTGAAGGAAAATCGGAGAACCACTTCGCCAACTTCCTCCGCGCCGTCCGCAGCCGCAAGCACACCGACCTCGCCGCCGACATCGAGGAAGGCCATCAAAGCACCGCGCTCTGCCACATCGCGAACATCTCGTATCGCCTCGGCTCGAAAAGCTCCGTGAACGACATCTCAAAGAATCTCAGCGACATCCAAGCTCACGAAGACGTGCAGGACACGCTGGAGCGCACGAAACACTACCTCACCGAAGCCGGAGTCGATCTCGACAAGACCCAACTCAACCTCGGACAGCATCTCCGCGTCGATGGCGACAAGGAAAGCTTCCTCGACAACCCCGCCGCGAATGCGCTGCTCACTCGCGAGTATCGCGCGCCGTTTGTGATGCCGAAGCTGAGTGAGATTTGAAGT
>Ga0114981_10000796_pt1 | contig 20636 bp, 21 predicted proteins | sample S_140806_MF_Meta_FD_87028 | JGI IMG/M metagenome (GOLD analysis project Ga0114981, IMG submission 87028) | Freshwater microbial communities from Lake Simoncouche, Canada to study carbon cycling - S_140806_MF_MetaG | ecosystem: Environmental > Aquatic > Freshwater > Lake | place: Lake...
AACGACAAGCTCTCCTCCCGTGTGGCGCAGTTCTGGGGAGCCACCACCCTCATGCTCCTCACCAGCGCCCCCGGCCTGCTGCGTGACATGAAAAAGCCCGAGGAAGGTCCCATCCCCGTCGTCACCAATATCGACGATGTGCTCCACCACGCCGAGCAGGCGAAATCCACGCTCGGCACCGGCGGCATGATCTCCAAGCTGCAAGCCGTGCAGGACGCCGTGAATGCTGGCATCACCTGCATCATCGCCAGCGGTCGCCATGCCGAACAGCTCCCCGCCATCATCGCCGGTGGCGGCGTTTGCACCCGCTTTCCCGGCCGGAAACTCTGATCAAGGCTTTGCCACAGGCGCAGGCGGGATCTCCACCTTCGACGAAGCCGCCGCGTGCATCGTCATGCGGTAGCAGAGGATCTTCTGGCGGGGCGAGAGAGCGCGGCCATCCAACAGGTGATCGTAAAACGCCAGCAGGTGAGGCAGCGGCTTGTTGTTCACGCCCTTCTTCAGCGCATTCATCACCCGCGAGAGCTCCTCGTAGCTGAGACCCGTTTCATCTTGGCGGAAGGCCACCAGCTCCTCCGGGGTCAGCACAAAGGGATCCTTCACCGCATTCATCTCACGCACGACTAGGTTCAGCGTCTCATCCACCTCCTGCACGGGCGGGGTGTAGCCTTTCGGAGCCAGTCGGATGATGGCACCGCGCACATCCACCCGGAGCTGACTCACCACCACCTCCGGCAGCTCGGCCAGGGCACAAAAAGGCAGCAGAAAAAGAAACAGACTCGTGAGGGCTGGAAAACGCATGGTGACAGATCGTAGCGGCTCACCGCCGCCTTCTCAAGCCTCCACCTGCGCCAAAATCATCCTCGCCGCTCCGTTTCAGTTCTCAGTTCTCAGTTTCTCCATATTTGAGCATCACGTTTGCACCAGCGCTCACCGCCTTCTTAATTCGCGCAAACCTACATTTTTGTTGCCGCACTCCAAATCTCTTCCTCCCTCGAAAATCGAAGGCTCATTCATCCTCCATCAAACAGACGCTCACGGATTTATATCGTCTCTCAAATTTCATGCGTTTGGCCGGTGGCAGTCTCCGCCGAAATGCGGCATGTTTGCGGCCGTCATGCCTGAAGAAGACTCTCACGCCCCGCTTTTGAATCCCATCGCCGAGAAGCTCGCTCGCAGCGGTGATCCGGCGCATCATGCGACGGCGAAAATCCTGGCTCGTTACCTCGATGAGGTGCTGCGCATCCCGGGCACGAACATCCGCTTTGGACTCGATCCGGTGCTGGCGCTGTTTCCCGGCGTAGGGGACCTGCTCGTCTCGGGCGCGGGCGGTGTGATTCTACTGGAGGCGCTGCGAAGCGGCGTGAGCTTCACGGTGTTTCTGCGCATGGCGGCCAATATGGGGCTGAATTTCCTCCTCGGTCTCATCCCCGGCGCGGGTGCCTTCTTCACCGCCTTTTACAAATCGAACTCGCGGAACCTCGCCATCCTCACCACCTGGCAGGCCGGCCATCACGGGCAGGTTCAGCAAAGCACCCTGCGCTTCTTCCTGGGCCTGCTCATGCTGCTGGCGATGCTTGTGGGCTTCCTGTTCGTCATCTACCTCGTTTACGGTCTGCTTTTCTACGCCGCCGTGAAGGCGCTGCTGCCTGCCGGATGGCTGTGAGGTGATGTGGCAGTGAGCGTCAAGGGCTTGGATTGATGATGCAGGAATAACGATTGTTGATTTTTGGGGTGTATGACGTCTTGGGCGAAGCCCTCAATTCAACAATCAAAAATCGATGGCTCGACAATCTTCAATCCATCGGCCGGTGAGGATGATCGCACGCCGACCCGCTGGTTTACGACGCAAGGTCTCCCCTGCCCCACGCGTTCCCAGCCGTCATGTTTCGTTTTCTCTTCCTCGCGCTGCTCGCTGCCTTCATGACCTCCCTGGAGGCCGCTCCGAAGCCCAACGTCATCCTGCTGCTCGCCGATGACCTCGGCCGCCAAGATCTCGGCTGCTATGGCAGCACCTTTTACGAGACGCCGAACCTCGACCGTCTCTCGAAAGAAGGCGCTTTGTTCACGAATGGCTATGCCGCCTGTCCCGTCTGCTCGCCCACCCGCGCCGCCTTCCAAACAGGACGCTGGCCGCAGCGCACGGGCATCACGGATTACATCGGCTCGCCGTTGAAGCCGGAGCTTTGGAAACGAAACACCCAACTGCTACCTGCGCCATATCAAGACCGCCTCGCCCACGAGGAAGTATCCCTCGCCGAGATGATGAAGACGGCGGGTTACGCCACCTTCTTCGCTGGGAAGTGGCATCTCGGCATGGAAGGCTGGTATCCCGAGGACCAAGGCTACGAGATCAACCAAGGCGGCGTCGAAAAAGGCGGTCCCTACGGCCCCGGCAAATACTTCACGCCTTACAACAACCCACGCCTGCGAGACGGCCCGCCCGGCGAACACCTCGCGGATCGACTCGCGGCCGAGACCTGCCAGTTCATCGAGGCTCACAAGGACAAGCCGTTCTTTGCCTGCTACGCCTTTTACGATGTCCACACCCCGCTGAACGCGAAGAAGGAACTCGAAGCCAAGTATGAAGCCAAACGGCAAAAACTCGGCCTCACCGCGAAATTTGGCCGCGAGGAGCCACGCGAGGTGCGCCTCGTGCAGGAACACGTCACCTACGCTGCCATGGTGGAATCGATGGACACTGCGGTGGGCACGATTTTGAGCAAGCTCGACCAGCTCGGCCTCGCGGAAAACACACTCATCGTCTTCACCTCGGACAACGGCGGCCTCAGCACCAGCGAAGGTTCACCCACCAGCAATCCCCCCCTTCGCGGTGGCAAAGGCTGGCTCTACGAGGGCGGCATTCGTGAGCCATTGCTCATCCGCTGGCCTGCCGTGCTCAAGGCCGGACGCATCATCGAAACACCTGTGTGCAGCATCGACTACTTCGCCACACTCCGCGACTTGTGCGGAGCTCAAGCCAAATCGAAGATCGACGGCACCAGCCTCCGCCCGCTGCTCGAAGACAGCGGCGATCTCCCTGAACGTGCCCTCCTGTGGCATTACCCACATTACGGCAATCAAGGCGGCGCTCCCGGAGCCGCCATCCGCCGGGGCGATTGGAAACTCATCCACTGGTTCGAAGGAGATCGCCACGAGCTGTACAACCTTCGCGATGATCTCTCGGAGAAAACCAACCTCACCGAGCAAGAACCCGAACGCGTCAATGCCATGCTCGCCGAGCTTCACGCTTGGCAAAAAGAGGTGGGTGCCCTCATGCCCACGAAAAACCCGGCTTTCGATCCCTCGAAGCCGGATGGCCGCAGCGCCGCCTCACCTGCCAAAGGTGGCAAGAAGAAGGCCAAATAAAAACAGGGCTACTTCTGCAGCGCCTCGCGCACATTCTTGGCGGCTGCCTCCACCGCTGCAGCGGCCTGCGAGGCTTTTTCAGCGGCTTTGTCCTTCAGCTCGGCAGCTTTCTTTTCCGCCGCCTCTTTGAGTTCGGCCGCTTTTTTCGCGGCGGCTTCCTTCGCCGCTTCCACCTCCACCTTCGCGGCATCCATGCCGGACTTCCCCGCTTCTTTCACCGCCTCACCGGCCTTCTTGGCATCCTCAGCGGCTTGTTGAGTTTCAGGGGATTTTACACAAGCGGTGAGAGCCAGGAAGGAAACGAAGCGGAAGGAGGCGATGCGGAGTTTCCTAGATTGGATAGGTGTGTGCAGCTTTATGACAGCCCGGAGGAAAAATGTCTCGCAAAACCCAGCGAAGCACTCGAAACCTCTACGCTCAGATGGCTCAATAGGCCGCCATGAAAGCCCTTTTCCTTCTTTTCACCGCCACAGCGCTCACGTCCTGCTGGGTCGTCTCACGCCGTCATCCACTCAGCCCTGGCGGCCCTGCCGTTACCCTGATGGAGCGCCATGATCGCAGCGTCCTCAGCCCGGGTGGCCTTGCGATCACACCGTGTGAGCGTTATCATCGCCTTCATTGATCCTACCCAAGAATGCCCCACCCATGACCGACGACGAAACGCACCTCTTCCGCACTTCCTGGAGCCTCTACGACGCGCTCTCGGAGAAGAACTACATGTACCATCGTGAGATCTACGTCCACATCGCCAGCCTGCTCCAGCAGCGGCGTGAGAACGGCGGCTATTCCATGATCGATCTCGGCTGTGGCAACACACGCTTCCTCGCCCCCTGCCTCAAAGCGGCTCCACCCGCCCGCTATGACGGCGTCGATCTCTCCTCCACGGCTCTCGACGAAGCCCGCAGTCATTTGAGCGGCTTGGAGAACATCACGCTCCACTGTCAGGATATGCTCCACGCTCTGCATGAGCGTGAAGAAGCCTCCCTCGATACCATTTTCTCCAGCTTTGCCGTGCATCACCTCGGTGTGGCAGAGAAACAGCAGCTCTTTCATGCCTGCGCCCGTGTGCTCGCTCCCGGAGGCGTCTTCATCCTTGTCGATATTGCCCGCGAGGAAGGGGAGTCACGCCAGCAATACCTCGACACCTACCTTCACACCATGCGCAGCCAGTGGACGGCGGTGCGCCCTGAGGACATCGACGCCGCCTGCGCCCACGTGGCCGCTTACGATTTTCCCGAAACCGTGGCCGATCTCCAGCAGATGGGGACGAATGCTGCGTTTCGAGAATCCACACTCGTGGAGCGCTTTGCCCAGCATCATGTGCTGGTGTTCAGAGGCTGATCAGAGGCCATAAAAGAATAAATCAATCGCAAGAATGGCCGCTTGAGTGTCCGCGCCACGCCGTCGTCATCGGGCATGCGTTTTGACGCGCCCATATTCATGAAAAAATCCCTCGTCGCGCCCCTCCTACTCACCCTCCTGGCCTCAATGGCTTTTGGCGGCACGCTGAAAGTCCCCCGGGACGAACCGCCAACACCGTGACCATCCCAGACAACGGGGAACCTGAAGCGGATGGTGAAGGCGTCTTGGCTGAATCTCCCAGACAACGTCGCCACCCTTTATCTTGAGGTCGTGACCTCCGAGGATGAACTCAACGAAGCCATTGATGGCAGCACCGAATGGCTGGCTGAGCATGCAGTGAAGATTGACGAGGCCACCACAGAAAAAAAGATTTCAAGACGGGTGAACGCGAGTGGAAAGTAATCTCCTGGACCGCCAACCAGAAAGAATGGGGCCCTGCCTCCGTGGGTTTCCTCTTCTCCGAAGCGGGTGACAGCAAGATGCTCACCATCACCTACTGGATCTCCAAGAAGGACGGCGAGAAGAGCCTGGAAATGTTGGAAAAGATCTTCAGCCGCGTGAAGACCGTGAAGCAATCCTCCAATAGCTTTTTTGCATTCCTTTCTCCAAGCGGCATCGGTCTCCCGATACCGCTTTTGTTTTGCCTCATTCACCTCGGTGGTGGAGGCGGCGGCCCAAACCCTGGGCCGCCTCGGCGTCCACGCGCCGGTGGAAGACCAAAGCCGGGCGGCGCCCCCGGTGGGCCAAAACCAAACCCGCCCGGACCTCGCGGAGGGCCACGACGCTCGAAACTGGCGTCTGGCTTGCCCACAAATTGACGTGGAATGTAGGGGAACTGATCCGTCAGCACATAGTAGTAGGTGCCCTGAGGAAATTCAGGCGTGACGCCCGTGCGACCATTGCTCGCATCGAGGTCTCCATGGCCTGCCACCCATTCGTAATCCTGCACAAAGGAGCCATCGTGGTTTCCACCAGGGGCGGCATCTGCAGGACGAGGACCATTCTTGATCTGGTAGCCAGATTTCATCGTCTTGAGCGGGCTTTGCGCATTCTCAGCCTCCGCATGGGCGAGCGGGCCGTAGATGGGAAAACCATCCGCCGCCCAGCCGAGAAGGGTCATGCGCTTATCGCCGTTGCAAAGGCGCTTGAACAGGCCGTCGGGGATACCGTGGTAATGATAGGCACCATTCGGCTGCACATGGGCATTGTGCTCATCGAGGCCCAGATCGATCGCGCCGCTATGAGGTTCGTATTGCCAGCCGCTGGACGGATCTCCGCGCCACCATTCCGCCGCAAAGGGATCAAATACCACGCCATTCACCGCCACGCCAAAGGGCTGCATGCGAAAGGGCGTGGGCTTCTCCTGCGGCTTTGGCTTGAGCGGCACGGTGTAGTGGTAATCCTGCGGGCGGATGCTGTTCGGGTTGTGTGCATTGGGGAAACGGCCAGCCGCATGATCCGGGATGCCATTGGAGCGGATGTGCCGCAGGCCGCCTTCCTCGGTGATGCGCACCTCGTTTGGTGACGAGGGAGCTTGGCTGAGCGCTGGCAATGCCAGCATGGAGAACAGAAGCGGGAGACGCATGGCTTCTCTAAAACCCAAAGAGGAGCGGATGTTACAGCCTTTTACGACACCATGATGCCACCGAGCTTCCGCAGGCGAGTGGGATGCCGCAGCTTGCGGAGGGCTTTGGCCTCGATCTGGCGAATGCGCTCACGGGTGACGTTGAATTGCTTGCCCACTTCTTCGAGGGTGCGGCCCTGACCGCCATCACTGAGGCCAAAACGCTGATCGAGCACTTCACGTTCACGCGGATTGAGGCTGTGAAGCACATCACGCAGCTTATCGCGGAGCAGATGCATGGAGGTGAGCTCCATGGGGTCACGGGCTTCCTTGTCCTCGATGAAATCACCGAACTCCACATCGCCCTCACCGCCATCACCGCCCACTTTGGCCTGCATGGAGATGGTGGGCTGGGACATGCGCAGCACGGCATTCACACGCTCGACGGGGATCTGAATCTCCTCGGCGATCTCCTCCGGCGTGGGCTCGCGACCCAGCTCTTGATTGAGCTGACGAAAGACCCGCATGAGCTTGTTGATCGTCTCGATCATGTGCACCGGGATGCGGATAGTGCGGGCCTGATCGGCGATGCTGCGCGTCATGGCCTGCCTGATCCACCAGGTGGCGTAGGTACTAAATTTGTAACCGCGGCGGTATTCGAATTTCTCCACGGCCCGCATGAGGCCCATGTTTCCTTCTTGGATGAGATCGAGGAAGCTCAGGCCACGGTTCGTGTACTTTTTGGCGATGGAAATGACGAGGCGCAGATTGGATTCAATCATCTCCGTCTTGGCCCTAGTGGACTCCGTGACCAGCTTCACGGCGCTCTTCGCCTCATGACGAAAGCTAGAGGCACTCATCCAAACGCCATTTTCGAAATCACGCACCGCGTGCTGCTCGGCATGGCGGCGCGGATGCTCGTTCAGAGATTTTTCGAGCGTATCGAGCTCCGCGAGGCGCTGCTGGGTGAGGGACATGAAGTCCTCCATCACCTTCTGCTTGAAGTGGAACTTCTCGCACAGTTTGAAAAGGGTTACGCGTAGGGCCTCGAACTCCGCCCGCACGCTTTCTTTCTTTCGCGGGCCAGCTTCGGCGAGCGAAGCGTAGAGGGCTGAGCACTTTTCGAACTGCTCGCGGGCCTGCGGAAGGCGGCTGCGTAGCTTTTTGAAGTAGCTATCACGCTCAGCCGCCTTGTGATCGGAGACGAGCTTATCAAAGCGTTCCGCGCCGCTATCGAGATTCTCGGCGTGCTGAATGTAGGCTTCGGCCACAAAGCCGAGCTGGTGCATGCAGTGGCGGAGGCCGTTATCGGCACGTTCGATGCGCTTTGAGATCTCGATTTCCTGCTCTCGAGTAAGCAGCGGCACCTGCCCCATCTGGCGCAGATACATGCGCACCGGATCATCCAATGAATCGAGCTTCGCGGATTCGGCGTCGCGTTCGCGAGCCGTTTCACGACGGGCCTGCTCCACCTCGCCATCATCGAGCACGCGGATCTCCATCGCCCGCAGGCGAGTCATGAGCTCATCCATCAGATCCGCGGTCACAAAACCGGATGGCAGCGTGTCATTGAGGTCATCCCAAGAGAGATGCCCCTGCTCACGGGCGAGACGGATGAGCATGCGGAGGCGGCTTTGAACCTCGCTGGAATTGATATCTGAATGGGTGACGGAAGGGCCGGAGACCCGCTGGCCTTTGAGATACTTCGGCGGGCGGCCACGGCCACGCTTCACCAGCAAGCCATCCGCCGAGACGGGTGAAGCCAGCTTTTCCTTCGGCGGATGAATCCGCGGACGACCACGTCCACGCTTCACGGGGATCTCAGAGGACGAGCCAGCCGGATGCGTGATGGAGGAGGGAGCGTGGATACCTGGATGTTTCGATTTAGATGCAGCCATACGCGCCGCTGGGGGTTCTCTCCGGAAGAATTACTTCTGGCTGGAAGCGTGCGGACTATTCGGAGGCCCCCGCAAACGGTCAAGGCTTTCTTTCAGCCTCGAATTAAGCTCCATGACCCGGTGTTGGATGACTTCCATTTCCTGTGCGGAGAGTCCTGAGTGCCTCAATTGCCCCTTGGTGCGCTGCACCAGGTTTTGCAGCCGCGTCACATCGAGAGCGTCCAGGGTCTGCCGGGCATCCAACATACCTCCGGGAGGTCGTTTGCGTGCCAGCAGCATGCTGAAGGCCGCCTCAATATGCCGCTCCTGCCCCGCCATGAAAGCCGTGCGGGCAAATTCATCCAGTGGATCGTAGCGGCTGCGCCAGAGGATGGCGAGCAGCTCTGTCCCTGGCACCTCGCTGAGGATTTCCTCGCAATCCGTCTCCCGCAGCCAGTAGAGCACCTCCGCATCGGCGAGGGCGAGCTGGCTCAAAAGGATGGCGTTGGGGTTTTGGGCCACCACAAGCTTCTTCGCACTTTCATCAGGCTTCGCGGCAGGTTCAGCACCACCAGCGGACTTCGGCGCATCCTTTTTGTCCTTCGCGGCGCGGGCCACCAAGCGGTTGAGTTCTTCTTCAGGTACTTCGAGCAGCTTTGCCACCTTGTTCACGGCGGCCACCCGCTGCGCCACACCGGTAAAAATCGCGATGGCCGAGGCCACCTGCTCGGCCATGCGCACTCGCTCCACCATGCCCTCCCCTTTGGTGCTGGCCCGCAGATGCATGATTTGATGCTCCAAAAACTCCGGAGCCTCCGCCACGATGGCTCGCAGCGCATCGGCACCTTGCTTGCGAATCAGTGAATCCGGGTCCTCACCTTGAGGCAGGGCCGCCACGCGGACGGAAAGACCATGCGGCGAGAGAATCTCAAACGCACGCTCTGCCGCTTTGCGCCCCGCTGCATCGCTGTCGTAGCAGAGGATGACTTCATTGCAGAGGCGCTTGAGCATCTTGGCATGCTGCTCGGTGAAGGCGGTGCCCTGCCCTGCCACGACGTTTTGCAATCCGGCCTCGAAGACCATGATCATATCGATCTGACCTTCGCAGATGATCGCCTGGCCTGCCTTTGCGATGTGGCGCTTCGATTTGTCGAAGCCAAAGAGCACACGGCTCTTGCTGAAAAGCGGCGTCTCAGGCGAGTTCACATACTTCCCGCCCTTTTGATCTTTATCGAGGATGCGCCCGCTGAAGGCGATCACATCCCCGTTGTCATTGCGAATCGGAAACATCAGCCGGTGACGCCAGCGCGGATACGACCGCCCGCCGCGTCCCTGCTCATCTTGATCCGCCACGCTGAAAATGCCTGCTTCCACCATCACCTGATCATTGAGCTTATGCTGCGCCATCCACTCGCGGTAGAAGGTGCGGTTATCGGGTGAGTAGCCCATCTGCCAGCGCTTCGCCATCTCCCCATTGATGCCGCGAGCCTTCAGATATTCACGAGCGGGTGCGGCGGCTTGGTGCTTCATCAGCAGCAGGTGAAACCACTCCGCCGCCTCCTTGTTCGCCCGCGTGAGCAGTGACCGCTGTTTTGCTTCCGCCTCCGCATTCGCATCCCACACTTCCTCCTCGATCCGAATGCCCGCCGCATCTCCGAGACGCTTCACCGCTTCCACAAATGACAGGGCATCATGCTCCATCACAAAGCGGATCGCCGAGCCACCCGCTCCACAGCCAAAGCAGTGATAGGTTCCGCGTGTGGGACTCACGTTGAAGGATGGCGACTTCTCATTGTGAAAGGGGCAAAGGCCCACCCAGTTCGTCCCGGCACGGCGCAGCTTCACCGAACGCCCAATCAGCGCCACGATGTCCGTGGCGGCGAGCACTTGGTTGACGGTTTCTTCCGGTATGCGACCCATGGGTTCGATAGTGTCACGCATGCCGCCCGGCGCAAGGCACGGCGGCTCATTTCATGGCAGCGCCTCGAACTTCGTGCTACTTTCACGCTATGAATGAAGCTGACCTTCCCCATGTCGTGATCGGAGCCTGCATGAATGTTCACCGCCAGCTCGGCCCCGGCCTGGCCCGCGAGGCCTATGAAGAATGCCTCGCCGTCGAGCTGCGTGACCTCGAGATGGACTTCCGCCGTGGTGAAATGCTGTCCTTTGACTACCGTGGCAAGATAATCCAGGGCGGCGTGATGCTGGATTTTATGGTGCAGGATAAACTCCTGCTCCTGGTGCGGGCGCAGGAGCAGCTCACAGCACTGGATAAGCTCCAGTTTGAATCCCATCTGCGCCTCAGTGGCCTACGGGCGGGGCTGCTGGTGAACTTCAATGTCACCGCACTACGCAGTGGCATTCATCGCGTCACACTGAAGCGTAAGGAGAGCTAACGACGAGTCATTCCACCCAGCGACGCAGCCAGGGAAGGACGAGCACGCTGAGCATGATGATGGAGGCTCCCAGATAAAAGCCGATGCTCATGAACTCGGAACGGCCAAAGATGAGCATGGCAAGCAGGATGCCATACACCGGCTCCAAATTGTAGATCACATTCATCGAAAAGACGCTCATCGTGCGCAGCGCCTTCATGAAGCCTGCGTAAGCGGCCACCGTGCAGACGAGCACGAGAAAGGAGAGACCCACTGCGGAAGCAGCATCGGGCATGGTGGGCAGGAATTCACTCTCCAGCAGAGGCCGACAGGCACACGAGGCGGCCAAGGCGCCAGCCATTTGAAACATGCCGATCACGCTCCAATGCCGGTGACTGACCTGCTGCTTCGTGAGCGTGGCAAAAACGGCCGCCAGCATGGCTGCGGCGATGGCCACGGTAAATCCCTGCCAGTATCTAAACTCCACCTGATAGATGAGCCACACTGCCCCCACCATCGTAAGGCCTACGAGCAGCTCCAGCGGCCGCCAGCGGCGCGTGCCATCGATGAGCGGCTCGATCAGCGATGCCCACAGCATGCCGGTGGGCATGGCGGCGAGGCACACGGACGCGGTGGAAAGCCGGGCGGACCAGAAAAACAGCACCCAATGAACTCCGAGCACGGCACCGACGGCGACGAGTGGCCAAGCCTCGCGTGCCCGCACCTGCCATCCGCCATGTCGGCGAGCCAGCAGGGCGAAAACGAGCATCGCCAAGCCCGTGCGCCAGATGGTGACATCGACGGGCGGAAGCGTGACCCATTTGCCCAGGATGGCGGTGAAGCCCCAGGCCACCACGACGGCATGCATGAGGAGATAATCGCGAAAGGTGGTGGCCGCCGGTTTGCTCACGAGCGCTCCTCCACCATGCCGAGGAAGATGTCCTCCAGGCGCTGACCTTTGGACTCATGGCGTTGTTTGAGTTCCGCAAGGGTGCCCAGCTCCACAAGTCGCCCGCGATGCAGGATGCCGATGCGATCCGCGAGTTCCTCGGCCACATTGAGAAGGTGGGTGCTCATCAGCACGGTCATGCCAGCCTGACTGCGTTCCTTGAGTTCACGCTTCACCGTGCGGGAGTGGATGGGATCGAGGCCCACCATCGGCTCGTCGATGATGAAGACCTTCGGATCATGCAGCAAGGCGCTGGCGATGCCTAGCCGCTGGCGGGTGCCGTGACTCAGGTTCTCGATGCGGTTCCCCGCATGCTCATGAAGGGCAAATTTCGTGAAAAGCTCGTCCGTCTTGGCCGCCGCCCTTTTGCGGTCCATCTCGAAGAGATCGGAAATAAAGCGCATGAACTCGATGGGCGTGAGTTTCTCATAAAACACCGCGACATCCGGCACATAGCCGAGCACGGCCTTGGCCTGAAGCGGCGCAGTTGCCATGTCATGCCCGCAGATGGCCACGCGACCTCGCAGCGGCTTCATGAGACCGGTGAGCAGTTTGATGGCCGTGGTCTTTCCGGCTCCATTGGGACCGAGAAAGGCAAACAGCTCGCCCGCAGGAATTTGCAGTGTGAGGCCATCAAGGGCCTTCAGGCCACCGTAGTGCATGGTGAGGTCTTCGATTTCAATCATTGAGCTGGGGAAGCGGGTTCGATTGGCGGGATCATGCCGTGAATGAGAGGTTCGATCAGGCGGTAATCCTGCGGGAGATCGATCCGGGCCAGTTCACCCGTCTCCGCAAAGATCATCCGCACCTGCTGGCCGCCAGGCAGCGGTGCCGTAACGAGGAAGCACCGCCGCTCACGTCCCGCTAGCGTGATGCCGCCTTCCCGCGCCGTAAAATGGAAGGTCCCAGCCTCAGGCGAATCGCCAGGGAGAGGTGCCAGCGCCTGAGCCCATGACCCACCCGCGCCATTTTGCATGCCAGCGAGACCCAGAGCCATCAAAACACCGGCATTTTGCGTATCGAGCACCGCCTTTCCATTCTGCGTCACCTTCACCGAGGGGAATTTTTCGCCCTCCAGCCACGCCACTTTGAATGAGGCATGCTGCTTGGGTAGCACCGCCATGATTTCCATGTGAAGCCAATCCCCTTTCGCATCGCTCACGCCATTGATTTCCCAGGTGGCATCCATGCGCTCCCCCCTGCTCTGCCAACGCTCCACCACACCCCGCGCCAGCCAGTGGTAGCGGGCACCTCCCCCCGTTGCCCAGCTGGAGCCGATGGTCAGATTGGCATGCCCGATCTTTTCAGAGCCATGGTAGAGGTGCAGGGTGTTGGCATTGACCTCTGCCTGCTTCAAAAAGCGGTCCAGAACCAGCCCGGGTGGCACCATGGCGAAGCGGGATTCATCCGGGAAATACACATCACGAATGAGCAGGCCGGTCATCACCGCCCAAAACACCACCGCCAATGCTGCCGCTGCCCGCCAAATCATCGCACGATCATGGAACACCCCGCCGAGGAACGCCAGCAGGGATTCCAAGGCGGCCGCTACCCCAACAAAAACGTTTACCGCTACTCCCGTGACAAGAACGACCTCCAGTGAATGTCATGGAAAATACTGCATGCAGGAAATTTGTGTCCGGCTATAGAGTGGCACTTCCCGCCACATTATTACACCCAACTGTTTGTAATGCTTAACGCCACGGCCACAACCTCACGGCCACCTGTTCCACTCATGTCGAGAGGCCTTGTCGCAGCCCTCTTGCTACTTACCCTTTTTCAGGCCAGTTCCTCCGGCCAAGACACTGGCCGTTTGATCCCGCAGATCGATTCGCTTCTCGGCAGTCCCTCCGTCCTCGTGCCGGGAAACCCAATGCTGGCCACGGACTCAGCGACCACTGTGCAGCGAACCAAATCCGCTCCCTACCAATCCTCGGATGGGCCGTGGGGGAAGCTCATGGGGGATTATATCTACTTGGAGGCACCGCCGGCCCTCGTGGAAGGCTTTGCCCTGCCCAGCACCCAGACGCGATGGACCTTACCCGCCACCAGCGAAGCATCCATCCCCAAGATTTTTGCCGACGCCGGACTCAGCGAGGACCAAATCAAACCCCTCATTGCCAGCCTCGTCCGGGAGGGCGAATACGTTCACATCCTGCCAACCCTCGATTTTGTTAGCAACCTCCCCACCGGCATTCGCGCTGCGATTTACAAGGAACTCGCCAAAGTATCTTCCAATGAATACCATGTGGACCCCGTGCTGATCTTTGGCACTTCCATTGATGAATGGTACCGGACCAGCAAGCTCCGCCCCGAGCTCATCCAGAAGATCAAGCAACTAAGCTATGTGCGCGGAGAAACCATCGCGTTCAGCGACATTCCTGTCCTGCTCAACTTTGCTCAATCGGATTCGGAAGCGCGTCTCATCTTCAAGGCCTGCACCCGCACGCGATCCCTCATGATCCGCCTCCAGCTCGATAAAAACACCAACGTGACGGATCTGCTCTCTTACTGGTCATTCGGCGTCGGTATCCGCCGCAAGGACATCGAGCCCATCATTCAGTCCATCATTGAATCAGACACGCTGAAGGATCTCGGCCTCTCCCACATCCTGCCCGCTCAGCCTCGCAAGCTGCTCTACACCTACCCAGGTCTCGACATGGCAAAAAACGGCCTCCTCCCAGACTGTCATTGGACGAGCCTGAACTTTTATAACTTCGACCCTCATCAATACCTCCTCGATTCCCGCCTCGCCACGAGCCAGGTCCTCGAAAACTTCATCCCCATTGATGCCCCCTACCAGTTTGGCGACATCCTGTTCTTCCTCGACAATGCCACGGGTGACGCCTTCCACTCCTGCGTCTTCCTCGCTGACACCCTTGTTTACACCAAGAACGGCCGAAACCTCCTCTCCCCATGGGTCATCATGACCATTGAAGATGTGAAAAAGGTGTATCTCTTCCGTGGCAATGGCCGAGTGCAAGGATTCCGCCGCAAGGACATCCACGATGCACGTCAAAATGCAGCGGCAAACGCCGCCAAGTAAGATTGATTGAGCCGCCGCCCCTGCACTACGCAAAACGGGCCGGAGGATGAATCCGGCCCGCTTGGATCATTGAAGGCTTTGCAGTCGAGGGGGCTTACGACGAAGCCTCGGCAATGATTTTGACCAGCCGTGGGCAAAGCACCGAATGCGAAAACTCAGCTCCGAGAGCCTGTGCGGCGACATTCGGCGGCTGCGGCCCACGAGCAGCTGCGGAGCGTATTTCCGCGAGGATGCGATCCACCTCCCCGTGCTGAGCCAGGCGGGCGTAAGCAGGATCATTCAAACGGCGCACGATGTCGCCGCCATGGCTTTGCTCCGGCCCAACGAACAACAGCGGAATGCCGAGCGTGAGGATGTTGTAGATTTTGCAGGGATGCACGATGCCGACGAAAGGATCGCCCATCACGACGAGATGCAGGTCCGCACTGGAGAGCGAACCGGAAAGCTCCTCCATCGGCTGGTAAGGCAGTGAGGTGATATTCGGCAGCGCTTTGCCCTTTTGAAACGCCTGCACCTTCTTGAACTCGCTACCACCGCCGACGAAGAGGAAGTGGATGTGATCCTCGCCCTTCAGGGCCGCAGCCGCCGCCAGCACCGTATCGAGCGGATGGCAGGGGCTGTGATTGCCCGAGTACATGACGATGAACTTGCCGGAAAGCCCATGCTTAGCCCGAAAGGCCTCGCGAGCCGGTGGATCGAAGCGCACCGCCTGATCGTGAGACCACGGCGCATCCGTGTGGATGACCTGCGGATGCACCCCTTTGGCGATCAAGCGATCCGCCATGAAGCGATCCAGCGCGATGATGCGTGCCGCCTGCCGGAAGCTCCAGTTTTGGATGAAGGTCAGCGTTCGCTCGACGATGCCGCCCGCTTTGAGCCAGCCAGCTGCCACGGCTTCATCAGGATTGAGGTCCATCACCCATGGCACCACGGCACCGCCTTTGAGCTTCGCCGCCACCGTGCCCAGCGTGGAGATGAGCGGCGGTGAGGTGAGGCAGACGGTGACATCATGCCGTGGCATGAACAGAAGGATGCGGGCCGCATTCAGCCAAAAGAGGCCAAAATCCACCAACCGCCGCCATTTGGCCTTCTTGCCGAGTCCGGGCGTCCAGATGCGATGGATGTCGATGCCATTCCACGTCTCCCGCACCGGAAACCGCCGCGTCGGATCATCATAACCTCGGCTAGAAGCCACGGCGGTGACGTGATGCCCTGCCTCCGCCAGTCCCACCGCGAGATCGGTGAGGTGCTGGGCCGTGGACACATGATCGGGGTGGAAGCACTGATTGATGAGGAGGACTCGCATGACAATGTTGGTAGCGTATTGAAACAAAACGGGCCGGAGGTCAATCTCCGGCCCGTGTGACATCGCCCAGAAAGGATGAACTGGCTTAACGGGACTTTGCCCCGGCTTTGATCTCGTCGTGGACCCATTTGTAGGTCAGCTCCAGGCCATCGCGAAGGCGAGTGGAGGGCTCCCAGTTGAAAACGGACTTGATCAGCGTGTTGTCACTGCTGCGGCCGTTGACACCTTTGGGTGCTCCGAGGTTGTAGCTGCGCTTCAATTTCACGCCGGCGATCTCCTCGGCGATATCGACGAGTTGATTGATGCTGACCATTTCGGCACTGCCGATGTTGATGGGCTCCACGAAGTCGCTGTTGAGCAGCATCTGAGTGCCGTAAACGCAGTCGGTGATATACATGAAGCTGCGGGTCTGATCACCGGTGCCCCAGATTTCGATCTCATGTTTGCCAGAGATCTGCGCGAGAGCGACCTTGCGGCAGACGGCGGCAGGAGCCTTTTCACGACCTCCGTCCCAGGTGCCGTGTGGACCATAAACGTTGTGGTAGCGAGCGATGCGGGTCTTGAGGCCAAAATCCTCGCGGAAGTGGCGGCACATGCGCTCGGAGAAGAGTTTTTCCCAGCCATAGCCATCTTCAGGGAGGGCGGGATAGGCATCCGCTTCCTTGAGGGCGGGGATGTTGTATTCCTTCTGCTTGTCGCCGTTGTAAACGCAGGCGGAGGAGGCGTAGAAAAGGCGTTCGACGCCTGCATCCTTGGCAGCCATGCACATGTGCGTGTTGATGAGAACGGTGATCATGCAGAGGGCCTTGTTGTTTTCGATGAAGCCCATGCCTCCCATGTCGGCGGCAAGGTTATAGATCGTTTGAGCGCCCTTGGCCGCGACGCGACAGTTTTCGAGCAATGAAAGGTCCAGCACATGGTTTTCGACGTCGTCGAACTTCTGATACCATTCATCGAAGGGCTTGATGTCGATGGCACGAATGCGTGTGTGCCCTTTGGCACGGAGATCGGCGACGAGCGCGCCTCCAATAAAGCCGCCGGCTCCGGCGACGGTGATCAGATTGTCTTGAGTCATGTGGTTAGTAGGTCGTTTGCGGTTTGGGAGGATTTCTTTGTGGGCAATTCAGCGAGTTTTGCCAATCTTTTTTTCCAGAAGGCGGAGCGAAAGCATGATCTCGGCAAGGGTGCGCTGAAAGGCATAAAACCAGCCGTGCGGCCCGTCGAGGACCGTGCGGCGTGCGAGGAGTGTGTAGAGGAAAACGACGATAGGGCCAAGGATCATCGTGCGACGAATCCGATCCTGTAGGCTGAACTGGATGAGGGCGGTGAGCTTTTCGGACTCCAGCTTGGCGTATTTGTCCTGCGAGGAAAACCAGCGACTGAGCGGCTTGCGGTCATCGTGATCGATTTGGGTCATGAGATGAGCGGTGGGGCCGGGGATGCTCAAAATCTGCGTGTGACCATCGGGCACATAACGGCAGCGGTCTTTGCGAAAGAGCACCGCACGCGGTGGGTAAAGGCAGGCGCGAAGAGCCTTTCCGAAGATCAAATAGCGAAACGAGGCGTAAAAGGCATCGCTGGCAGTGGCTTCATCGAGTTTGCTGAGTTCATCCTCGAAACCGGAGCACAAGACGTAATCGCAATCCAGAGAGAGAATCCAGTTGGTGGAGGCGGCATCGACGCCGAAATTCCACTGCGTGGTGTGATCATCGAAGGGGCGGACGAGGAGTCGAGTATTCGGAAACTCGGTGGCTATGGTCGCAGTGGCATCGGTGCTGCCGCTGTCGAGAATAACGACTTCCCTGGCCCAACGAAGACGCTCTAGGCAGCGCCTGAGGTTAGGCTCCTCATTCCAGGTGAGGACGAGAGGGGTGATGGCATCGAGTTTCACACTAGTTTTTCAAGACTTCGCGATACAGGTTTTGCAACGCTTTGCCCATCGCTGGCAGCGAGTAATCGCAGCGGGCGAGGATGCGGGCCGATTGGCCAAGGAGGTGGCGCTGCTCGGGTGAATCAAGCAGTTCTTCAAACTTCGCGGCGATGGCGGCAGGCTCACGGGCGGTGAGGAGTACAGCCTTGTCTTTGACAGTATCAGCGGCTAGTGCCACCTCATCGGTGGAGAGGCATGGAAGTCCTGCAGCCATGGCCTCAAGGAGGGCGATGCCGAAATTTTCGGAGTGCGAGGGTAGCACAAACAGCTCCGCAGCCGAAAAGGCGGCAAGGCGAAGCTCACCCGTGACTTGGCCGGCCCAAGTGATGCGTGTAGCGATACCGCGCGAGATGGCCTGAGCTTGCAATTTCTCGATGAGGGGTGGATGACCTCCGCCGCAGATAAGGAGGTGGATGTCCGGGCGATGCGGGGCGATACGGGCAAAAGCATCAATGAGGAGGTCGATGCCTTTTTTCTCGTCGATGCGGGAGAGGAAAAGGATGTTCCGGGTGTTGGAGGTCTCGGGAAAACGAGCGCTGAAGACCTCGCGAGGTGGCAGAGCATCGAAGGGCGTAAGATCCATGCCGATGGGAATCACCCGCTGGAGGTTCTTGAGGCCAAAACGGGCGGCGTCCTCCATTTCCATGCGGCTGGTGTAATGCATGGCAGCGGCTTTGCGGAGCATTGGTAGATCGAAAAAGTGGAAGGAGAGTGCTTTGACGAACTTCCGGCGGTTTTCCATGCCCCAGCGGTTGAGCACGCCGAGCGGTCTCACGATGTAAGGCACGCCTGCGGAGGCCGCAGCTCGTCCGGCCGCTAGGCTGGCAAAAGAAAACACAGCGTGGATATGCACGGCATCAAACTCGCTCACATGAGCCCGCAGCCAGCTTCGCAGCGGCAGACTGCATTTGTAGAACTCCGTCTGCTTGCGGAAGTAGATGGTCTCATAACCTTCCTGCCGAGTGATTTTGCCCAAGGTGATGCTGGGGAGATGCTTTCCACATCCGTCGTCATCCGTCGCGGCAGCAGTGACCTGGACGTCGAATGCAGAAAGCGCATTCGCCATGGCCGGGAGGGCAAAACTAGGCCCGCCAGAACTCGGCGAGAGTGAGGGGATGACGTGCAGGACACGCATCAGGCAGCAGGAGAAAGGCCACGCTGCTCAAACCAACGGTCGAGCATGAAGACGGCCCACGATTGATACCAGCTTGGATTTTTGACTGGGAGGCGGGCATTCGTCTGCTCAAACATGCCTCCCCAGGTGGTTGCGGCCCACTTTTGGTAGGGGAACAAGAAGCCACGCTTGGGCTGATTGACGACCCACTCGGGAATCTCGGGCAACGCCTCGAGTAGCAGTTTTTTTCCTTGGCGCAGACGGCTTGCGGAGGGGATGTGTGCAATGGTCTCAAAGAGAGTGCGATCCACGAAGGGCACTCGCAGCTCGAGTCCTTGAGACATGCTCATCACATCGCTGTCCTTGAGGAGCTGATTACGCATGTAGAGGGAGAGCTCGCAGAGACTCACCTCATCCCTTGGCGTGGGAGCCGAAGTGCTAGGTGCCTCCTCAAGACTGGAACGAATCAATTCAGAGAGTGTCACCCCGGCGTAACGTGTGGCGAGGATGCGAGCGGCGCGGCGGGAGAAAATGCCGGGAAAGCGCGGTAGGCATTCCGCACGGTGTTAGCGGATTGAAGGAAGGCTCCCACACGGCGCAGACGGTGGGAATCCGTATGGTATTCCAACTTCACGCCGATATGGTGGCGTATGCCCGGAATGAGATCGAGCATGCTTGCCATCTGCACCATTCGAGGCACCTGAGTGAAGCTGGGATAACCAGCGAACATCTCATCCCCTCCGAGACCACTGAGAACGACTTTGATCCCTTTTTCGCGAGCAAAGGAGGAGACGGTGAAGGTGTTAAACCCGTCGATGCTGGGCTGATCGATGTGCTGGATGTATTCCTCAAAGCATCGTTTACCCGCTTCCTCGCCGAGGACGAGTTCGTGGTGATCAGTGCCGAAGTGCGCGGCCGTGCGGCGTGCCACGCTGCTTTCATCCAGCCCAGGATCATCCACGCCGATGGAGAAGGTGGAGATGTCTTTGATGCCGATCTCACGAGCGAGTGCCACAAGAGCGGTGCTATCCACCCCGCCACTCAGAAAGATGCCCACGGGCACATCACTGACGAAATGCCTGCGAGTGCTTTCGAGGAGGGCGTCACGGAGGGTAGTGGAGGGTTTTTCCGAGGTAGAGGTCTCCACGGGGAACTGGATGCGCCACCAAGCGTTGTTCTCGATGACGCCGTTACGCCATTCGAGGCAGTGCCCGGCCGCCAAGCTGCAGATGCCTTGAACCAGCGTACGTGGTTCTGCCACGCTGCCGCTCTCAAAGTAGGACATGAGTGCCTGCGCATCGACCCCCGCACTGCCAAAGCCAGCCTCCTGAAGGGCACGAAGCTCGGAGGCAAAGGCAAAGACACCACCTCGGTTCGAGTAGTAGAGCGGCTTGATGCCGAAGGGATCGCGGGCCAGGAAACAGGTTTGCTCCAGCTCGTCCCAAATGGCGAAGGCAAACATACCGCGAAGTTTATCGAGCATGCCCTGGCCGTATCGTTCATAGAGACGCAGAAGCACCTCGGTATCCGTGCTCGTTTGGAAAGGCACACCGTCTTGCTCGAATTCGTCCCGAAGCTCGCGAAAATTGTAGATCTCCCCATTGAAGGTGATGGTGAAGCGACCGCCTGGCAGTCCCATCGGCTGGTGACCCGCAGCGGAGAGATCGAGAATCGAAAGGCGAGTGTGGGCAAGGCGGGCCACGCCGGAGGGAGAAGACCAAGCACCGCGATCATCTGGCCCACG
>Ga0114981_10000797_pt1 | contig 20627 bp, 21 predicted proteins | sample S_140806_MF_Meta_FD_87028 | JGI IMG/M metagenome (GOLD analysis project Ga0114981, IMG submission 87028) | Freshwater microbial communities from Lake Simoncouche, Canada to study carbon cycling - S_140806_MF_MetaG | ecosystem: Environmental > Aquatic > Freshwater > Lake | place: Lake...
AGCTATCAAGTGAGCAGAGCAGTTGAGCATCCATGTAGACACCTGATTGGCTATTGTCCTGACTCCAGCTATCTCCAAAACCATAACCCAATGAAGCAGTCACAGGGAAGATGCTCCAGCCATTGCGCCACAGGTAAGTAAATCTTGTTGCACATTCTAAGTCCATCTGATTCCAGCCCCAATCTATAAACATTCCTGTGGTGGTTTGCAAGTTGGTGCAATCAACAGCAGCCATGATGTTAATCTTGTCGAAGTCTGAGTAAAACTCATTATTGATAGGAACATAATTCATGCCTGGTTGCATGTCGTAAGTCCCTTGGTCTAATATGCTTCCATCCTGAGTCTGATAAATGAACCAGGGACAATTTGTCACGGTTTGACTTCCAGCATTGTATACAAGTAATTGCTTGATGCGAAGGCTAAGGTATTTGCTACCCTGAATGCTTACGAAAGCCCCCTTCAAGATAGCCTCTTCAGGAACAACTTGAATCTGTTGCCACTGCTGAACAAAGTTCTTGCTGGTCTGAAACAGCACTTGATCAAGCTGCGCCTCTGCTGATTGGAATAAGGCAAGCTGAATGTCTCTTTTGATTCTTACATAACCTACAGCCTGAGCAGAGTTCCACATGCCAATGTAAGAGGCTTGCTCAGGAGTTGCAATCTTCTCCATCAACTCTGAACTCATACCAGGATAATCATTGATATAGACTCCTGACAATGGCACATCAACTGAACATCCCTGTAAGCCAATGTAATTCTGCAAGCAATTCATAGGTGCAAGTTAGTTATGTTTCTTGAGAAATTGCAGGTGTAGTAATGCGAAAAATCTTATTGGTCAATGCTACCCAAGCACCGAGTACTTGACCAAGTATAAACATCAGCACGCTGTCAGATGCACTTACTTTCTCTACTTGGTATAAGTACCCAGTGCCAAGAAGCATGCCTACAAGCACCACAGAAGTGCAAGTGTAGGCATAGACTTGCATTCTTTTGGAGTAAAGGTGTGAGTTCAAATGCCCGGGAACAGACCTTTGATTAGGCCTCCCACGAACTTGCCTCTTCGTTCTGCTCTGTCTGCTTTTTGTGTCTTGTTCTGAAGGCATGAATCCAAATATAAGACAGTCTCAGCCAATGCTTGATTCTGTAAATGCAGACTGTCAATTCTTGAATTAACATTTGCCACATCAAGCTTCGTGTTGAGGGTACTCTTAGCCAAGTACTGAATGTCATCACTGATTCTTCCCTCAACATCATAAGCAATGTAACGATCAAATGCTATGTAAATTAGAAAAAAAACAAGCAGTAAAAGTGTATCTGTTTTTCTCATTTGAGTAACTTTTTAATTTCTCTTAATATCTTACCATACCCACTAATCTTAACTGATTGACCATCTATCTGAACAGTAATCTGCTTGCTTAATTTATGGTGTAAATCCCAAATTACATTACCAAACCTGAGGACAAGAAGCCAAAGCCAGCCATGATCATACATGTAGTTCTCAGCATCTGAGAAATTGCTTGTATTAACATCTGCAATCTTAGTGAGCATAATTGCCCCATAAGCTGGAAGGTCAAAGCCAAACTTTACCAATTCCTCCTTTAGTTCTGCTGTCATTTATTAGTAAGTCCAAATAACATTGGCAGGCTTAGTAGGATCACAATCAGCATGAATAAAGCTTGATGCAACACCTATCCTGGTTATACCGGATTTGAGAAGAGCATTAATTATTGTCCATCTCTTAGCCCCATCTTTACATGCGATATCAGCTGCCCAGCCTTGTGTATGACTGCTTGAATCAACACCGCCAACTTTATCATTATGAGCCTTTGTCCTAAACCCTGAGTTGATTCCAAAAGGAATCTTAGCAATTGACCGAGCATTGTCAAGCCTTTGCAAGAACTCAGGCTTCATGTTAGCACCTGAACCAGGAGCATCAGGTGAGTCAAACTCCGCAAGTGTAAAGTGCTTTAATTGCATAGGGTAAAGTTATTAATTCCTTTTGAATTTCTTGGCAGCACTTTTAACAGACTTCTTGCCAACACATCCCCAAGCTTGTCTACTAAGGTCATTGGCACAAGGTGGCTTTGCGCACTTCTTAATGCCTGCTGATCTTGCACAATAGGAATCACCTTTAGCAGTGCCTGGAGCAATGGAATAACCCTTAGCCCCGAACTTGACAGTCTTGCCATTGACCTTAGCCTTAAACTTCTTCTCCGCCATTATCTTCCTTGTCCAATATATTTCTTAGCCCTGCCTCCTTTAGGCTTCTTAGCCTTTGAATGCTTGCCTTCTCGCCTCTTGCCAAAGGTGATTTTGATAGGCGAACCTCCACCACTTTTTCCTTTTTTCATACCCAAATATCTTTTTTTTTCGCTTATTATTGCAAACTGATTTATGAAGTGTCAATCAATTTTACGGATAGAGAAATCAAATTTCTCAAGGTATTAGCATCAGGTAGACATTATCTTAAAGACATTGTCAAACCTAATAGACATTCTGTTTCAAGATGGGGAAATACTCAAGAACAAGCAGACATGCTTGGGGTAATGGGTGAATATGGAGTGGCTAAATATCTCGGTTTGCCATTTGACACAAGCATTAACCTTGATGGAGATGGTGGAGAGACTGACCTTTATTTGGGCAAGCTAAATTTGCAAGTCAAGTCCACAAAGTATAAGACTGGCAGGCTTGTCTTCAATAATAAAAAGGAAATTGCTGCTGACATGTTTATCTTATGCTATTGTTCAGAGCCTGAAATGTATATACAAATATTAGGATATATCAAGAAGGATTCAATTGACTCAGTTTCTGAAGTAAAAGACCTTGGGCATGGCCTTAGAATTGTTGTTGAGCAGAAGCATCTGCTTCCAATCTCTGAATTGCTTAACTATGATAAGTCTTTGTAGGCTCATTGTAATTACTTGACTCCTGTTCTGCCAGCTTCCTTGGCTGACTCATATTGCTCCTGGCTTACAGGCCATAGTTGATGCCGGCAATTGTATCCACCTCTGTAGATAAAGATTGTGTTGGCATTAGTTCCTGACATCCTCCCTTGCCAGCCTTTAAGACTTGCCCAATCCTTAACCTGTTCAGTAGTAAAGAATCTGCCTGTCCTTGCAGAGCAGAATGGCCTTGTGTCTTCTATGATTGTCCCGGCATACAAATAATACTCAACACCTAAGTCCTCGCTTACTGTCTGAATATATTCTGCATTGAAGGCCATTACAGAGTCATTGGTTGTCTGCTTGATGTATCTGTTCAAGAATGGCAAATCCTCCGGTGTACCTTCAATAAACTGCCTTAGAGTCTTATTTAACTCTGCCCGATTGCTTACTCCGGCAATGTTGCTCTTTAGCACCTCCTGAATGGCATTGCCAAAATTATTTCTTATTCCACCCCCTATAAGAGCATCCTTAGTAAGTTCAATATTGGTCTCAAGAATGGCTTTATAAAGTTCAGTTTTCGGGGAAAAGTCATCAAGAATTAAACTTAGATATTCATTTGAAGCTTCAGCAAGTGCCTTGTAGCCATTAATGACAGCCACAACCTCAGTCTGATAGGCTGTATTATTGACTATGGTGTCAGCAATGTCCTTCTTGAGCTTAACCATTTCCCTCAAAGTCTTAGCCCTATCCTTTGGGTCAAGACTTAATTCAGAAGCCAAGTCAATTACTTCATTGCTTAAAGTCTTAAAAACTTTAGGCAAAGAATCAGCCATCCCATTCTCAATATCCAGCTGAATTTGCTGAATCTTCCTAATGATGGCTAACTGCTTTTCAGTAGGCATTACATTCCTTGAGGCATGATTGGAACAACAGCCATCTTTATCTGAGCAACTTTGGCTGCTGCCATTGCCTCTACTTGTGTCCTTTGAACCTGAACAGGCAAGTCATACCACATTGCATTCTCATCAACCAATTGCATTACAAATGCTGGCAGATTAGCACTCAAGACATAATCCTGGAGAGTGCAACCTTGGCTGTTTAGTAGCAATGTCTTCTCATCAACTGTCCGATAAGGCAAAGGATCAAGTTGCTTTAGAATCTTAAGATAAGACTGCTGAATTGAATTCTCACCATAAAGCTTTTCAACATAATCATTCTCAATTCCTGAGATAATCAATGGGTCAAAGTTGCCTTGTCTCGCCTTAGTCAGCATCTCACCAATCATGTCGGTTGTCATGACATCAAAGTCAGTAGGCACTGTAATTTGAGGCAATGCAGCCTTAACCTTGTCGCTATCCATTAAAGCGGAAGCAAACAGGCTGTTATACCTTTGATAAAGGATGTGAAAGCAAACTTTAGTATAAACCTGAGCCAAGTGAACAGTTACTGAGTAGCAGAAGGTATTTAGTTCCTTCCTGTCATACTCTTTTGCAATCCCTGATTGAGCTGCAGGAATCTGACCAAGTAATTCCAAGCCAATAGCTTTAAATCCTTGAAATTCCTTTTGAATGATGTCTTCCTGGAATAACCTTACTGTCTCAGTAGGTCTTTCAATGTATCCAGCCGGAGGCACAGGTGGAACAATAGGGTTAGGATTAACAGCACTAACTCTGTCAATGTTTATTTCCATTAATCCGAATGGACTGCTTGAGGCTCTTCCTGAGCCTTGGCAATCATTACAGCCTACTCTCTCTTCCTTTCGATTAGTGCGTTGCCCTGTGCCATTGCAAGTCTTACAAGGTGACATCTTTAAGGCCCACTTCTGAGGCAGAGCATGTGTTGCCCAAAGGATGTTCAGGTCATCTGTTCGAAATAAAACTTCATTCCAAGCAGGCAAGCAAGGAGCAAGAACTGAATCAAAAACCAAATGACCATCTTCCTCTTCATAAATAACGCTTCCAACCTTAACCACAGGCAAATAAGAGAATGTGTAAGGCAGGATAAAGACTTGGAAAGGATTGTCATAGGTGTACTGATTGACTTGCCTAAAGAGGACTAAGCCTTCCATAGTGATACACAAGAATTGATCCCATTTCTTGCGATTCATGTCCTCGTAATCCTCAGCCTTAACAATGACAAAAGATTCTTCCTCAAATATTAAATCCTCAGAAAAAATTGTCTGTGGATAAGGCTTTGACCAGTCTAATGTTGTAACTCCTGCTGGATTCTTAACAAAGTCTTCATAATATGGCAATACTGCCACAATTGCATTTGAGTCTTGCAGATAGGTCTTCAAGAATACATTGAAAGACCAAGTCTCAAGGCTTCCAAACTTGGGCAAGTTGTTCTCAACATAAAACTGAAGAGTATTATCCTGCAAACCTATTCTCTCAGCAACACCAGTCTTTTTGAAATCAGATTCAAATGTAATCTTAAAGTCATCAGCCTGCTGAATCTTCTGCAAGAAGTTAAAGACTCTGCCTGTGGCTGTGGTTGTTGGTGCTTGCCATCTCTGCCTTCTGTAATCTTTCATCCAAGGCTCTTCACTCGGATGTTGAGTATGGAGGAGCTTAGTTGGATACTCATTTTCAAAATGGTACTCCAGCTCTTCTGCCTTTTCCCTCGCACATTCAATGTACTCAAGCTTGCCCTCACGGATTTGTCTATCCATGAGAGTTGAAAATAGTTGTCCAATAAGCTCCTCCATCGCTAATTAATTAGTCGCAAAGAACATTAAGTGTGATAGTCTCCTGACCAAATACACAACCATACTCATTGGTTACAGTAACCGTGAAAATGTATGTGCCATCATATGCTCCACCACCAGGAGTCCAAGTCAATACTCCAGTTGTTGCATCAATTCCAAGAGCAATGTCACCAATAGGTTCACTTCCAGCTACTTCCTCGATTGACCAGCTTTGTGCAGGTGCGCCTGAAATTGCGCCAATATTCAATACAGCAGAAAAAGTAGTTGATTCAGTTGCTCCACATCCACTGGTAATTGTGTTGCCAATGTAAGTGTTACCTGAACCAGTAAAGCTGATGATGTAATACAAGCCTTCAAGGAAGGTATCAGTGTCAAACTCATAAGGCAAAGGATTTACTTTAGAAACCCAGTTCACAGTCACCTCACCCATCTGATAGGTGTTAAGGTCAGCAGTAATTACCGGGTCACCGATAACAGTCACATAATAGCCTGACGCATCCCAAATGCGATTTGGAGTGAAGTAGTAAAAGTCATAATTCTGACTTGAACCAAGCAAATCATTGTAAAATTGCACATTATTTAATACGACGGCCTGCATGTCCTGATACGTTAAAGTATGGGTCTTAGCAAGAGCCTTGGTGTTTTGCATGCCTCGTCCTGCTGTTGTTGCAGTATCAGGTTTAGGCTTCTCCCCTGATGTGTTAAGGACAAGGTAGCCTTCACCATCAAGATATCTCTCATAGAGAGCAGCAATCCATGAATCAGCAGAAGCCTTTTCAACTGGAGTAAGAGCAGATGACTTCTTTACATAAGCCACCGCAATGATTTTATTTTGGAACTCAGGATCACACAGAAAGTTCTGATAGCATCCTACATCCGGACAGGTTAATGAAAATATTGACATGTTTTTAGCAAGTTAAACAACTTGAGTTTTTAGGCTGAAAGCCTTGAAGAAGTGCCGAAAACTTAACCTGAGCTAAGGTTTCAAATGATGACTGTGTTGTGAAATCTTGAATGGTGGCAACATCAATATCTCCCTTCACAAATATGGACTTATTGTCCCAAACTAAGTACGGATGTCGAGTGGCATCGACAAGAGCAAGCTGAGTTTCGGGGTCAATAAAATCAGTATGCAAATCTAATGATAAATCTTGCTTGTTCTGAGGTCTTCTGTGAACTCCATTGGATTGCCTGTAAAGATTTTCCTCAATTACAGGCTTTGCTCCTCCACCATTTATGCCAAGCCTTACTCTTTGCTTCCAGTCATTGAAGTACTCAAACCCTTGAGCAATTGAGTTATCATTTGCCCAAAACTCAAGCATGGTGGAAAAACAATCAGAGCCATCAATGTTTATTATGTTGCTAAGGCTGTAAAGGTAAAAGCCTCCTTCTGATTCGGCATACAAGCCAAGTCTATAACATCCAGCAGCAACAGCAGGAATTAATGTGATGGCTTGAAATTGATCTGTAGGGATTAAATCGCAAACGCAAGCAGTAGAATCTGATTCCCAAAGAATATCACTTGATTCAATTGTGAAAACTCTGTTTCTTAAGAAATAAGAATGACCACAAGCTAAATTAAAAGCAGTAATTGAGAAGTTGTAATCCCCTTCAGTTTCAACTACTGTAATGCCTGCATCTCCGGCAATTGCAATAATATCAACCATTGTCAATGGGTCATCTCCAAAGCCAATGAAATAATTATCAACCGTTATTGATGTGCCTTCTTCATTGACAATTGACCAGTTCAGAGTTGAGTTAGGCAATAAAGGACTTCCAGGAATGTAAGAATTGATTGTCTCTAAGTAAGCATCTACATCAGCAGTCAATAAAGTATAAGAGAAAACAATTGAGCAAACATTAGGAGTAGGGCATTCAGGGCCAATTGGCAGTACTGCCTCTCCTATCTGCTGCATGAACTGTCCATCTTGAGTGAATAGGCCCACTGAGGCAGATTCAAGTCCTGTAAGATTGCCTACATCAGATGGCACATTAAATTGCCAATTGTCTCCTGGTATTGCAGGCATGGCATAAAATTCAGAAGACTCATAGCATCCGGCATTGAACTCCACAAATTCCATATCATACCAGTCATTGTAAAGCCATTGATAACTTGATAATGGCAAGTAAGGCAATGGAGTGGTTGATGAGTAATCAATAAAGTAATTAACATCATTAGTGCCTGAATCATCAAGAAACCTTTGCCAAAGCCAAGTAGTGTCAAGCCTGCCAATCATCAGCAAGCTTCTGTCATCTCGGTAAAGGTTTAAGTAAATCCTCTCATAAGTCCCTGCAACTATTGATGAGCCTCTTGTCCATCCATCAGGAATGGTGAATGAATTAAAGTAGTCTCTTACCTCGATTGCAACAGTATTAGTGAAAGAGAATTGTATTACCTTCTCCATCAGGCTAATGCAGTACCTATCCTCAGCAGTCTGAACTGCCACACTAAATGTCCTTGCGTTCTGCTTGGGCAAAGTATCATCAGGAAGCCTTGTTGCATTGCCTGAAGAATCAAGTTGCCAGTTCTTTCCCCTTGCAAGTCCACTTATGGCAATGTTAGTGGCTGAGTTGAATGAGTAGGTTAGAGGGAAGAAGGCTGATCCATTCTGCTCCACTATCTGCAAAGCCCTATCAACTTCACCCTCAACCGGAATGGCAGGGTAATCAAATGTCCCTGTATAACTGCCTGGGGTGAATGCACTTATTGTAGCATTAGCAACTACATTGGTTGTAGGATTGTATTGACCAGAAACTAATATTTGCTGAGAATTATCAATTGCATAGAGACTACTATTCCTCACATAAATGTAGTAGTCTACAAATGGTGGATCAGGGGCAGTGGTATTAATTATTTCAAGGTTTCCAAAGTAAGGAGATACATTAAATATATCCATCTGCCCTCTTACCCCTTGAACTAATTGGCTTATAGTTTTTCCAGTAAAGAAGCCAGGCAACCATGCCCCAATATTGCCTGCTAATGCATTTAGAAGATTGGCAGTTATTTGGTTATCCGGGTAGAACCCGGCATTCCAAGCAGGCTGAAATCTGTAAAATGAATTAGGCATTAGTCAGGGTGTCAATTATCATTTGAGCAGAGGTCTGAATGACTCCGTTGATGCTTGTTTGGTTAGACACCAAAATGACATTGAAATTATTTTCAGCATCAAAAAGATTTGTGACAACTACATCATCCATAATCATTGAATCTCCAACTTGATAAAATTGGCCTCTGTAATTAAGCTGATTATCTAAAAAAGTTAATTCTTCCATTTATGTAGGGGTTATTCCAATTAATAAGTTAGTAATACTTCTTGTAGCTGATGCAGATGCGGAAACCACAACCCATTGGTTGATTGACCAATCAATTGCAGTTGTTGATGCTCCAATTGATGTACCTGATGTCCAAGGATTAGCTACATATCTTGTTGTATTTAAAGCCCCGCCTCCATATAAATTGATACCCATTGGTGCATTTTGAGCAGTTGTAGCAGCACCTACGGCAGAAGGCCCAACTATTGCAACACCACCAATTGCAGCTGAGGTATTAATTGAAATTGTAATATTGTAAGCAGTTGTTGCAATTGCACTTGTGTTTTTATGCAAAAGCACAAAAGAATTATTTGAAGTAAATGTGCCTGCTGGAATAAATAAGGTTTCAAGAATTGTGTTACCTACTATTGGACTTCCAATTGTTGTAGCAGTAGTATTTTTTAAATACTGGCTTATAAGTGATCCCCCATTAGTTGCCCAACTTAACCCTCCACTTCCATCAGTTATCAATGCTTGCCCACTTGTGCCTGTATTAGTTGGCAAAGTCAAGGAATAATCAGCACTCATTGCCTGAGACTTAATAGCCACATAATTGCTTCCACTTCCTGAAGGCTCAAGGAGTCTTAACTCTCCGGCACTTGTTCCATTTCCAAAGGTCTTGATGCCTGCTAAAGTTTGATTTCCAGTCGTGATTAAGCCCCTTGCAGTAGCAGATGCATCAGGCAGATTCAGAGTATGAGAAGTTCCTGAAGAAACAATGGCAAAGTCAGTTCCACTTGTTCCTGTTGCAATTGTCTGTGCTGCTCCAGTAAGTGAGTTTATTGATGTTATGCCAGTCCCTGCCATAATCCCTGATTGTTGGGTGACAGTTAATATTGCTGATGGAATTGCAGGATGAGGAGATGCGGCAGCAGATGCTACAATTTCAACATTAGTGTTAGATGTAGCCCACATCAATTGAATGTAATCTCCTGCTGATAAATCAAGAACATAATTCCAAGCAGCAATAACTGGAGAAGCATTTGCACTTCCAGTTAAAACTACTTTACCAGTAGTCGAAGGAATATCTACACCATTTTTTCTGATCCATACATCAGCTATCATATTCCCACTTCCTCCTGTTTTTTCCATTTGAAGTGAGAATTGTATGTTATAAATACCTGCATTAGCCAATGTTACTCTTGTAGGATTTCCACTTCCATCATTAACAACAGTTACATTATTGGATAAATCTGTAGTATTTAGCTTAACAGAATAGGCTGTATTTATAGCTGCTGCTGATTGTGTAGTACTATCTTGAAATGCACCATAATAACCCAAAGGAGTTGGTGTGGCAGTGTTGTTCAATGTGCCTGCTCCGGTTAAAGTCAAACCTGATCCAACAGTTATCTCCTGCATTATACCAGTAGTGCCTGCATATCTACCCACAAGCTTTTGGTCAGCCACTGATGTGGTAATTGTGCCAGTTGTGGTTATTGGCCCTCCTGAAATCAGGCCAGCAGTTGCTACTGATGTGACTGTTCCACTTCCTCCTCCTCCTGATCCATTTGAGGCAGCAGTGATTCTACCTTGGGCATCAACTGTAATGTTAGCATTGGTGTAGCTATTCGGAGTTACCGCAGTGTTTGCAAGGTCAATAGTTCCTGATCCAGTTATTGCTCCCCCATTAAGTCCAGTTCCTGCTGTAATGCTTGTTACTGTACCTACTGCAACATTTCCTGAACCAAGTATTGAGTTTGAATTAACAGTCTTAATGTTAGTACCACTTGTCAAAGCATCCTGCTTTCCTGCAAATGTGCTAAAATCAGCATTGTCCAAATATCCATCAACGGATGCAGTAGCCTTTGTAATGCTAATCGCAGGAGTAGTTCCTCCTGTAGAAGAAATTGGAGCAGTTCCTGAAACAGATGTAACTCCTCCGGGAGTTCCACTACTTGCAGCAGTGATTCTACCCTGAGCATCAACTGTGATATCTGCATTAGTATAAGATGTTGCACTAACCCCAGTATTGGTAAGGTTCAAAGTTACTGCTCCACTTGTTCCTCCTCCTGATAGGCCTGTCCCAGCAGTTACTCCGGTAATAGTTCCTGAGCCAATGCCTGCCCCGACAAAGTAGCCAACTATCCTCCAGTCCCCTCCTCCCTCAGAGATAATCATGCAACAATCTCCTGCTACAACTGTCTTATTAGTTCCTCCTGGAATGATTAAGCTTGTGGCATTGTAAGTCATTGTTGCAGCAGCTTCAAACATCAAGACAAACCTTGCCCCTGCTGGACATGTGCCAAAGGAGTTGATTGTTCCTGTGCCTGAAATGTGCAAATAGTTTCCAGTTGCAAGAGCCAAGTTTACAGTTGATCCTGCTGCTAAGGTTGTTCCTTGATTCTCATAAAGAGTTTCCTCAAGTGTAGACTTGTCCTTCTGAGTCACAAAGCTTGCAGTTCCATCAGCAAGCCATTGCCTTAAGTCAGCAGGAGAAATCTCTTGAGTGTTGTTGTCAGGGAAGAGAGTAGCACTCTGAGTAGTTAGATTGGCTCTGTTTAAATTTGCCATTTAATCGCCTATTGTAAAACCATCATCAAAGCCTGTGTCAAAAGCTGCCCCTGTTGGAGCAAGTTGATTAGCCTGAAGAAGTATGAACTTTGTTGTACCACCGGAAGCATCTTCAGGTTGATTGGTGGCCTCAGTGATAAATCCCTGAATATCCAAACTGCCTGAAGTGAGCCTTACTTTCCGGTATTGCTCATCTTGGCTCAAAGTTAAGAAATCGCAAAGACTTTGTGGATATGTAAATTCAACCCCGATAGGCTTAAATAAATATTCCGCAGCTTCAGGTACAATGATGTCCGCATAGATATCTGAGTTCTCCGCAATGGTCACCTCAGATGGTATCTGAATACATGGCTCAGAAGAGTCAGATATTGCGCTGGAATAGCTTGTTTGATATTCACCCACCTGAAACTGAAGCCTCGGATTAGCCAGTCCATAGGTGTGCATACCAAGCACTTTCCACCATCGGCATGCAATGCGAGCAGGAGTGTGAAAGATGTTGTAAAGGTTATTTAATGGACTACTTGAAAAAGTAATTAAGTTGCTTGGTAGGCTTACAGTACCGGGAAGGAATGTAACTGCACCAGTTTCTTGAAACAAATTAAAAGTAGTGTCTTCCACATCTTCTAATTCAATGGTTTGTCTATTTAGCCAAATGATAAAAGTTTCATAGTCATTAGGCCTATCTGATGTAGCACCTCCAAAACTTATGTCTGATAATCTTCTGCTAAATTCAATCGCATATCCCTCGGCAATTAAAGGTGTCCTGATGTCCAACTTGCCTGATGAGTTCTCAGCCATTGCCCTATTATTCACAAAGTAATTGCGATCAGTGTGGATGGCAAAAGTTCCTGATAGCTGAATGTTTTTCCACTTCTCATCATATCCAAGCTGGATGGCATTGGCTAACATATCAACCTTAGCCATTGTGGTTACTTCTCCAACATTGTTGAAGGTTTGACTTATGCTATTCTGATAGAAGTATTCTCTCGGCTCAACTCTTATTTTCCATTCTGTTCCTGTCCATTCAAATGCCCATCCGAGGCAAAAGATTCTATCAAGTGCCTCAAACGTCTTTTTCCAAGTTGTCTTGAGTGCGCCAAGGTCATCCTGGTTATCTGCTTGCCTAATTCGAAGACCATTGGTTAGAGCATTATTCCAATAGCATCCTCCTTCATCCTCATTAAAAACATCTGAAAGCAACTTATTATTGCTTCCTGTCATCATGTAGATTGCCCTTTTAAGCCATTGCTCAATTGTTAAGCAGTTGGCTGTTGAGGCATAATCTCCTGAATTAATTTCATTAAGGTTTATAGTATAGCCTTTATCAATATCAACGGTAACAGCAGCAGTAACTGTGCTAAATGATGTTTGAGCAAAAAGAAGTGCAAGTGTAATGCCTGTAGCAATTGTAAATGATCCTGTGTAAGTGTTGCTGATAGTTACTGAAGCACCTGCCGATAATGTAGTATTGTAAAGAACTAGGCTTGGAGGATATGATTGAGGAATGTTTCCATTAAATTGAACTAAATCAAATTCAACATCTATTGGCCCTGTTAAATCATTATTTGTAAGAGTAAAGTCAATAGTTATTTCATAACTTAAAGTTCTACTATTACTTTGATTATTTTTAAAAATAGGTGAGCCTGGTAGATTTCCATCACCTACAACAAATATGACATTAGTGTCAAATACACTCCCATAATTTTCCGTAAAGTCCTTTTGCTGCCAATATGTAGGCACAATTGCATATCTATTTGCACCCGGGCCAAGTGAGCCTCTTGTTAAGTAGGTGCTACTATCTGCTAAGTTCTTACCATTGGCCTGAAGGTATAAGTCCTGCCTGTGTAGCCTAATTTCCTTTTCTGTTAGAGCAGCAATTGTATCACCATTTAAGTCTTTGATGGCTGTAAGATCAATCTCTACATCCTGTCGAGCCTTAAACTGCTCTCTAAAGTTATCATCAATAATTCCAACAGTTATCTCCCAGCTATCTGTGTCACATACATTATGCTCCTGGTAGATGGCAAGGTTAAGCATGCCATTGAACTCATAAGGCTCACCACCATACCCAACATCTGAAGTTATTTGGATGGTGATTTCGGCATTGATAAAGTATTGGTCATAAAGAGCCTTGATTAAAGTAGCTCCTCTCTCATAGAATCGCATCTCAGTTGAGAATGGTTGATCTATGCCATGAGACTCCATCCTGATGGCTGTGAACTCAATTGCATCCCAGCCAATCGGTTCTTCTACCTCAGTGCCATTAAGAAAAAAACTCCATCCTGCCATGCTTCAAAAATAGATAAAAAAAAGGGATAGCAGTACTACCCCTCTTTCACCTATCTAAACCAAACATTAATTCTCAGTCCTAAATCTATTATTTAGAATCTTAGTTGTCCTCCTTGGTGTTCTTATGAACTTCTCGAAACCTCTTTCATCCATGTTGAGTTGAGTAATTGGCAATCCTTTTAGGATGCTTCCAAGTTCCCTTATTTCGCCCACAACAGGACTGCCACTGCTTGACTGTCTTCCCGATTGCATACTGCCCCAATAAACCTCCTGCCTACTTAGTGCATGATTAGGAATTACCTGAGAGCCTTTAGGTAAGTCCACCAGGGTGGCTGTTGGTGGAGTGAAATAGACCTTGCCCGATTCAGTCACTACTTTCTCAACTCCTCTTTCACCTACCATTGCCTTACCTCCTTTGAATGGCTTGCCTTTAGTTCCTTCTGCAAACTCAGGCACTGGTTGAGCCATAATAAATCCTATTTGTGCAGCCTGATTAAACAGTGTAAGAGCAGCAAGTGGTAATGTAACTGGGCTGCTTGACCATTTAGCAACTATGGCAGCAGTTTCAAATATTACTCTTGCAACAGCAGCAGTTTGTTCAGCTTTCCATGCTTTCATTTTTAGCTCTTTTTCCTTTTCTGCCTTACGCTGATTGATTTCATCAATTTTTTGCTGGTTGCCATCTGCAAGCCTGATTTCCTCGCTGTAACGCTTATCAAGTAGGCTTAATTCATTGTTTATCCTTGAGGCATAGAAGTTAAAAGCTGATTGGGTTAATTGATTAGTTAATTCAAAAACCTGAATAAGATTTTTAATTTGTTCTTCTTTTTCATCATCTTTTCTTTTTTTCCTTTCTTCTGCGAATTGCTTGTCAAGCTCATCCATTTTCTCTTGATGTTTTAAATCAAGTTGTTCTAATTCAAAATCAGTTTTTTCTTTTTTGCTTATTCTTTCCTCTTGAGCCTTTGTTTTGTCTTGCTCAAATTTTGCATTTGCTATCCTTTGCTTATTGATTTCTTCTAAAGTTGATTGAGTTTCTTGTTTTAAGTCTCTAACAGTCTCAACCCTATTTAAAGTCCTTTCCTTATCAGTTACTTTGATGGCATCAGTTGCAGCCTGAACTCCTTTGCCTGAATATTCGACTTGAAGATTGTAGGCATCGTTTAAGTATTTCTTTTCAGCCTTATATTCTTCTCTAAGGATATCAATCTTGTTATCAAAGTTTATTTTGATATTCAATTGAGCTAACTCTCTTGTAAGTTTAAGAAGTTGCAACTTCCTCGCATATTGCTTCTCTTCAAACTTTTGAGCCTCCTTAGCAGCTTTAGGATCAACAATTGGAACTGCATTGGCTTGTTCCCTTGTTTTAATTTCTTCTTTATAAGCATCTATTACTGATTGCTGAATCAAGAACTGTTCTCTCAATGCATCAGCAGTTGCTTTGTCAGTGGTATTCTTAAATTGTTTTTCAATCAAGTCAAGCTTTATCTCCTCTTGTTGAACTTGCGCCCTAAGAGCATTACTTGAAAGCAGTGAAGTCTGTTTTAATGTTTCATTGTATGCCTTCTGATTCTTTTCTGCTTGAGCATCATCCTGAGTCTTTAGGAGTTGATTAGCATAATAAAGAGCTTTTTCGAGTAAAGCAGAAGTCTGAGTCATTAAAGGCATAAAGAACCTGCCTACTCTTGTTTGGAATATTGTAAAAGCATTTGAAATCTTATTAACATTTTGAGCAAGACCATTTGTTCCCGATGCTTCTTGGGAAGCTTTTGCAAGTTCTGCCGTAAATGGAATTATAAAATCCCTTGATGTTAGCTTACCAGTTGCCATCATCTTGTTAAGTTCCTGTTCGGTTACTCCAATTGATTTTGCAGCAATTGAGAATGCCCCAGGAATTCTCTCACCAATCTGACCTCTTAATTCTTCAGCCTGAACAGTGCCTTTAGAAATTATTTGACCTAAAGCAAGAAATACCCCTTTAGCATCCTCTGAACTTAATCCAAAAGCTTTTACTGCTTGAGCAACATTTTCAAACACTTTTTGAGTTTGCGAATTAGTAAGGCCTGCTTGCGATGCAGCTCCTGATAAAGTCTTATATCCAGCAACAGAGGCTTCTAAACTAATTCCAAGTTTATTGGATGTGTCAATTAAAAATTGAAATGATCTACCTCCTGCAAGTGCAGAACCTGATGTAAAATCAAGAACTTTCTGAAACTGTTGAAACTTTAAAGTGGTTTCAAACACAGCCTCTCCAAATGCTTTTATTTGGCTAAAGGCAAAAACTCCGGCAATGGCTGTGCCTGCTTTGGTAGCAAGACTTGTAAGCTGGCTCATATTCTTGCCAGTATCTTGACTTTCCTTGTTGAACTTTTTAAGTTCACTTAAAGCCTGCTTCTCCTCATTGCTTAACTTATCAAATGCTTGAGCAGCAGTTTCAAGATTGGATGTCTCAACAACATACCTAATCTTAATATCATTATTGGAAATAGTTGCCATGTCTTTCTATTTGTGGCAAAGTTACAATAAAAAGCCCCCCAATTTGGGAGGCTCTTTGAACTTAAATGAAACACATAAAAAAAAAGTATCTTATCTCTGACTCCTCTTGGACTTCTGCTCGGCAATCCAAGTGGAATAGATTAAATAGTATTCATAAACTGGCCTTTCGACCAGGAATTTAGCTCTGTAAGCATCTCCACCTGCGATTCTAAGGACTTCGCTAAATCGCTGTCTGTGTTGTCTAATAATTGAAGTCCAATAATGTGCTTCAGGTTGTTTAGGCTTTGGAGAGTTTCTGCCTGCAAATAGGTCGGAAAATTCATGCTGTATTCTGTCAAAGAGGGAAGATAAGCGTACTCCGGCAGATTCAAAAAAAAACCTTCTACATCATTGGACTTCATCCAATGCTCAAGCTTGCTTTTGTTGTATGGATACTGGTAGTCAAGTGGATTCTCATTTTCATCAAAGTAAACAACGGTTGCAAGCTTCAACTGCCTAAGCAGGCTGACAGATATCTCCATCTGCTCCTTGAGCCTTGAGGCCATAATACCTACCTCATAAAGCTTCTTGTCATCCTTCTTCTTCTTGTCCATGAGCAAATTGATTAGCCCATTGTTCCAGCCTCTTAAGAAGTCAGGATTGATTTGCCAAAGCTCCTCGGTGAATATATCCCTGGCAGCTACTGCTCTTTGAAATGGCACATTTACCTCAGATACGAATTTAAAGTATTTGACACCTCCTGAAATAAAGGCATACTCTATTTGATCCCATCTGTCTTTCGGGGCTACTCCTTGATACCTTGGTTTTTCCGGATGATTGACAACATCCGTTTCTGCATTAACGACAGGAGGAGGAGAAATAGATGGTTTGCGCCTAAGAAAATTGAACATAAGTAAAATGGTTGGTTAAAGATTAGACAAGAGATAACCAGGAACTGCCATGCTCCTGAGCAATAAGGACATTCACCAAGTGGCTTGGCCCACAAAGTCGGCAACTTCTGAATTTGGTACAGATACCACTGCCCAATCGGATGATCGTCCAGTAGGTAATCCAAAAACAAGGAAAAAGCTGCACTGATCAGAGCAATCAGAGTCAATGTCAGTAGGTTGAGAATCATGTGGGAGTTCAATAATGCAGCAGCCTCTTCGCTTGCCACCACAGGAAGCAATAAGTTCATCATACATAATATGGGTCAGGGATTAAATCGTTGAATATGTTTAGGACTACCTCATTAATGCCTTCATCATTTCGATAGGTTGGCGCAAAGCTGAAGCAGATGGTTGAGTATGTTAAGCCATCAACAGCTACGAATTCATAGACCTTCTTATTGGTGGGATTAATGAACTCTAACTCATATTGACCGCCATAAGGATTGAAAAAACCATCAGGACAGCCTGCCAAATCAATCTCAATGTAACCGAGGTAATCAATGTCTAACTGCTGGCTGATGCGAGCATTCACCCCAGGCTTATTGATGTTGATGATGATTGAATCCTCAGGGTAAGATGGTGGCACAAGAATCAACAAAGCATCAGGACAACTGTTGAGAGGCTCACAGGCTTTGAAACAATTACTGCAACATTGTGCCATACTTTTCGAGATTGAAGTTACTGGTGATCTCTGCAAAATTAGAGAAAATAAAATAACGGAAGGCATCTAAAGCATGTGACTTGTCAGGATTCTTATTCTTCCATGGGTCAAGGCTTCCCTGCCTGCTTACCTTGGCTTCTTTCAGGTCAATGACTAACTCATCACACCTTTTGCCACTAATCTGCACCTTAGCCTTCTGAAGAGTCAGGATGGTGACCAGCCTGCTTGCTATGTGGCTTGGGTTTGACCTTGGCACTTGGATTTGCATGTCACCTATGCCGAGATAGTTTTTGATGAGAGCATAAGCTGAGATGTTGTCCTGAGTGAATGCGTTTCTGCTTGCTCCTGATGCATCACCGTTGATGATGTATGTCATATCAGGAAACTCTTGCTTGATGGTTTGGCATAAGGCTGCAAGATCACCAACACGGTAAACTTTAATTACATTGATGGTGGCATAAAACAAGCCTTCTGATGAGTTCTTGATGTATTGGCTTACAACGCAAGTGTTAGTCACATTGAAGTCAAAGGCAAGATATAGATTGTGAATCGGAGATGCTTTGATGTAGCCCTGGTAAACATGCTTGCTAAAGTCGAAGCTTGTGGCAAAAAGCGACTCCCTATCCCAAATGCCCCACTGCCCCAAGGCATAAACCTCATAGTAAGTCTGAGATACTTCTTTGAGAGCCTCCATTCTGACAGGGTATTGGTCATCAAGAAAGTCAAGAGCATCCAAGTAAGTGCCGTGAAGCCTCAGCACATCATTGGCTTCCTTCTGTGGCACATCGTCAAAGAATCTCTTTTTAATCCAATGACTGTCGGAGACAGGATTAAAGGTTAGAAAGAATCTCTTTGGATGCTCAGACTTACCCCGAAGTCGCAATGTGATTTGAGTGAAGTCCTCAAGTGTCAGCTCTGTAGCTTCCTCAATCCAAATGTACTTTGCCTGGCTAAGTGACTTTAGCTTTTCGGGGTCATCACATCCAAGAAATATAATCTTGTTGCCACCAGATTGAATCTCTAAGTACCCAGTCTTAACTCTGCAAAGCTTATTCAAGCCCCACTGAGTTATCTTGTTTTGAAAGTCTGCAAAGACTGAGTTTCTCAGAGTGCTGGCAACCTTCCTTATCACAAAGTAAGTTTGAAACTCATTGTTTCTGTGATCGCATATCTCAGCCAGCAGCATCTGAATCATGGTCTGACTTTTGCCACTTCCTGCACCACCCCAAAGGATATTATAGGTCTTGGGGTCAGTTACTGCATTAAGATATTTCTCCTGCCATAGGTCAGGACTTGACAAATCAATCTTTGCCAAGTTACTCTGATGCTTTAGCCTCCTTTGGACTTGTAGGTCTGATGACCTCTGTCATCTGCATGGTGACTTGCTCCTGGTTCATGAGGCCCAAGTCTCTTGCTATGATGTTGTGATTGAATAGGCCACTTGCAGCCCCCTCCAGCTTGCTTGTGTAGATGGCTTGCTCTATGCGTGTAAAGACACTACCAAAATCTTTTGATTTAGTCTTATACTCTGAAAGCTTAGTCCAGCAGGAGAAGCCACATGCAAGAGCAAAACCTTCTTTAGTCAGCAATCTTTTTTTAGGCAATCTGACCTCAGTCGCATCCTTACCCCTAAAGTCTACCTCAATCAAAGGAGTTTCTTCTGCCCACTGAACATACTGTTCAAAGTTCTCAAGGATTTCTTCAGGAGTTTTAAACTTCCCATCAAGGCCATGCTTTAGCCTTAACATCCAACATTGATTTCCCTTAGGTGCTGCCATAATTTGTACCGGCCTTTCAGCCTTAATTTTGTGGTTATTTTAATAAGTTATAAAAATCGTTTTTCGGGGCAATCTGATGAATCCAGCAACTGTACTTTGAAACTATATTTTTGCCAAAGAACTCATCAACTGCCTTTTTCACTCCTTCCCAATCGGGATAATCATGGCCTGCAATTACTCCTCCTTGTTTCACTTTTGGAAACCAGGCATTTATGTCTGCAATTACATTATCATAGTCATGAGATGCATCAATAAAGCAAAAGTCAAGTGATTGATCTGCGACAAGTTTAGCAGCTTCAATGCTTGTAGATTTGACCGGAATGATTAAGCCATTTAGTGGCTCAATATTCGTGAGAAATTCATCGTAAAGAGTTTTTTCTTTAATGGCCTTAATGTCTTTGGTAAATTCACAGCCTGCCCAAGTATCAACACATGTAAAAGAATGTTCTTTTCCGCTGTTTATGATTTCCACCCCCATGTAAACAGATGATCTGCCTTTCCAAGAACCTATCTCATAGAAATTGCTTTTTGGCTGGAAGTAATTAACTGCTGCTGAATAAAGTTCAGGATAGCTAAACCAATCTTCACCGATATCTTGAAAGTAATGATTCATTGCTACTTCTTCTTTACCAATATCTTGATAATAGTGATTCATTGCTACATTTTCTTTTTAGCTGCTTTCTTGGCCTTCTTAGCAACAGAAAGAGCAATGGCAACGGCTTGCTTTTGCTTCATTTTTGGATGTTTCTTAAGTTCTGTAGAAATGTTTGAACTTATAGTTTTTTGCGAATACCCCTTTTTTAATGGCATAGCTTTAATTGTTTAAGACAAAGGTAAGTGTTTTAGGATTGATTCGTAAAGCTCAAGTTGATTCTGCCAACGAGATTGGTAACCAGGAGTCAGGTTGGTTTCAAGTTTTGCTCTAAGTGCCTTGCACTTTCTCTTTAGCATAAATCGAAGGTCTTGTAATTCCATAAGTTTTGGTTCTTCTGTGTAAATTAAATCTTGTGAATATGTTGCTGTGCCTTCCCACATGCAAGGCACTTGGCTGATATTGAT
>Ga0114981_10000800_pt1 | contig 20587 bp, 12 predicted proteins | sample S_140806_MF_Meta_FD_87028 | JGI IMG/M metagenome (GOLD analysis project Ga0114981, IMG submission 87028) | Freshwater microbial communities from Lake Simoncouche, Canada to study carbon cycling - S_140806_MF_MetaG | ecosystem: Environmental > Aquatic > Freshwater > Lake | place: Lake...
CCTACTGATCCTGTCATCAAGTTCTTTCCGGACAAGCTTCCGGCGAGTGTCAGTGCAAATCTTCAGGCGATGCAGGTTCAGCATCTCTTGATGATGGGGACTGGACACGCGACAGAACCCAATGCACTGCTTCAGAGTGACCCCAATGCCGATTGGGTAAAGGTCTTTCTGAACCATCCCGTCGAATTCACTCCTGGGACGCACTTCGTCTACAACAGCGCTGCTACATTTATGGTGTCGGCGATTGTTCAGCAAGTCACTGGGCAGACAGTATTGGACTACCTTGGCCCGCGCCTGTTTCTCCCTCTTGGCATCGAGAATCCTGTTTGGGAAACGAACGCTGCTGGAATCACGGCTGGGGGCTGGGGACTGCACATCCGAACGGAAGACATCGCCGCTCTTGGAGAGCTCTACCGTAACAAGGGTGTGTGGAAAGGACTGCGGATACTGCCGCGTTCCTACGTGGATGCCGCGACCCAAAAGCAAATCAGCAACGGCAATGATCCGAACAGTGACTGGGCGCAGGGCTATGGCTACCAATTTTGGCGATGCCGTAACAATGGCTTCCGCGGGGATGGTGCATTTGGACAGTATTGTTTGGTGTTCCCGGAAAAGCAGCTGACGGTCGCCATCACAAGTGGTGTCGCGGATATGCAGCGTGTTCTGGACATTCTGTATGCCACAGTGCTGCCAGCTGTTGGGGCATCCACCAATACTCCTGCCGATAAGCGCTTGGACGAGCGTACGCGCAAGGCTGAAGTTCCGGTTCCTAAAGCGGTGACATCCAGGGTGCGCCTTCCAATTGGAAAAACCTACGCATTTGATGCTAATGCATATGGAATGGAGTCCATTCGATTTACAGCTGATGGGGGTGGCGTAGAAGTCACAGTCATCCGCAACAGTAAAGAGCAGACATTGCTGGTGATGGAAAAGGGATGGAAGGTTACGGACACTTCTTGGGAAGTAGGTTTGAACCGCCTGCAAACCGAGAGCCATGCGTATCGAAATGCGGCTCGCGGCGCGTGGACAACTTCATCGGTGTACTCCATTAAGAATTACTATGTCGAAGAGCCTTATATCCAGTCCATTGACTTGTCCTTTGGACCAGGGACGCTAAGCTGGACGAGCAGCTTTATCGCTATGTTTGGTGGGGATGGCCGGATAGTGGCATCCGCACGGGAAGTGAAATCTTAGGAACGGAAGATAACGATGCCAACACTTAAAACCGGTTCTCTCCCAGGTGTGCGCTTGCCGATTACGCGCATTGTCCAGGGATCGATTCAGATCAACACCGAGGATGAAGCTATCGGATTTGGCCAGCTCGACACCATGGTTGAAGTTGGAATCAATGCCATTGACTCCGCTTACATTTATGGTGGCGGTGCACAGGACAGAATCATCGGACGTTGGATGCAGGCGCGTGGAAATCGTGACCAGCTGGTTGTGATTGCCAAGGGATGTCACCCTGGAGATGGACGTAACCGCGTCACGCCATACGACATCGGAACCCAGCTGCATGACATCCTTGTACGCATGAAAACCGACTATGTGGACATGTTTGTGCTCCACCGTGATGACATTGATGTTCCTGTTGAGCCAATCGTGGACACGCTAAATCAGTACGTTCAGGAAGGCAAGATCGGTGCATTTGGTGGAAGCAACTGGACAACAGCGCGTCTTGCTGAAGCAAATGCGTATGCGGATGCATCCGGGCAGGTCGGATTTGCCTGTTCCAGTCCAAACTTCTCGCTTGCCCGCCAGCTGAAAGAGCCATGGGATGACTGTGTCACGATCAGCGGTCCTGAAAATGTAGATTCCCGTAACTGGTACGCAGCGCAGAATACGCCACTGTTTACGTGGTCATCGATGGCAGGCGGGTTCATGAGCGGCCGTATCACACGCACGAATACAGCAGACTTTACGGATTACTTCGGAAAGCTTGCTGTGGAGTGCTACGCATCCGATGACAACTTCCAGCGTGTCGACCGTGCCGCTGAACTGGCCGCTGCGAAGGGCTTAACGATGCCGCAGATTGCGCTCGCATATGTGTTGAACTACCCATTAAATATTTATGCGCTGGTTGGTTCTGCAAATGCGGACGAGATGACGGCAAATGCTGCCGCAAGTCTGGTTGAGCTTTCATCTGTTGAAATGGATTACCTCGACCTGAAGGCTGATTCATTGGCTTAATCGTTAAGATTGCGAAGATAAGGCAAACGCCGATTGGGGACCCAATCGGCGTTTTGCTTTGCTAATTGATAATCCGATGACATTGCATAGAACGAATTAACATCCCGTAAGTGCCCTTGCACCGATAAGTACATCCAATCGGCGCTTTGCTACATTGACACGCACCGGATGTGTGCCTAATATTGACGCATGCGCAACGTAGCCATCTCCCTAGGTATTGCCGGTGTCGTCATCAGCTCAGCATCTGCCAATATCACTCCCGTCACCCTCCGAACCGAGTATCTTGTGAACCCGATGGCGGTCGATTCCGACGCGCCGCGGTTGTTCTGGAAAGTTACCAGTAAGGAACGCAATCAGAGGCAATCTGCCTATCAGATTCGTGTCGCAAATAGCGTTCAGGCCCTCCAGGCAGGAAACGCCAACCTCTGGGATACGAGCAAAGTCAAGTCATCCGAGACAGCCCAGATCGAATATGCTGGCAAGAAACTTCAAGCCGCACAAACAGCCTTCTGGCAGGTTCGCGTCTGGGACCAGGATGGAAATGTAAGCGGCTGGAGCGCTCCCGCACAGTGGACCAAGGGTCTAACTGCGTCTGATTGGAAAGGTGGCTGGCTGGCCGCTAAGACCACCAAAGTTACCGCAGCACCGACAGGACTTGGCGGAGCCAAATGGATTTGGTACGCACCGGAAGCCACATCCCCGAAAGCGGGTGTCCGTACATTCCGCAAGACGTTTGATCTACCCGCAGATGTCGCGATGTCTGGTTCGCTCCTCGCCGCTGGTGACAACTCTTACATCATTTCTGTAAATGGAAAAGTTGTGTCTACAGGGGCCGGTTGGACAACTATTCAGTCTGCTGACATTTCAAGTGCGCTCAAAGTTGGGCCAAATGTTGTCTCCGTTGATGTCAAGAACGAGGGGGATGATCCAGCAGGCTTTGTAGCAAAGCTCCAAATCAAGGCTGGAGCGAACACCACCATCGTCACGGATGCATCCTGGCAAGGCGCTGCATCCACAAATGGAACGTTCACGGCTGCGGCAGTGCTTGGCGACTACGGGATGGCTCCTTGGAGCTCCGCAACGGTTGCGATCTCGATGCCGATGGATCCTCCGACCTATTTCCGCAAAGAGTTCAATGTTGATCGTTCACAGGCATCCGTTGTCAAGGCAACGCTGTATGCCACCGCCTTTGGAAGCTACCTCTTTAGCATTAATGGCAAGGCTGTCTCAAACGATGCCCTTTCGCCAGGCTGGACAGAGTTTACGAAGCGCGTTCACTACCTCGCTTACGATGTCACCGGGCATCTGAAAGCAGGGGACAATGCCATTGGTGGCATCCTCGGGGATGGCTGGTACGCATCGTACTTGGCGTTCACCGGACGGCGGAAGTACTACGGCGGCGACCCTGCGCTGCGTGCACAGCTGCGCATTGAATACTCCGATGGCCGTGTGCAAATGGTCGCGACCGATGGCACATGGATGTCCGGCACAGGTCCTGTCGAATATGCCGACATGCTCATGGGCACAAGCATCGACTACAACAAAGACCTCGGTGCGTGGACGATGCCCGGGTTCAACACGGCTGGTTGGAAACCTGCGGAGCTGACAAAAGTCCCCGATGTCCCTGTCCAGGCACACCCGAACAGCGGTGTCCGTGAACAGGAGCTTATTGCCGCAAAGAGCCGCACGAATCCAAAGCCGGGTGTGTACATTTACAACATCGGCCAAAACCTATCAGGCGTCGTCCGCTTCAAGGTCAATGGTAAAAAGGGCCAAAAGATCACCGTTCGCCATGGTGAGTTCCTAAACACGGATGGCACCCTGTACACCACCAACCTCCGTGCGGCGAAGGCAACCGATAATTACACACTTGCGAAGGATGGCGAGACCATTTGCGAGCCTGTCTTTACGTTCCATGGTTTTCAATATGTTGAAATCACGGGCGTCGATGATGCTCCAGCAGCTAAAGATGTTAAGGCAGTCGTTTACTACTCCGACCTCCCAAAGACAGGTGAGTTTACATCCGATAACCCACTCCTTAACCGCCTTGCCTTGAACACTGACTGGGGACAGCGGGGGAACTACCTCGATGTACCGACAGACTGTCCACAGCGCGATGAGCGTGCGGGCTGGACGGGGGATGCACAGGTCTTCACAAAGGCTGCCGCGTTCAACCGCGACATCGCACCGTTCTACACAAAATGGCTTGTCGACCTCGTTCAGGATTCGCAAAACGATGCTGGGATGTTTGGTGATGTTGCACCGCACCTCAGCATGGTTGGATTTGGAAACGCGGCTTGGGAAGATGCAGGTGTTGTTTGCACCTACCGAATGTGGGAAATGTACGGCGATGTCACAGCGGTAAAGCGCCACTGGGCAAACCTGAACAAGTTCATGGACCACCTCGACAAGGTTGCCCCAAATGGAATCCGTCAGGTCGGCGCATACGGCGACTGGCTCCTCCTCGATGGCGTACAGCAATCCGGAATCCATGGAACGGCTTACTACTACCAAGATGCCAAAATGATGGCAGAGCTCGCGGAAGCGATTGGGGACCGTGCCGCCGTACGCCGCTACCGCAACACCATGGAAACGGCACGGAAAGCATTCCTTGAGAACTTTGTGACCGCAGATGGCCGCGTCGAAGACAAGGGTAAGTCCTCACAGACCTTCTATGCACTTGCGCTAGCCTATGAGCTCCTTCCAGTCGAGCTGCGTGCCAAGGCGACCAACAACCTTGTCAACCTCCTCAAGAAACGTGGCGACCATCTCGCGACCGGCTTTATCGGCACACCCGTTCTCCTTCCATCGCTGCGGATGGGCGGGCGGGCAAACTATGCGGACCAGCTCTTCCTTACCGAGACATTCCCATCGCTGCTCTATCAGGTCAAGCTTGGCTCAACCACCATGTGGGAGCGCTGGGATGGCTGGACGCCTGAGAAGGGCTTCCAGGATGCTGGGATGAACTCCTTCAACCACTACTGGCTGGGCTGTATCACCGAGTATCTCCACACAGCGGTTGGCGGCATCGATACGATTGGGCCAGGCTGGAAGCGTATCGTCGTAAAGCCTGAAGTCGAATCTGCGCTGAAAAATGTCAATTCGACGTATGACAGCATCCGCGGCGTTGTGAAGTCGAGCTGGACACGCTCCGATGATGGATCCCTTTCGCTCACCGTGACGATTCCTGCGAATGCAACCGCCGAGGTTCATGTTCCTGCAGGAGCAAATGATGTTGTTACCGAGAGTGGGATGCCTGTGCGTGGCTACCAAAAGGGTGACCGACGCATTGTGGAGGTTGGCTCTGGAACTTACTACTTCGTCGTCCATGCGGCAGGTATCGCTGCCAAGTGACTAGTGCTGCAGTGAGCCCGGTTAGCGGAGAGGTGATTCTAAGCGCATCGCATATCTCAATGCGTTTCGGTCCAGTCGAAGTCCTTGCAGACATTTCCGTCGAGCTGAGGGCTGGAGAAGTCCATGCCCTCCTCGGTGAAAATGGAGCGGGTAAGTCGACACTCGCGAAGATTCTTGGCGGTGTCTACAAACCAGTTGCTGGGAAGCTCGCACTTTTAGGGAATGAAATCACATTGTCCGGGCCCCGGGATGCCGCCGCAAAAGGTATCGCCCTCATCCACCAAGAACCGCTAACCTTCCCGGATCTTTCGGTGGCTGAAAATATCTTTATTGGCCGCCAGCCGACTAAGGCCGGTCGTATCGACTGGGCAAAAATGCGCCAGGATGCTGAAAAGTATCTAGCGGCACTTGGGGTTACGCTCGATGTCAGTGCGCCAGTCCGCGGCCTCTCGGTCGCCGATCGGCAAATGATTGAGCTTGCATCGGCGTTGTCGCTAAATGCCAAAGTCCTGATTCTGGATGAAACAACCGCATCGCTGACCCCTGGCGAAGTCAAAAAGCTTTCTGCAGTCCTTGACCGCCTCAAGGCCGAAGGCAAAGCCATTGCCTTTATTGGCCACCGCATGGAGGAGATCTTCAGCATTTGTGACCGTATCAGTGTGCTCCGTGATGGTCTTAAAGTAGGCGAGACCTTGCGAACGGAAACAAATGTTGATGCAATCCTGCGCTGGATGGTCGGGCGTGATGTCCACCATCTCGTAGAACGCGGCGAACCGAAGCTTGGTGATGTTGCCCTTGATGTGAACGGGTTAACTCGCAAACCCCGCTTTGCGGACATCTCACTCAGTGTGAAGGCTGGGGAAATCGTTGGGCTTGCTGGCCTCGTAGGGGCTGGCCGCACAGATGTCCTGAGAGCCATCTTTGGCCTCGATACCGTTGATTCCGGCCTGGTTGCCGTCGTAGGGACGAAGCTTGTCCATCATGATCCTGCACGCGCGATGGAAGCGGGTGTTGCGCTGGTTCCTGAGGACCGTCAACAACACGGCGTACTAATGCCTCAGTCCATTTGGGAAAATGGAAGCCTTGCGATTATGCCGCGCCTCGCAAAGCTTGGTCTAGTGGATGATAAAACGGCCCGGCAAAAGTCGGCCGAGGGAACCCAGCGTTTGGCTGTGAAAATGCGCGACGACGAACAAGCCATCCGTGAACTTAGCGGTGGTAACCAGCAGAAAGTCGTTATCGGAAAGTGGTTGCTGACCAATCCAAAGGTGCTCTTGTTAGATGAACCGACACGTGGAATCGATGTTGGCGCAAAAGCGGAAGTGCACCGCGTGATTGTCGAGCTCGCACAGAGTGGGCTCGCTGTACTGATGGTTTCAAGCGACCTCCCGGAAGTACTTGCGCTAAGTGACCGTGTTCTGGTGATGCGTGGAGGGCAGATTGTGAGTACGTTTGACCGCAAGGATGCCACTGCGGAAGGCATTATTGCTGCCGCATCCGGCGCAACACTCGCAGAGGTCACCGCATGAAAAAGCTCCTTGCACGCCGTGAACTTTCACTCGTGCTTGCCATCATTTTAATTGTCGGTGTTGCAATTGCCTTACAACCTCGCTTTGCCAGTGAACAAAACATCCGCAGTATCCTGCTCTGGGTTCCACTGCTTGCGGTGGCTGCGATGGGCCAGACAGCCGTGATCATTACCCGCGGAATTGATGTCTCCGTTGGGTCCATTCTGGGGCTTGCCGGCATGACGACGGCGATTCTGCTTCGGGATTACCCACAGCTAGGGGTGGGCGGGGCAGCGGTCATCGGAATCGGGCTTGGGGCGTTGTTGGGTGCCATCAACGGCGGGATGATTGCCTTTGCGAAAGTCCCTCCGATTGTTGCGACCCTTGGCACACTTGGAATCTACCGTGGCTTGACCTTTATCGTGAGCGGCGGTCGCCAGGTGGATGACTACCAGCTTCCAAAAGACCTTATGAACTGGTCGCTTGAAGGGCCGGCGCTTCTTTCGAAAGTCCCATTCATCAACTCAATTCCCTGGGTTGTCTGGATTGCCTTACTCGTGATGATCCTCAGCCACTTGGGGATGACGTATACCCGCTACGGTCGCGATGTGTACGCACTTGGTGGTAATCCAGATGCCGCTGCGCTTCGGGGCATTCCCGTAAACTTTGTCACCTTCATGGCCTATGTGCTCTGCGGAATCGGCGGTGGTTTCGCGGGTGTCCTCTACGCAAGTCGTTACGGGACGGTCAACCCAAGTGGTATTGGAAATGGCTTTGAACTTCAGGTGATTGCAGCGGTTGTGATCGGTGGAGTATCTGTCTTTGGAGGCACGGGAGGCGCCCCTGGAGTCGCGCTCAGCTGCCTCTTGCTCGGAGTTGTCAACGTTGCCCTGTCCGTGCTTGCAATTGCTGACACATGGCAAATGGCGATCTACGGTTTGGTGCTCCTGGTCGCAATCGTCGCCGATGAACGCTTTGCACGCAGCGCGCGTAAGCGCGCAGGGGAGGCTGTATGATCACCCGCATCCGCAGCCGCTTTGGCCCTGAAATCGTTGCAGTTGTCCTCTTACTACTGGCCTTTGGGTTTAGTGCGTTCCGGGAGCCACGCTTCCTGGATGCCGAATATCTCTTCGACCGCTCAACGCTGTATATGGAGGCAGGGATTCTCGCGCTTTCGATGACCTTTGTCATCATCGCCGGGCACATTGACCTCTCTGTCACATCGATTCTTGCGCTCGTCGGCGCGATCTGTACGACGCTTGTTTCAAAATACGGGTTGCCACCTGTGGCGATGATCATCATCGCGCCAGTGGTTGGAGGTGCACTCGGTGCACTGAATGGCCTCCTTGTTTCAAAAGGCAAGCTGCCATCCCTTGTCGTAACGCTCGCAACCATGGCGCTCTTCCGCGGCGTGGCGCAGATTCTCCTTGGCGATCACTCGCTTCCGATGCCAAAGGAACTGGTGGGCATCCATAAAATCCAACTCCCTGGGACGTACTTCCATGTCCCGATGGTCCTTCTGACCATTCTTGCGGTTGTCGCGGCTGGTGTGCTGCATCGGACCGTTTGGGGCCGCTGGGTGACGGCACTCGGGACAAATGCCGAAGCCGCAAGGCATGCCGGTATCCCCACCGGAAAGATTCTCATACAGCTCTTTACGCTCTCGGGAGTCGCAGCGGGTATCGGCAGCATGCTGATGCTCTCACGCCTCGGAGTGGCCCGTTTTGATCACGCACGTGGCCTCGAACTCGATGTCATCACGGCCGTTGTTCTTGGTGGAGCATCTATATTTGGCGGGCGTGGAACCATCGTTGGAACCATCACCGCGCTTGGACTTGTCGGCGTGGTCCAGACCGGGATGGGTGTCGCAGGCGTCAAAGCCGAAGTGCAGGTTGCCGTCATCGGGCTCCTGCTCATTGTCTCTGTCTTGTTTAGTAATTTCACTGCGCGAAAGCGTGGCAGGTAGAACGGCATCGTTTGTCGCAATTAGGATTTAGCAGCCGTGCTCTCAAGCCGGTTTGAGTTGGAGGATTGAAACATGACACGTAAGTCTATTTTCGCGCTGGCTGCGCTTGCAGCTTTTGGCGCGATCGCACCACTGGGCTGTAAGCCTGCCGGTAAGGATGGCACCGCCGGATCCGGGGACACCCCGAAGACCGGTTCATCTCGCATCGTCTTCATCCCGAAGAACATGGGTAACCCATACTTCGAAGCCATGGAAAAGGGTTTCCAGCAGGCATCCAAGGAGCTCGGCTTCGAGTTCTCCACCACTGGACCGGCTGTTGCTGAACCAACTGCGCAGATCTCGTACATCAAGGATGAAATCCAGCGTGGCGCCACCGCAATCGTTATCGCGGCAAACTCCGTCGATGCCCTGAACGGCACCCTGGATGAAGCCCGTGCTAAGGGCATCAAGATCATCACCGTGGACTCTGACCTCACCGGAAATGAAACACACCGTGACCTCGGCGTTCTCGCTTGCGACTTTGACACCATGGGTGACTTTCTGATCGAACAGATGGGCATCATCATGAACTACGAAGGCAAGTTTGCGATTCTGTCCGCTACCACGGATGCTCCTAACCAGAACAAGTGGATCAAGGGCATGCAGGCAGCGATCAAGAATCCAAAGTATGCCAAGATGCAGCTCGTGGATGTTGTCTACGGCGATGACAAAGACCAAAAGTCCCTCACCGAAGCGGAAGCATTGCTGACCAAGCACCCAGACCTCAAGGGCATCATCGCACCGACAACTGTCGGCGTCTATGGTTGTGCAAAGGCTGTTGAGCAGGCTGGCGTCTACCCTGGCGGCAAGAATGCAAAGGGAGCTGGCGTCAGCGTCATCGGACTTGGTGTTGCCAAGCAAATGCAGCGCCACCTCAAAGATGGCATCGTTCCTAAGGTCTTCCTCTGGGATCCAGCGGAGCAGGGCTATATCGCATCCTACGCTGCAGTACGCATGGCCGAAGGCAAGTTTACTCCTGCCGATGGCGCCACGATCAACATCCCTGACCTCCCCCTCACCAAAATGGGTGACAAAAAGGTCGGTAAGAACAATGTCCTGATCATCGGCGAGCCAGTTGAATACAACAAGGGCAATGTGGACAAGTACGCTGGCGAATAAGCTGGCACGTCCTCAGGAAACGGTAAGAACCCCGGTTTGGATATTCCAGCCGGGGTTTTTCCTTGATGTTTGTTTTGGAGAGAGCCAATGCTGCGAACCGACTACGACAACACGCTGACATTTATAACCCAGCCTGACCATGGGCGCCTTGCGGGGATGCTTGCGGCACACTGGGGAAATGACTCCTTTACCGCACCGGGCCACTATGGAAATCCGGCAGAGGCTGACCGTCTGCGCAGCGAGGTCCTTCTTGGTATCGCCGAACACGATAATGGCTGGTGGGAATGGGAAGCAGACCCAAGCATCACGATTGAAACGGGTCAGCCAATGGGACTTGGGGAGGTTCTGCAGGATCAACAAGCCGGGATGGACCGCTGGCACATCGGAACTGTAAGGTTGCCGACACATCCGTATGCAAGTTTGTTGATTTCATGGCATGCCTATTGGCTTTACGCGATACGCGTCGTAGATCAACCGGATGCACGCTTTACCCATCCACTGTTTTGGAAAGGCGCTCCCGAGCAGCTCTATCCTGGCGCGCTTGATCTGCCCAAGGAATTCCTGAGCGGGCTTGCAGTTACCCAGAAACGCCTCGAAACGACGATCTTAGATGATGATTGTGGCGTGAGTTGGCTAGCTGAGGATGTGTTCAAGCCAAACATCAGGCTTCTGCAGCTCTGTGATGGCCTGTCGCTCGCGCTCTGTTCCAAGCTCATTCCAGCGACATCAGGAATCACCAATGGCCTCGGGAACGATGACTTTTCACTTATCGGGGTCCCGAGGGCTGGCTGGGATGATTTAGTCGATATCAGCATTAGAGCGTTAGGCGGAAATCGACTGGTATTAGATCCTTATCCGTTCGATGTCCCAGAGCTCACAGTGTCCGTTCCAGCGAAAATCCTGACAGCCGGACTTACTTCTGACCAGCCAATACACGCCTGGTGGCACAGTGTGCCCCTGCAGCTCATCACATGGACACTGGTTGCTCCGTACGAATCCTGCGATCCGGGGATGGGAAACTTTCTCCCGGGTTTCGCAGTAGAATAACGCATTACCGCCCCGTTTAGGAGTAACAATATGCGCTTATTTGCGATCATCGCTGCAACCGTAGCTCTGACATCCACCATCTCTACAGCTGCACAGGCTGACCTCAAAGTCGGCGACCCAGCGCCACCTCTTAGCGTGGCAAAGTGGGTTAAAGGAACCCCTAACAAATTAACACCTGGAAAAGTGCACGTGGTTGAGTTCTGGGCGACATGGTGCGGACCATGTAAGGCAACCATCCCACACCTCACCGACCTCTCTAAGAAGTACAAGTCCAAGGCCGACTTCTCTGGGATTTCGATTTGGGAGGGCAATGGTGGTGACACCAACCCAGTGACCATCGCGAAGAAGGTCGACGCTTTCATCAAAGAGATGGGTGCAAAGATGGACTATTCCATCGCGATGGATGACAAGATCACCGGCGGAACGATGGCAACCAAGTGGATGGCCGCTGCTGGCGAAAATGGCATCCCAAGTGCCTTCATCATTGACCAAAAGGGCAAAGTAGCCTGGATTGGTCACCCGATGGAAATGGATGGCCCACTCGAAAAGATTTGTGCTGGCAAGTGGGATGCGGCGACGTATGCCAAGGAAGCAAATGTCCGTAAGGCTGCTGAGAAGAAAATGCAAGCCTTCGCGATGAAGCTGCAGAACCTCCTCGTTGGTGGCAAGCTGGATGAAGGCATGGCGCTTGTCGATGCAGAAACATCCGGTGATACTGACGAAGCCAAAGCAATGCGTGGCCAGGTTGCGATGATGCTGAACTCCATCGCATGGGCAGTCACAGATCCAAAGCAAAAGCTTCCGCCACAGTTTGACTCATTGAAGAAGTCGAATGTCGAGCTGGCCCGCAAGGCTGTCGCCCTCTCAAACGGCGAAGATGGACAGATCCTTGACACCCTCGCATTTGCGCTTGCACAGTCTGGCAACTACAAGGAAGCCATCGAGATTCAGGAAAAGGCCATCAGCAAGCTTCCTGCTGGAGCACCTGCCGAAATGAAGAAGGAACTGCAAACCCGCCTCGAGGACTACAAGGCCAAGGCTAAGTAGTCTCGCAGGGTTTATTGTTTTGACCGGCCCGGTTACCCCCGGGCCGGTTTCAGTTGGAGAATGAATCATGAAACCTACAGGGCTGTAGGTTGATTTATAGAATGCACGTGGCGCCGTTCCAATCACCGACGACAAACCGCGGTTTTCGTGGATTCTCCCGGATGGTCCGGAATGGAAGCGACAAGCCGCTTATCAAGTTGTACTTTCCGTTGCCAGTAATAATCCCATTTTGACACCGGTCGCGTACGTTCGTTCTAATCGACCACGGTCGTTCTTCCTGCGTAAGCGTAACTAGACCGATACATTCGAAGAGAGCTGCTGAAATTTAAGAGGCCACCTGTCATAATGATTGGCAAGCGGGAGGATTTTGACAACCCTTTCCCGAACGCGGTTTCATGTATCATCGAAGCCCAGACTTGTTGTGCGTGAGGAATTACCTCTCCGTGCAGAATAGCATTCCGGGCATCTGCGTGACTCCGAATTCGGCTTGGCGACGTTTGGCAATGTCATTTTTTCGGCCCTGCCGGTTCAAACATAACCATTCGCTTACATGAGCTGCTGATAAATGGGCGCATTAACGGTACGTCTGGTGGAACTGCATCAAGTCGCCTGACGCGTAAGAATGCACGCAGGATATGGGACGACATGCGTCCTGTTATACCAGTTCGCTACATTAAAGCTGAAGGATCCGGGACCACCTAAATCTCTATTGGTCACACTGTGGTGACGATTCCGTTCAAATTATCGGATGAAATCTTCAACCGTGTTTGACAATTGAGTAAAGACACGATGGAAGCGACAAAAAAGCCGCCCGGCGGAGCTGGGCGGCTGATCACGTCACCGATAAACGCTGGGTTAGGCCCGTGCAGCCTCTTCCGCACGCTTTGCCAGCAATGCTTTGTATTCCTCGCTGACAACCTTTGCAAAGCGACGCTTTTCATCTTCCCAATTCTGGAGAATCATGCGACCGCGCTCAGAATTGGTCAACTCAACATGGCGCGCGATGAGATTATAAATGAGCTCGAGATCCTCTAGATGCAATCCCCACGATAGCTCTAGGTTTGAGTTTGGGTTCAGACGCTGTTCAAAGCGACCATCCATGTCCCAGACATACGCATAGCCACCGCTCATACCCGCCCCAAAGTTGCGTCCGGTCGTCCCAAGCACAACAACGGTTCCACCAGTCATGTACTCGCAGCCATGGTCGCCAACACCTTCGACAACCGCCGTTGCACCTGAGTTACGGACAGCAAATCGCTCACCGACAACACCCGAGAGGAATGCCTCTCCGTTGGTCGCGCCGTAGAGCAGGGTATTGCCAGCGATCACATTCTCGTAGGCTTTATAGCGAGCATTATCTTCAGGGCGAACGACTATCCGCCCACCGGACATACCCTTACCGAGGTAGTCATTGGCATCCCCGTGTAGCTCAAGTGTCATCCCTGGTGCGAGGAATGCACCGAAACTCTGACCTGCAGATCCATAGAACTTGATATTAATGGTCGATTCGGGAAGTCCATCAATGCCAAAGCGCTTCGCAACCTCACCACTCAGCATCGTTCCACAGGAGCGGTTATGGTTGTGGATCGGGATGGTCATCGCTACCGGACGTCCATGCTCAAGCGCAGGCTTCGCCAGCATAATCAAGTGGTAGTCCAGCGCGCCTTCAAGACCATGGTCCTGTGTTTCCAGACATCGCGTGGCAACACCCTTTGGAGCAACCCGCAGAAGCAGGCGCGAAAGGTCTACGCCGCGGCTCTTCCAATGACGAACTGCATCGGATGCTTCCAGACGGTCCGACCGTCCAATCATTTCATCCACATTTCTGAAGCCAAGCTCAGCCATAATTTGGCGAACTTCCTCAGCAACAAAGAAGAAATAGTTAATGACGTGCTCTGGCTTGCCCGCAAACTTCTTGCGTAGGATTGGGTCTTGCGTGGCAATACCTACGGGACAGGTCCCAAGGTGACAAACACGCATCATGATGCAACCCTGTGCAACGAGAGGCGCCGTCGAGAAGCCGTATTCCTCAGCACCAAGAAGCGCTGCGACGACGACATCACGGCCTGTCTTCATCTGTCCATCCGCCTGCAAGACAACACGCCCACGTAGCTGGTTGGCAACGAGGACCTGCTGGGTTTCTGCAAGACCAAGCTCCCATGGAACACCTGCATGCTTGATGGATGAAAGCGGACTGGCACCCGTTCCGCCCTCATAGCCCGATATCAAAATATGGTCTGCATGTGCCTTTGCAACGCCTGCTGCAACGGTTCCAACACCGACCTCACTCACCAACTTGACACTGATACGGGCGCTTGGATTCACATTCTTAAGGTCGAAGATTAGCTGGGCGATGTCTTCAATGCTGTAAATGTCGTGGTGCGGCGGTGGAGAAACCAGCGTCACACCAGGCGTTGTATGGCGTATTCGCCCGATGTAGTCATCCACCTTGTAACCAGGTAGCTGACCACCTTCACCTGGCTTCGCACCCTGGGCCATTTTGATTTGTAGCTCATCGGCGTTCACTAGATAGTGCGTGGTCACACCAAAACGACCGCTTGCAACTTGCTTGATCGATGACCGGCGGTTGTCCGTGAAGCGCTCAGGATCTTCGCCACCCTCACCTGTGTTCGACTTTGCCTTGAGGAAGTTCATCGCGATCGCGAGGCCTTCATGTGACTCTCTGGAAATCGAGCCAAGACTCATGGCACCGGTGGCAAATCTCTTGACGATGTTCGCTGCCGGTTCGACTTCCTCGATTGCGACAGGGGTCCCTGGAACGAATCTCAGCAATCCCCGAATCGTGCTCGCACGCTCTGGAGCCTCATTAATGGCCTTGGTGAACTCTTTGAAGGTCGCGTAACCCTGAGCGGTGTCCGCATTTCGGACAGCCTTCTGGAGACTTTCAACGGAATCTGGGTTGATGGAGTGAGACTCACCAAACCGACGCCATTGATACTGCCCACCGGGATCAAGCTCAAAGTCACCATTAATGCCATCCTGGGGATAGGCACTGTCATGCAAACTACGGACTTCACGCTCGATGTCATCGAGCGTCACGCCTTCAATACGGCTTGGCGTGCCGGAGAAGTATTTCTCGATCACATTCGATGCAATACCAACCGCCTCGAAAATCTGCGCACCACGATAGCTTGGGATGGTCGAAATGCCCATTTTGGACATCACCTTGAGCAAGCCCTTATTAATGCCCTTAATGAAATTATTGTTTGCCTTATCCACGGTCAACGATGTCATATCGCCTTCCTGAATCAAATCTGCAAAGGTGTCAAAGGCAAGGTACGGGTTGATGGCACTTGCACCGTAGCCGAGGAGGCAGGCGAAGTGGTGGACTTCACGAGCTTCTCCAGACTCGAGTACCAGTGCGGCCTTTGTCCGGGTGCCTTCTCGAATGAGGTGATGGTGGACTGCCGAAATGGAAAGAAGGGATGGCACTGGAGCGTGGTCTTGATCAACAGAACGATCCGAGATAACAATCACGCTTACGCCATCCTCGATGAGGTCACTCGCTTTACGGCACAGCCACTCGACGGCGCGCTCAAGCTCACCATGAGGCTTGTTGATATCAAAAACTGCTGGCAAGGTGACCGTGCGGAGGTTTTTGAGGCGGACATCATCGAAGCGGCGTAGTTTCTCAAGGTCGGTGTTAAGTAGAATCGGACTTTCGATCTTCAGCTGATGTGCATTCTCAGGGACATCTTCAAGGAAGGAGCCATCGGTGCCGATGTAATCTGCGAGGTCCATCACTAACGATTCACGAATTGGGTCAATCGGAGGATTGGTGACCTGTGCGAAAAGCTGCTTGAAGTAGGAGAACATCGACTGTGGCCGGTGTGAAAGGACCGCCAGCGGCGTGTCCGTTCCCATCGAACCAAGCGGCTCTTCACCATTCATCGCGACCGGTGTCAGGAGCATCCGGACATCTTCGCTGGTGTAGCCAAACGCACGCTGATGCGCACGCAGAGACTCATGCGGTTCCTGTGGACCCATTTCAGGGGTTGGCAATGCACCCAGCTCAACGCGGTGCTCATCCAGCCACGCACCGTATGGGTGCAGGGAACAGATCTCAGCTTTGACTTCAGCATCGCTTCGGATACGCCCAAGCTCTGTATCTACGAGGAATATCTTTCCAGGCTGTAGGCGGCCACGTTCTTGAATACGGTCGGTTTCGAACTCGATGACGCCTGTTTCGCTTGCGAGGACTACTAGGCCATCGGTGGTGATGGTGTAGCGCGCAGGGCGCAAGCCATTACGATCTAGGACGGCACCGATTTGCTTGCCATCTGTAAATGCGACAGCTGCTGGACCATCCCATGGCTCGACCAGACACGCCCCGTATTCGTAAAATGCCCGGCGTGCAGGATCCATGAGTGCATTACCCGACCATGCTTCGGGAATAAGGAGCATCATCGAGTGCGCAAGGCTTCTTCCGCCCTGAACCATCAGCTCAACGGCTTGATCCAATGTTGCGGAGTCACTGCCCTCACGGCTGACAAGCGGCGAAATTTTGCGCATGTCATCCCCGAACATTGAGGAGACCATGCCCGCCTCACGCGCACGCATCCAATTTCGGTTGCCGTTAATGGTGTTTATCTCACCGTTATGTGCCACATAGCGGAACGGGTGAGCAAGCGGCCACGACGGGAAGGTATTCGTCGAGAAGCGCTGGTGGACAAGGGCAATCGCCGTTTCCATCCGCTCATCCGCGAGGTCACTAAAGTACGCCCGCATTTGATGGGGCAGCAGAAGGCCTTTATAGACAATCGTCTGGGATGACAGGCTGGCGAGGTAAAACTCGCCCGGATTTGGGATACCACATGCTCCGGCAATCAGGGATTCAACCTGCTTACGGATGACGTATAGTTTTCGCTCAAAGCTCTCGGATGGCGTCGTGGATCCACGGCCAATAAAGCACTGCCGAATGAGAGGTTCTGTCTCCCGAGCCTGTGGTCCGATCGCGGATGAGTTCACCGGAACATCACGCCAGCCGAGCAGCTTCTGCTTCGATTTCGCCAGATAGTTGGCGAACTGGTTCATCGCGAACTCGCGCGCGGCCTGGTCCTGCGGCAGGAAGCACATGGCGACTGCGTAGTCGCCCTGCTGCGGCAGCTCGACCTTGGCTTCCTTCGCCCATTCGAAGAATAGCTTGTCCGGAATCTGGATCAGGATGCCCGCGCCGTCTCCGAGCAGGGGGTCAGCGCCGACAGCGCCCCGGTGGTCCAGATTGACGAGGATCTGCAGCCCCTGCTGCACGATGGCGTTGGACTTCTTGCCCTTCACGTTGGCGATGAACCCGACGCCACAGGCGTCGTGCTCGTTTCGGGGATCGTAAAGACCCTGTGCCGGGGGAAGGCCCATTTCCATGCGCGTAAACTCGTCTCGTCACTGTGAGCTTGAGCGCGTAGCAGCTAGGGACGGAATTTCAATCGAATAGGCCCCGCTGCGACATGATTTGCTCGTGGATGCCTGCCGTGGGGAGAGTTGCGCACGAGTCTTGCGGCCGCAAAGCGCATCTATCCCCAAGCCTGTGCGAGAAACTGTTGCCCGCCCGGGCGTCTTGCGCCGCAAGCTCATGCTGCTGACAGCGCATCTCGCGAAAATTCTATCGCCAAGGGGGTGAGGTTAATCTGACGCTGCCCGCATGAGAACAACCCCCAGCTTGTCGACCGAGGCGTCGGCTAGCCGGGGTAGAGTTGCGCCTTCTCGGCGGCGTATGGCGCATAGGACTCCTTCAGCGTCGCCTGGTTCAGCAGCATCGTGGCGATAACCTTTGTCTCGCCGGGGCGATAAACGAAGGTCCGCGTCCAGTAGGACTCCGTCCGGCGGCTCCCGCTCAGCGCCACGATCTCGCGCTCGATCTCATAGTCCTCGCCGACGAACAGCGGCCCGCCGATCATGCGGATCTCCTGGTCGGCGAAAAGGCCCACAGCGGGGCCGCGAACTTTGAGCCCATCCTGCCGCGCCACATACTGCAGCAGCACGCTGACCATTTCCCACGGCACAATCGGTCGCCTGAACGGATTGTCCGCGCCAGAGTACCAGGGCGAGGGTTCCGTGATCTTTGCCAGCTTCTGTTTCAGCGAGAAGGGATAGAGATCGCCCATGTGCTGGTCCGCCTCCATACGGACCTTCGCGCGCTGGGTGCGCTGCCCGACTTTCAGGGCGTGCAGGATCACCGGCTGTTCGAGCGGCTGCAGTTCGCCCAGCCGCAGGTCCAGCGCCGTTGGCGGCGATTGCGGTCCCACGGACGCCGTGCCCTTCAGCACTTCCGTGCCGTCGTGCTTCGTCGCCCAGATCTTCGCGTGATCCTGGCCCGGCTCGCGCTCGATGAAGGCGCGGACTTCCTCACCCTCCATCACCATGTTGCGGTAGTGAACGGACAGGCAGCCCTCGCGCAGGAACCGCTCGCCCCAGATCGCCTCCGCCAGCGGCACGAACTGGCTGTAGTGCGTCGGCCCCTCGATCGGCCCCGCCTTGAAGCCCAGCTTCTGCGCCATCGCGTCGTCATGCAGCGACAGGTGATTGTCGTAGGACTGCTCCAGCAACATGTTCACCGGCTTGCGCCACGGTCCGGCCAGCACCTGGCCAATGCTCTCAAGCTGGACGTCGAACGCGCGGCTGGACATGTGTTTTCTCCCTGGCCGAACTATCGCCCGCCCGGTCGCAGTGGCGCAAGGCCGCCGTCGGCCCTAGATTAGGGGCGAAGGAGCCCAAAGCTTCAGGGAGATTGCCATGGGTAAACCGCTGCGCATCGATTTCGTGTCTGACGTCGCCTGTCCGTGGTGCGTCGTCGGCCTGCGCTCCCTGCTGCAGGCGCTGGATGCTGTGGGCGACAAGGTCGAGGCGGAAATCCACTTCCAGCCTTTCGAGCTGAATCCCGACATGCCGCCCGAAGGCGAGAACACGACAGAGCATGTTCAGAAGAAGTATGGCGCTGACCCGGCGCGCTCTGCCGCCTCGCGCGACGCCATCCGCGAAAGCGGCGAAGCGCTGGGCTTCAGGTTCAACTACGACGCCAACAGCCGCATCTGGAACACGTTCGACGCGCACCGCTTGCTCTACTGGGCGGGCATCGAGGGGCGGCAGCTGGAAATGAAGGAAGCGCTGTTCGCCGCCAACTTCACCGAACAGAAATCCACCAGCGATCACGAGGTGCTCATCGGCGCCGCGAAAACCGCGGGGCTGGATGCAGACAAGGCGCGCGACGTACTCACCTCTGGCGCCTACACCGCAGAAGTTCGCCACGAGGAAGAAGTCTGGCGCAATCGCGGCATCAGCGCCGTGCCGTCGGTCATCTTCAACCAACGCTGGATGGTGCAGGGCGGCCAACCGCCTAAAGTGTTCGAGCAGGCGATCCGCCAGATCGTCGAGGGGACTGCGAGCGAGGCCAGGTCTTAGCAGCATCGGTGGGCACCGCGCTCGTGGTTCGACGGACGCTCCCTTCGGTCGCTGCTCACCATGAGCGCTGCTTTGCGGTCTACCCTGAGCGCTCATCCTGAGCACGCGCGAAGCGCCGTCCGTCGAAGGACGAGGGCGGGACGGGGACTCGCTCGGCAGGCATCAAGGCGTCAGGAACAGCGTCCGCTCGCGTGCGCGGCGTTTCGCCAGCGCCTTCATCACGACGCCATTCATCCTGTTCCACAAGAGGAAGCTGTTCGCCGCGCCCGGGCGATCCTCCTTGTTGACGCGTTTCACGATCGACGATTTCCGCGTCTTGCCGGAGCCGACATTGTAGCAGAACGCCGTCATGGCGCTGAACTCGTTCAGCGTGATCGGGACCTTCACATAGCGCTCGATGGAGTCCTCGCACCAGTGCAGGTCTTCCTTCAGGAAGGCGTCCGCCGTGGCCTCGTCGATCACGTCGTCCTCACCCTCCATCATCAGGTGGCCATAGCCGATGAGCCACAGCCCGCCGAGCTCGTACGCCTCAAGCCGCAGCTTCTCTTCTTCCTTGATGATCTGGATCGCGGTGTGGTTCGTGTTGTACTCGGCCGGCATCCGGTAAGTTGCGACCGGCTCCAGCTCGTCGAGAAAACTCACCTCCTCAGTCAGCGGCACGAGCGGCACGCCATTCATCATCGGGATGGACTCGGCCTCGACATCGGGCACGAGTGGCATCGCGGGCAAGGGTTCAGCGGCCGCATCAGCGCTGCGCGACAGGTTCAGCGTCGCGTCCGGCGCAGGCGCAGGGCCGCAGGACGCCAGCAGGCAGGCAGCGCCGAGTGCGCAAAGGGCCTGCAGTCTCCTCCCCACGTTCGACTCCCTCACATCCTAGCCATCGGACGGCAGACAACCACAC
>Ga0114981_10000803_pt1 | contig 20540 bp, 34 predicted proteins | sample S_140806_MF_Meta_FD_87028 | JGI IMG/M metagenome (GOLD analysis project Ga0114981, IMG submission 87028) | Freshwater microbial communities from Lake Simoncouche, Canada to study carbon cycling - S_140806_MF_MetaG | ecosystem: Environmental > Aquatic > Freshwater > Lake | place: Lake...
CCGTCACCCCCCTCGGAGTCCCAAGTGCTGGGGTGATTGTCTCTCACGTTGAGAGCTTCCATAAGAGTTTCGCAGACCTTGATAGGATACGAGGAGACCCCGCACTCTATGCAGCCAACTTGGTAGACCAGGTAGTTCTGATTAGTCATTGTACTCCTTATCAAAAGTGAAATAATCGTCGATGGCACTCATAACGGCATCCCCAATCGCTTCAATCACGGCACCGTCGCTAGGGTCGTCGTTGTGTTTGTAAGCACGGGAGTAACCGTGACGCACACCTTCTTCAATTGCTTTTTCTAAAATCACACGAATCTTTGGTTGCATTTTAGTTACCAACTCCGATAAAATCTTCTGCCTTCAGGTAGCGTTCGACGCCATTGGGGCATTCAACAAAAAGGTAACCACGGTCCATTCCGTGGTCAGTGACGTGCTCCAGGCATTCCATATAGGTTCCTTGAAACAGTTCGTTATACTTGAAGCCAAGCTCCCAAGTATCGTCGCGGTAGAGGGTGAAGGTTGTGTCGTTTTTCATACTCTTATAATACCTTATTTGAAGGGCTTTTAGAAGAAGCTTGTGCCAGTTTATCAAGTGGCACACTGGTTCTTCATTCTGCCAATGTGGGAAATTGTTTGTCAGTGAGGTAGTTGTATAACAACCGGGCAAATATATCGCGGGCTTCACCCTGGCCTTCAATGGCTGAGGACACAGCAACTTGCCACATTATGTCAGTCCGTTGTTTGTCAGGCAATGGCTTGAACTGATAAGCAGGATACAAGTCACCACACGACTTTTGACGTTCTTGCTCAAAGAAATCCTCAAGGATTTCGTCGTAGATGTAACTCATACTAACTTTGCTTGCAATTTATCGAGAGTTTGCAGCAGCTGATTCATTTTTACTGCTTCAGCTTGTGCTTCAGGGATTTGACCACGGGTTACATAGGTTGCAATAGTTTGAGAATGCTTTGCTCGGTAAGTATCCGAGTAGGACTCCGCACACATGGCAAGAATTGACCATTGCTCATTTGTGAGTGTAACAGAGCGCCTAATCTCCTTTCCTTCATTATCTTCAGGTTCTTCAACTGTCGGATCCACTAGTAACACAAGATCAGTCATTGGTTTGTCTCTTTGTTTAGTTAGCTATTTAGTAAAACTTAGTCATCATACTTTCCACTCTCTTCCTTTATGGTTCATCACACAGATGTTGTCGAGTTCTTCAGCAGCATAACTAATTAGTGCATACTTACGACACTCTGCTTCTGTGCCTTCATAAAGCTCTTCATAAAACTTAAGGCGACCGTAATAGGTATAACGATAAAGCCCCCAATCATCACAGGGATCCAAAACGGTTTCGTCACTTGCCTGCATTGGTTTCTTCCATTAGTTGTTTGGCTATTTTGTCAGCGTTGCGTTTGATTTGGTACTGCACCCAGGGAGTATCGGGGTGGTTCCTAATTATGAACCACCTTTGCGCAACCCATAAGTTTGCAATCTTGCCCACTAGGACTAACCACTGGAAAATTTTAGGGTCTTCCAGCACTACAAACAGAAGGATTCCTCCTATGGTCAACCATACTGCTGTCTGGCTCATCTGGTCCTCTTTATAATATCCCAGTGGGTCTCGGTGTGTGCGGACTGAGTCGGTGGCTTGGAAGGTTTAACGGTGGCGATCCTTTTCTTAAGGATTTCCCATAAACCTGCTTTCAACTTGGGGTCAGCAGTTGTATTATAGGCTTGCACCAGCCGACCGTAAACCTCGTCCCTATCAGGGATACGAAGGTTTTCTTTATTGAGGATTTCCTCGGTGAGGTCAAGTTCGCCAGGGTTGCCTTTAACCTTGGATTTTCCAAAATTCCCGGTGTGAGTGCCTGTGGTCCGTAGTCCGTGTGAGTTTGCCATTTTGATCAGTCTCCTATGATGCCGAGTTGTTCTGGAGTAGGCACTGTGCAAACACTCTCGGTCGTACCGTCTGAGAACCAAGCACGAATACATTCGCGTGTGTTACCCATGCTAGAGTTTTCCGTAAATGTGTTCCAAGTCAACCATTTTTTGGTGGGCGGGTTGTAAAACAGGATTTGCCTTACAGCAGTGTCGTATGCAAACCCTGCTTTACAGGAAACATTTTTGTATCCTACGGCACCATTGTAATAGATGTTGCAGGTCGTAGTGCGCCATTGCAAATTTGATTGAGCGAAACTAGGCAGCGGTTGAAACGCGAGAGCGGCTGCGGAGAGAGCCAGGAGTGTTTTCTTCATACTTTTATAATACACCATTTTTGAGGTTTCTACCTAAGGCTTGTGCCACTTTTTTCAACTGTCACACAGTTTTTCAAAAAAGAGTGAAAACTACTTGACGGGGTAATGGATACTACACTCAAAGAGCCAATGATGAAAAAAGCTAAAGTGTTAAGTATGAACCCAATACGCGGGCTCTGAGTATACAATGTCGCCTTCTTTCCGAAGTTGGTCCAATAGGGGTTTTCCCCATGGAATAACTCTCCACTCAATGGAGCCGTCCCATTTAAGCAAAAGCACCCTTAAATACCTCATTTATCTATTCTTAAAGCCTTTTGAATCTTACTCAAGCGGGCTGGCTTCAAGTAAGACCGAAACTCTAAAGCCTCAAACAAAGCTGTGATAACAGATAGTGAAGGAGGCGCCGAAGCAAACCATGTTAAGTTAGGCACATCATTTTCCAATGTAACTAGTCTAAGATTTGCCAAAAAAATACCGACATTAGGAGCAACTTTAGGATGTAGGCAAATTTTATCTGCACCAGTAAATTCTGGATTGACCTCAGAAGGGCGGCATTCTTGTATGATTTTTGCTGCAGTTTTTGCACCTATTCCTTTGATTCCCGCAATGTTGTCTGAGGGATCACCACATAAAGCCTTATAGTACTTTACCTCTGCAGGAAACACATCATAAATTTGAGTCACCCCGTCAATATCTACTTCCTGAATTTTTTTAGACGATGAAAATAATATGACCTTTACTTTGTTACTAACAAGTTGTAAAAGATCCTTATCACAAGTCAATATAAATACTTCTTTGTAAGCCTTTGCCTGTCTAGAAATTGTGGCAATAACATCATCAGCCTCAAAACCCTTTACCCCAATAGGCGTAAAACCAAGTGCTGGCAACACATCCTCAATTAAAAGATTAAGATCCGCATAATGGGCGATACTGCTTGATTCACGATTGGCTTTATACTCGGTATCCTCTTTCTTTCTCCAATTACCTCCGGCGTCGTAAACTGGAACTACACAGTCAAAATTGTATTGCTCTATTACTGAGAAGAGAGAGTTAAGGAATCCATAAGTTCCTGTGGTAGGGATTCCTGAAGATGTTTGCATTTCGCCCATTGACCGGCATAGAGCATTGCGAGAGCGATGAAACAAAGCATGGCAATCGATTATGAAAAGACGGTCAATCATTGATAGAAAATTGGGTGAAGGAGTCTTTGGTAACATTATAACTAGTTAGCACTCCTGTAAAATATGCACCAGAATCAATACAAATACCCTGGGGAATGCGGTAAGGCTCGGGTGCCTGAAGTGGTGTATGCCCAAATACAATCTGCTTGAGATTGTCGCTCCAAGCATAAAACCTGGGGCCGTGGGTAATGAAAGGATTTCTCATCCAAACTAGCTCATCTGCCCCTCCGTCAGCAATAGCCTTCGCAGGATTGTGCCCTGGGTAGATACCAGCATGGGCAAACATTGTTTCACCCACTGTCATATAGATTGGCAGTTGACTTATCCAATCTTCGTGGTAAGCCAGATTGTCCAAATTCTGGTAGTCACCGCCATTTTGCGCCCAAAGACCTACCCCATAACCATCAACGGCATCCATAAACATCCTCTCGTGGTTGCCTCTAAGAGCATAGAAACTTTGCAATCCCCACGATTCTGGGTCTTGCAATAGGTCTTTGGTCCTGTTTAACACGGCCATATCATTTGGCCCCCTATCAATCAAATCTCCCAAAAGAATGACGATTGCTCCGCTATCTTTGACGTGGTCAAGAAATAATTCGTAAAGGTCAAAGCGGCCATGAATGTCCCCGACTGCAACTACATCACCCGCTTTAACTGTATTGTCATAAATAATATTCATTGTGGCACGTTCCAAAGTTCTTCCTTACGAAGCAAGAGAGCTAGGCGAAAGGCATAAGGGTCATTCCGATAGAGAGCCTGAACAGCGTCAAAATCACCATGGTCCATTAAGTGGCGAACTTGAGTGCTGCTGCCAGTGCGTCGATTTAGCTGACCACCAAGATTGTAGGTGGCGCAAAGTTTCTCACATAGGGCCGATTGATCTTCACCTAGCACTACAACTGTGTCGTTGCTATGCTCTAGAGTGCTCTCGACAGCTTGGAATGGCCCGGGGGCTTTTAAGGTTTTCACCCGTTTGAGGTCAACACCGGCCTTGCGCAGCAAATGACGCAAAGTAAGCACACGAGCATCCCAATCAGTATTATTTTTTGAGATAGACAGGTAAACGTGGGCGGTTTCAGCCTGCTCCAGCATCTTTTCCACAAGCCCGACATGGCCGTAATGCGGAATGTTGCAACGGCCAAAAGTAACAGCAGTTTTATAGATGGGTTTCTTTATTTCGCAAGCTCCTTGAGGTTGAGGTGGTTGAGTGGTTTTCATAGTAGTTAGGTTGTTTTCCATATCTTTAATCTATCACAGCTTGGTGCCCATGGAAAAAGCTTGTGCCAGTTTGCAAAGTGGCTCTTGGATCTTTACCGAATTGGACTGGGCTAGGGCCAGTTTTGTCATGCCTCATTGAGCCAAGTAGCACCAGAAGAAGAAGAACAAAGAAATAGATTCGAGTGGTTTTGGTTGAAGTCATTTTGCAAGCTCCTTGAGGTTTAGACGTTTGCTGTTAGTATCATAGTGAAAGAAACCACTGTTAGTTCCCTGCCGCATTCTGATGGGGTTAGCAGCATGCTTGTCGGGGGCAGTGGCTTAAACGTCATTCGCCAACCCCTCACAGATTTCTTTGTAGTTTTTCAAGTCCACCACACTCTTTCGACCTTGCTCAGCCAGTTGCTCAGCCAATGTTAAGATCTCATCTGCGGGAATGGGGTCCAAATTGTATTTGCGTTTGAAGGCTTTCACCATGCACTCAAGAGCCAAAGCTTGCATTTCCTGCATTGAGATTGGTCCACCGTGAGTAAGTCCGGAGCACTTGTCATTGTAAAAGTCATTGTAGCGGTCAAGTAGGTTCATTTTGCTAACTCCTTGAGGTTGAGACGTTTGCCATCGTGAGCATAGTGAAAGAAACCACTGTTAGTTCCCTGCCACATTCTGGTGGGGTTTGCAGCATGCTTGTCGGCACGATTGAAACTGTAACGCTTCATTTCTTTCAGAGCTTTAGCACACTCTTCATAGGATACATTGAGGTCGGTTTCAACGCGCCACAGCAGCCGGTAAGACTCACCGCCCTTAGAGGGATCGTTACTGAAAGTATAATAACCGAGCCAAGGGCGTAAACCTTTGTGAGTAAACCACCCGACCATATCGTTGCCTGAAATATCACAAACGTCAAAGTCAAGACCGACGAGCGATTGCGTCCGCCAGACTAACTTTTCATATTGCAAATCCATAAGGTCTCGACCGTTACACAGACCACCGTAGAAAGGACAACCTTTCTCAGTCACCAGACGGATAAAGTCAACCTCGGACACACACTCCCAGGGACGCTGTATCATTTTCTCTCTGAGCTTACCATACTCTTGCAGAGTTTGAGGTTTGGCAGTGCGAGGAGCGCCAAGATGGCAGACGATTGAGTTCATTTTGCGTTTAGTTGTTTTTTAAGGGACTGAAGAGATTGCTTACGGGCGCGAAGCCGACCTTTGCAGGTACCACGGGTTCGCTTTTGTTTGCCTGAGTTATGAGCCCAGTTAGGTATTTTATTGGTCATTTTCTTCCTCTTCCTCTTCCCAATCGTCATCATCAGCAGTATCAATATAAACGGTGTAGATGCTGATAGCACCTTCGTCGTAAGAACAGTCGTAACCTTCAATCTCAGCGGGAAACTCGTGAATGTGGCCAAGTCCGTTACCTATGGTAGTAAAAAGGCTTTCCGTGTCACGAATATCGTCAACTTTGATAGCACCTATTGTACCAGAGTCAACGGCGTAAGGATTCCCGTCTAGATCATTGTAATGACCGTCACCATAGGCAGTGCTGAACAAGATGAATCTGCGTCCATCTTCTAGTTCGTATTCCCACTCATCATTATCGAGATCAGCAATACTGCACACTTCGGTCCACGCTTCGCCCATTACGTAGCAGAGATCACCAACGTAGTATCTGGTTGTGGTTGTGGTTTCCATAGTGGTTTGTTTGTTTTCCATATCTTTATAATACCACATTTCCAAGGCCTTTGGCTAAACCTTGTGCCAGTTCGTTAAGTGTCACAAGCTCTCCAAAAATGTGAAAACCAACGGCCTGAATGAGTATTACTACACCCACGGCTTCAAATCCACTTTTGTTGAAAGTATATTTTTCAAAGTTGCTGCGGTGCAATGGCCCCCAAACCAAAAAAGGGGCCTTTTGGCCCCGGCTAGGTGGCGTCTTAGCCAACCACTTCGGTTTCGGAAACAGGGGTTTCTTCGGCAGCGGGCACTTCAAGTTCGAAGGCCTCGATGATGTCGGTGTAGCCTGCAGCCACAATAGAACGGACAACATCTGCGTCGCTGAGTTGACCGATAGCTGCCTGGACAGCTTCTGAGTAAACGCGAATCAACTCGCGCAGTGGTGCATTTTCTATAACCCGTGATGTAAGGGTGTTGACGACCGTCTCGCGTTGGTCAAGTGTGTAATCAGCCATAACAATAAATTGTGAAATGTAAATAAGAGAAAAGATTTGTGAGTGGGCGTCTCTCTGCGCCTCACTAAATTGAATATAGCAAACTACGAAAAAAGTAAACTTTTAGTATCAATCCGAATACAACAAGTGATAGATCGGACCCACAACATTTCTGAAAGTTGCCTCTATTATGGGCAGCTCCTTATGCATTGCAGCATTGTCTTGATCTTCTTTGCTCTTCCAAAAAATCTGAATCTCTACTCTTCCACCTGGATGAATGTTTACAGTTTTGTGCGTAAATCCTTTGCGTTGTCGTAGCCATGGATCCCACATTCGTTTGTCCGCATCAACAAACTCTTGAGCAGCAAAAGGTGGATTTATTATGAATGACATACGCTCAATTTTCATTGTGCTCCCCCCATTTGTCCAAGGGGCATTTAACATTTGCGAAAGTTGTTTTGAGTGGGAGATAACACCCACAATGGTCGCAAACCTGAGATTTATCACGAAAATACTCGCAATTTTTGCAAATATCCATTCGCTCAGCAGCCACTTTCCTTGGGGCTATGGTGGGGTCTTCGAGTAATCTTTTTGCCGTATCCATAATGGACGCTCCAAAATTTCTACGGCAACATTCCTCAGCCATTTGAACGCCTCCTTTCCCACACTTCCCTCATACGTTCACTATGGGCCTGCCTATCTTCATCAGACCATTTTTTGTAAGGTCCTTTCTTTTTTCCAGTTCTAGACTCAGACATTTTTTGTTTAGACTCGTCACTATGCGTTTTGCCCAAATTAGCCTCACGCAGTTTTTCTTTGGTTTCATCAGATAGTGTTACCCCTAACAGGGGGCTGGGCATTCCTTTCTTTGCTTTAGATACTTTGGCAGCTATCTCGGGATTTTTCATAGGGTTATTATCCAGCATTCTTTGCCTACTTTGCTCATTTAATCCTCTTTCTTCTCGGGTTCTTTTCATTTTTGTCACCACTTCGGGATCCCTCATGAGATTGTGGGAACTCATTCTATCTAAAACTTCATTACGAAGGCGAGAGTCAAGTAAAGGCCAACCTTCTTGCATAGCGCAAAACCAACTATCCTCCCCGTTAAGAAACCGGAGAGCATGAATTTCTGCATGTTCTAAAGGGTCCAGCAAAACTAAGTTTTCAGGAGAGTTGTCCCCACCTTTGTGGCGTGGGGTTATGTGGTGTGAGTGGGGTTTCATAATTAGTGTTTCATACCTATGAAAGTTATACCCTAATCCCAGTACCTGCCAAGTGTTTGAAAGTGTTCTAGAATGATCTGTCCCGGAATAGTGCGGTACTTTGACAGCATTTCCCCCGTCGCCTTATAATAAACAATCTCATTCAGCAACGCTTGCGTTACAACACTATCGGCAATCCACTCCCGAAAGTGAAAAGTCTGGAACTTTTCAATGTATGTCCAGGGACAATCCTTATGAGTCCAACAATGTTTATACCCTGGATAACCAGTTTCAAAGTTGTAGTCCCAGGTTGATAACCACTTTTCATAATCTTCAGGACTTTCTATAGTAAGGACTTTACCATACTCGTTAGCTTCTGCTTTTGCCACATCAAACAGGTAGCTGTCTCCTTCAGCGTCGTCTTGTGTGATTTTCCAAGTAGCGTTGACGATAAGGTAGGAGAGTGACCCACCGTAGTATTCGTTATTGGAGTCACGCCTGTCGATTCGTAGCGAGGTAATCTTGAGTGTCATTTTACTTACCTAGTAAAGATTTGAAAAGAGATACGCGATCTCCTTGAATAACCGGGTTGACACCAAACTTTTCGCAAATTTTGACCACAGCCTTCTCGGACTCAGACGGATAAGAGCTGGTGAAAGTACCAAACTCGACTTTATCAAGTAGGGCTTGGTGAGCGAGTTCCTCAATTTCCTGTTTGTCGCCACCGTCAAGTTCGATGGTTTGTTCCGTAAGAGTGTGGGCCTTAAATGTGATGGTTTCCATAGTTTTTTGGAGTGTTCAAGTTAATTTTAGGTTTTGTAGGTGGGGCGGTAAACCTACAAAAGCCCGAGCTCAACAGCACGGGTGTTGAACCGGTGGAGAAACACAGGCACATCAAACGCAGGAACAGCAGTGCTTAGCTCCTCAAAGTCACTAAAGTCTAACGTGCTGCAAATACGACTGAAGGTGGGCCAATCTAGTTTCTTTGAGTTGAAATGGACGGACTCCCAAGCCCCACTTCGCAAAATAGTATCACGGGGTTTGCCCATTCTCCCCCACCGACAAACTTGAGCGTCGGCAGTTCCGTGTTTTGGGTGATTAAGGTAGGTGTTTTCAACCCCTGCGGCCCAAATTGTTATCAAGTCGGAGCGAAGGTCGAGAGTGCTGCGAAGTGTTGGTTGAGGGGTTGTGGTGCGCTCCCACGCTTGCACACAAGTGCTCACTGTGCGCGGTGCGTGGCCAGGTATCTCAAAAGTCTCGTTGAAAAGACTGCGGTCAAAGATGCGGCGAGAGTGGCGAGGCATCGCGTCTTGAAAACCTAGACGCCGCGCACCTTTTGGCAACAGCATTACCACTTTGTCACTCAGGGTCAAGGCCTTCTTCATAAACTGTCGTGCCAGCATGTTGGAGTGGCCAAACGGGGGGTTGGTCACCACATAGTCGTAGTTGGCAAAGTCTCCCTTGACAAAATCCAGAGTAGTGTCAGGGGTGACGTCAGGTTGAGGAAAAAGGTCGTTGGTGGTCCACTGCAGACGAAGTCCAAGCTCCTGCGCTGCTTGCACAAAGGCGAAACCACCGACGGCAGGCTCAAGGGCGGTGCCCACAAAGTCCCACCCAGTTGCTTCGACAACTGCTTCAAAACACCACTTTGCAGTGTCGACAGGGGTGAAGTATTGGTCATTTACTTTCTTTGCAACCTTGGAGTTACAGTTGCCTTGACTTTTCATTTGTGTTTGTTTCTTAGTTTTTACCCCTGGTGCAGTCAACCTCCCACCGAATTCCAGTAAGCCTCATTCCCCGGAACAAACACAGCGTTCACTCCCATTTTTTGAACAGCTTGCACAGTTTTTGGTGCGTCGTCGTAGAATGCTTCGACTTCCCACTTGTTGAGGATGTCTTCAAACATTTGGGTTTTGACTTCGGCAGCTTCGTACTCTTTGACTTCGCCGTTTCGAAGGTAAACCGCGGAGGCTTCAATGTTGTGGCGCTTCAGCCAATTCCAGGTGCCGGTTGAGCAGAAGTGTGGGCGAGCAGTAGCGATAACAATGTCGTAGCCATGCTTCTTCGCTGCTTGGGCAACACGAACAAGGTCAAGACGCGGTTTAAACCACTCACAGTGACGAAGGCGTTTCACCTCGTCAAACACACAAAGTGTCTCGTCCATGTCAAACACTAGGCACTTCGGGGAAGTGGGGCGTTGGCGGATGTTGCGAATGTAGTCTGTTTTCATTTTGTTGTTTTCCATATCTCTATAATACCACATTTGAAGGGCCTTTGGAAAAACCTTGTGCCAGTTTGCGAACTGACTACTGGGATACCTTTTGAATTTCGGCACCTTGGGTTTGGATCCGCTCAAACAAACTCTTCACCTCTGGGCGATTCACCCACTCAGACCTGCGATGTTCACCACAGGTGCCCAGGTAAGCATAAAGGGTGTTGTTCATTTGAGATTTGAACTCAAGTGCACCTTGCATCAAAGGACCTAACTGCCCTAGGATACCAAAGACTGCGAAAGGGTTTTCTTTTATAGTCGCTTGCATACCTATCATTTCGGTCAACATGCTGGCTCCTTTTTCACCTGTGGCAATAAGTTGATGCTCGTAGGAACGGCAGATTTGTTCGTGGACAGAAGCTCTGTAGACGATAGATCCGGCAAGAGAAACGAAACCCACGGCGGCAGCGGCAGTTCCGACAATTTTGATGGTGTTGTTCATGATTGTTTCTTTTGTGAATGAGTAGTTTAAAGGGGCGGGTGCACCTGTGAATTAATTATAGCGCAACTCAGTTAAAAACAAAGTTAAAGTCACACTTTTTGGTCCAGCTTTCAAAACCGTTGTCGCAAAGCTCATTCACTTCGACTACATTAAACTCCACGCTATTAGTAGAGTAGGGTTCCACTGAACCTGAGCAAAACTGCTCCGACTTTGCAACACCAGGACCTTGCACTTCGATGTGGCCACACTGAGCACCTGCGGTTTTTCCAGTGTTAGTGAATTTGCAATCTCCTTCACCGCGACCATTCATAACGCAAGCAGGATAGTCGATGATGGGGCGGTTAGCATATGCCTCTGCCGCTGCAACTTCTGCCGCTTTTTTAGCTTCAGCTGCCTTGTGGTTGTTGTATGCAACTGTCCCACCACTGATTGCAGCAATGAGGGCGATGGAGCCACCAGCGATAGCGAGGACTTTGGTGTTGATGTTGATGTTCATGGTTGTTTTAGTGAGTTGGGTTAGAAGAAGGCTTTCCTCCATGTTCTTATAATACTCTATTTATAAGACTTAATGTTGGCCTTTGTGCCAGTTTGCGAACTGGCTACTAAGACTAGACTTTTGTCCGAAGCCAAACACTTAGAATAAGCAAGCCCAAGCCTACAGGGATAGTGCTAGTCAAACCAAGGGCGATGCACAAAAAACCCATGATGACTTGCAGTCCAATGCATTTGTCAAGGTCATAGCGGTGCTTGCCTGAAGCAACGGCATCAGCCATTTGGTTTTGATTGAGGTTTGTCATGACTAGTTGTTTTTGTGTAATGTGAATGGTTTAGGTAATCAATTACCGTTGAGGAAGTCAGCGAGGGCTTCATTGTAAGCAGCCTCAGTTTCAAAGGTACGACCGTAAATCGTCAGAGGAAACTGTTGCTTAGGGGCCGGAGTTCGGCACTCTGCCACAGTGAAACCTTTTTCGAGCAAGGTTTGAACGTAGGGATTGGAGTTTTTCATATTCTTATAATACCTTATTCGAAGGGCCTTTGGAAGAAGCTTGTGCCACTTCCTCAACTGGCACAATAGATGTTTGGGGCGACTTCGGCGAAACCGAGTTTTTCATAGTACGAGCGTGCATTCTCATTCGAAATGGCCCGAAGCTCGCCTTTGGTTTCACGCTTGCCTATTTCCGCAAGGAGTTGACGGGCATAGCCAAATCCGCGGTAGAATTTGGGGGTTTCGAGCTCAACCACCACGGCATTGCCATCGCGGTCATGCATAAACTCTGCCCTGCATACGCAGTCGCCAAATCCATCGGTCAGCCACCGTACACTCAAGCCATTCTCAGTGGGTTTGGTGGTGGCCGTGTAGAATGCTTTGATCATTTGAGGTCCTTTTCCATATCCTTATAATACCACATTTTTAAGGTCCCACCCTAAATCTTGTGCCACTTCCTCAACTGTCACAAGGGTTTTCCTTAAAACAGTGAAAACCAAATGCATGGATGAGTGTTACTACACCCGCCGCTCTAAATCATCCCCGGCCTAAAAATACTTTGTTTTATCTAGTGCAGGCTTCAATGGGAAATGTCAGATTTGAACTGACGACCGCCACCGTGTCGAGGTGTCGCGCTACCGCTGCGCCAATCTCCCTGGCTCCCCCACCTGGACTCGAACCAGGAACATCAAAATTAACAGTTTTGCGCTCTGCCAATTGAGCTATAGGGGAATTTTGAGGGCACTGACCTAATGGGTACGCTTTCTGCAGCGGGAGGCGTCAGTTTTTTACACCCAGAGCACGCACCGTGCTGGGGCCCTCAACGATTACATCAGAACTTAAAGCCTAGTCCCACAGAACCAGTCACATTGTAGCTTTGGTCGCCATAAACATTCTCAATCCCAGTGTTAGAGAAAGGGATTTTGGCGTCTGCGAAAAGAACTACGTTCTTAGCGACGGACGCTTCTACACCTGCGACGCCGATACCAGCACCTTGGTTGCCACCTGCCTGACCACCAGCACCAAGATAAAGGTTAGCAGCAGAAACTTTGGTTCCATCGGCAAGGGTACGACGAGCAAGGGGAATGTCAAGAGTACCTAAACCGCCACCAAACACGGCGCCAGCTTGGTTGTCAGGAGCACCAGCAAAGGTCACATATGGGCGAGCAGAGATGGCAAATTGGTTGCCGAACTCAAATGCCTTCACACGACCTTGCAGAGTGACGCCGGAGTTGGTGACTCGGTCGCCACTGTTATCAAGGGAGTTGGAAGCGGCACCAGCAAAGGCTACACCGCTATAGTTGTTGACGCCCAGTTCCCGACGTTGAGCGGCAGTTTTAGCAGCGGTTTCCAGTGTGGTAACACGCTTGCTAACTGCGCCGATTTCAGCACGAAGAGCAGAAGCCAACTGAGCGTCAGCTTGTGTGTAAAAGGTAGTGATATTGTCGAGGCAATGGTTAGCCAGGGCAAACACTTCTTCGCGGGTGGCATCCTTCTCAGGCTTCAGGGCGCCTGAAGGGTAGCCTGCGATGCAACCGTAGCGAGCATCTAGGTTTTGAACAGCAGAATAGGCCCAGTTTGTGGGGGCAACATCGTTGAAAGGAGCTGCGCTAACAGGAGCGATAGTAGCAGCAGCAACGCCAACGGTGAGAAAATACTTAATCATACTTTAGGTTGAGTTGAACAAATGCCCGAAGTTTCGGGCAAAGCGAATACACGGATTTGAACCGAGGATAAAAGGTTGGAAACCTCTTGTGTTACCACTACACCATATTCGCAGCCAGTTTAGCCCGGTTGGACTTTTTATTTCTCCCTTTGAATGTCGGGAGCTGTGTATCACAGTTATTACAGATGAATCTAAGGTTTTCTAACCTGTGATCATTATCCACCCCGTTTATGTGATCTAGAACCAGGGACATAGGCTTTCCGTTCCACACCGGCGGAATAGAGCATATAGCGCAAACGTAAGGAATAAGGTTCTCGTTTAGTATCCGGCGACGTGCCACTATTGTTGCAGAACTGCTATTCTCTTTGAATAGCATTTCGTGAGGTTTAAGCGGCATTACCATGGTGATGATAAAAATAAAATAAATTTAGAGAGCCCTCCGACGGATTTGAACCGACGACCTTCGCTTTACAAAAGCGTTGCTCTATCCAACTGAGCTAGGAGGGCGGGAAAAGGGTACCGAAGCACCCTGGAAACAATATAGGCGGATACCGCTTGTGTAAACTCAAAGACGAGTTATACACACCGGGGCAACACCAGTATAGGTCAAACCTATGCGGGATGCTGCACCTTCCGCGAGGTCAAGTACGCGGCCACCTGCATAGGGACCCCGGTCATTAATCCTCACCGTGACCGATCTACCATTGTTTTGATTAGTAACTCGAACGTAGGACCCCATAGGAAGCCAAGGGTGGGCTGCTGTGTAAGCCCCTGAGTTGAACCTTTCACCGTTAGCAGTGATTCCGCCGCCAGAGTAGTAGCTGGCTTCGCCGCATTGCGCTTTTGCCGTCATAGGTGACAACAAAAGGAGCGTCGCAAATAGAAACTTCTTCATGACAGAACCAGTTTCCCAGCATAGTCATAGGCATAAGAAGTTCGTGCCCCATGAATACCCCAACCGATCCATGAATAAGCGTGATTCATGTAACTATCAATGGAGCGTCCAGGTGTTTTCATCCGGGACTCAATTTGCTTCCACTGGGGCTCACTCAACATATAGTCAAGTTGAGCATCCATAGTGGAAGGATCTTTGCCGATTCGGCGACTGTGGGAGCCAAGACCATAGTAACGGTCACTGGAAGTCCACTGAATCAATCCGAACCCGGCTCCGCACCCACCGTAAGAGGTGCGGGAGCCACCTTCGCAAATGTTGGGAATAAACATCGACTCTTGTTTGATGTTCCCCATAATGGTTGCTAGGGCGTTTTTATCCTTGATGCCTTTGTCTTGCAGAAAGTTCAAGGCACGGTTTTCGTCGGCATTACAGCCTTTACAGACGAGTCGTTGTGTTTCAGGCTCTTTTGGTTTGATGTCGGGAGACAAAACTGTCGGAGGATCCGGCTGTTTTAGTCCCGTGTAATCAGTGGCCACTGACTGTAGTATATCATTCAAACCAGGGTTTGGAGATGTTACTTCAGGCAGTATTGGTGAGCCCAGGAAAGACAGGGCGACCAGTGTAAAAGTTGACAGCATGAAAATAAGTTAATTCGACATCCGATATGGGAAAAGGAGAAGTTCTCCGTCTCAGGAGCAGATCCCTCGGCACAATGAGGTTTAAGGACACAATATCAGGTCCCGAGTCTTGTCTCCCGAGTGTTTCGGGACGCCACTCATAACAGCGGCACGTTTTGTGCAGTAAGACGATTTAATATAACAACTTAGACAGTTTGTAAACTTTTGTCAAAGTCAGATTTTTATCTTTGGCATCACAACTAAATGAGTCTTCGCCTTAGGGTCTTTTGCATCATTTGTGTCGATGTCAATGCGTGAAGCAACAGGACGAAGATAAAGTGTGTCCTTTGAAGGAATCATCATGATTTGCGCTGTTGTGCGCATTTTCTTTGGCCCAGAGGATGTGCGTGTCGCATTCATTTGTGGGTCTTTTGAAAATTGTGTAGTGAGCAAGTCCATGATTTGCTCTGGTGTTGTGGCCTTATTCACTATCGCCCGAGCAATCTTCAAACGCGCTTCGCTACTCTTCCGAGAAAGTTTTTCCGCAGCATCACCCACAGGTTGATAGCCGGCCCATTTCAAATCAATACCGTGGTTAGTGCGGGCCACAGTGTCATCTTTTTTAATTTCTTTAAGCTTGTAAGTGTAGTCACCTGTTGCACCTTCTTCGCAAGGTTTTGTGCAAGCCTCGATGAGAAAGAGACGATCTTTGTCAAAGATGATGGTGTTACCTGTTAGTTTGCTGTCAAGGCATGATTTTACAGCGCGGGCGAGGGTTGGTTGTGACAACGCTTTGCTAATGCGAATTCCATCACCACTGTGCTTTGATGAACTTTTCTCAATTTCTTTCTCGTCGTCAGTGACTTTAAGGGAAGCAGAAAGAATGCAGATGCCATTGCTATTAAGGCCTTCACGATAGCCGGTCATCTCATCTGTGTACATCAAACGTTCTACGCCGTTTGTGGTGTCGCGCTGAAAGTCGAGTTTAGGCACGTAGTTGCGATCACGTTGCTTCACGCCTATCCAGCCCGTGTCAGGAAAGTATTTCGCAGCGATAACACACACGAGCAGATTATTAAACTTAATGAGTTTTACCCGATTAGAAAGAAAGGGGACCGAAGTCCCCGTTGCGCTCAGAGTCTAGGCAGCAGCGCTGACCAGAGTCCTGCGGAATGATACGATGTTGTTGAGACTTAACTCATTACCCTCTGCACGGTCGATTCCAAAGCAGACCCGAAAAGTGGATCTGGCGGGACTCGAACCCGCGTGTCGCACAGATTGTTACCCCGAAGGGCAATGGAGTACATCGGATTTGAACCGATAACCTTATCCTTGCAAAGGATCTGCGCTACCATTGCGCCAGCACCCCAAAGGCGGAAGATGTCGGATTCGAACCAACGGTACCGTTTCCAGTACAACTCCTTAGCAGGGAGCCACCTTAAACCACTCGGCCAATCTCCCTGGCGGAAAGGGTGGGATTCGAACCCACGGAAGCTTTCACTTCGCTGGTTTTCAAGACCAGAGCCATCAACCACTCGACCACCTTTCCTGGCGCCTCTTGTTGGATTCGAACCAACGACCGACTACTTAGAAGGTAGTTGCTCTAATCCGCTGAGCTAAAGAAGCATTCGCCCGAAGGCAACGATCCTAATGAGATTTGAACTCGTGATACCACCATGACAGGGTGGCGTGATAACCGCTTCACTATGAGATCAAGTTTGCCCGAAGGCAATGGGTTTAGTTGGGTTCGAACCAACGACTTACAGGTTAAAAGCCCGCTACTCTACCAACTGAGTTATAAACCCAAAGTGGAAATAGCAAGACTCGAACTTGCGACCTTTCGATTATCGGTCGAACGCTCTAACCAACTGAGCTATATTTCCAGATGCCACCGGCATTCCGTGTTAATCGCACGGCGCAAAGTGGCAATGGGAAAGACAAGATTCGAACTTGTGTAGGCAGAGCCAAACGGTTTACAGCCGTTCTCCATTAACCACTCGGACACTTTCCCTAGTTATCATCACACCGATTCCAATAGTCCTCCATCAACTCCAGGTTGAGCACACTCTCGGAGTATGATTGATCCGGCAAATGCTTCAACGGAGAGTTCTGTTCCTTCTTTCCAGCCCATGGCGTCAAGAAGTTCGTCAGGAATGTCCAAGACCAAATCGCCATTTTCATCTTCAGTACAGGTTGTTACGTAAGAGTTTGCCATGCATTATTCTCCGAAATTGTTAGTTGTTTTGTAGGATGGACAAGGAGCATGTCATGGCGAATGTTTTGCATCCGCTCTCGGTTCCTTGATGATGTTGGTAGCTCTTGTAAAAGAACCCTTTCGCCATCAGAAAAAACCTCAAAAAGTTGTAAAACTCCCGGAGGGAAGATGCGAGGTGGTATCATCGTTGAAGAAGGAGATCGGAGGACACGATGAGGGTTTTTTCAATATCTTGCCCTTCTTCTTGAAGGGAACGAATAGCAGAGGCAAACGACAAGAACTCTTTTCCTTGTGCTGCCCATCCCATGCCAGTCCAGAACTGGTTTGAGGAGTTTAGAACGAGGAACATGGCTCCATGGTTGAACTGGTCTTATTATGACCAGCTAAAGCCACAGTAAACTCAGTGACCGGCCCAGGCCTGCAAAAGGTAAAGGTCGTTCAGCACCTTTTCGGCCATCCCCTGAAGGTGATTGCCAATGCCTACAAGTCGGGGGTCCTGGGAGTTTTCCTCGGCAAAGTTATAGAACATTCCCACAGCACCATTGAGTGCCATAAGATAGTCCATATTGAGTTCGACTAGAGAGTAGGCATCGTAGTCGGTCATTTCGATGCCGGGGCCTGCAAACAAATTGAAGTCAGGGTTGAACCCACACGCGCGTAAAGTTTCAATAAGACCGTCCATTTCTTTATTTAAATCTTTATATATCCGCTCGAACATCAAATGAGATTCATAAAAATTCGCGCCCCTTGTGTTCCAATGCGACAAACGCGCCACAATAGTTGCATCATTGAGATATTTAACTGTCTTATTTGACAGCACTGCAAACTCTTCGTTCATCTTGTGGTCACCTTATTGGTAGAGTTTTACCCGGATCCGAGTAAAGTTCAACGGAAACAGAAGAACCGTATTGATGTACTGCTAGATATTCGTTGTCAGGGTTATAGTTGGCCAGTGCTTCAGTAAGTTTCTCTCCAAAAGTGTCAGAGCCAGCTTCTGCTGGAAATGTTTTGAGAAACTCAATGACTTCATTCCAATATAAGAAGTTACAAATACTTTCATCATAAAAGTGAGCTCCCCGATGACCAACATGTTGTTGAAAAGACTTCACAAGATGCTTCATTGTTGGTCCCTAGGCATGGGGACTAACGCACCACGAATACGTTGCTTAATGACAGTGCCAGGTTCAGACATCATTGGGGCATTCCTAAACGATGCGCCTTTCCCATTGAGTTCTTCATTGGACTCACAACCTACTGTAGAGTCATACTTTGATGATGTGTCGCCCATATTAATAAGAAATACTCCACTTACCCTTTGTCTCCCTGATGGTAAAAGGGAAGGCTTTAGTGGTTTTTTGTTTGCCGTAAGGACCGTAAAAGATGCCAGAGAAAGTTTCGCCGTCGTCTGACATTAGATAACGGTTATTTTGGTTTGGTGGGTCGCCATTTTTGTCTGTGACGTTTGTGACTCCGGAGGTGTAAACGCTGCTGATTACTTTCTTCAAAAATGTCTCAATTTGTCCTGACAAATCTTGCTCAATGTAGTCAAACTCGTCAAACGGTTCAAAACTCAACCCGGCAAAAAGGGCATCGGTGTCTATTGAAATAATAGAGTCAGGGTCAGGCCATTCTGACGCCTCAGTGTAAACCAAAGCGTCAAAGACTGAACAATAGTCCTCATACGAGGCATCAGGACCAAGGTCAACCCTGTCTATCAACTCAAGCATTGACACTCGACCATCAGAAAACTCATACCGGAGTGTCTCAAGATAGGACTTAGGAGATTCCGAAAAGTTCCCTCCTGTGGTTTCCCAAAGAAGATCAGTGACACGTTTGGCATTTTCGGCGAACCGTTGGTCCGCACCAAATGTCGGGTTTCGGTCCATGACAGTGGTGCTACAGTGTTACTATTTTACCCTTTTTTTCCTGAAAGTAAACTTCGTTTAGCGAGAAACTTCTTCCCAGTCCATCGAAGCATAGCAAGATGTGCCGCCAGATCCACCAGCCACAACGATGGTGAGTTCGTAGGGAGTTGCGGTAAAGGCATCACGCTCAAGTTGGAATGCAAACAGTGCCTCTTTCAGAATGTTGATGGAAGGGGTTCCTTGGTTGGAGGAACTGGTGAAACCGGCAGCCAAAATGCGTCCACCAGTGTATGCGGTTCCGGTGAGGTTATACTCAACCGAACTGTTTGCCCCTGCACTTACCCAACTTCCCCCGGTTGTGTCACCGGTTGCCCTTACCTCCCACCTGAAAACATTATTGTTACCGGTGCCTTGGATTGAGATAGCGGTCAAAATAGCAATGGCGTCGAGGCGAGTGGTTTTTAGACGGAGAGAAACAATCGGGTAGAATGTGCCGCCTGTTGTAAGTGTTTTAGGAGTAGTGATGGGGGTTCCAACGCTTTGTTGGAGGCCTGTGAGTGCGTAGCCGCCTTCGGAAATAACCGTCGCACAAATTTGCTTGAAAGTGCTTGCGGTTGCGGTTGTGCCTGTATTTGTGATTTCGCAGCTGAGGGGCAGCGAGGCAGTTGTGATGTAGGTGGACGTGACGATGTTCGCGTGTTGCCACTCGTGGCAGATGTAGAAAGTACCGTTGATGACGAAGCCCATCTTCACGGTGCCCACACCGAGCCACTCCAGGTCCATCCAAAGGATTTGTGCTTTCGAGATGTCAAGCGTGATGCCAGAAGGGCCAGTGCCGTCCATCGGGTCAACGTTCCAGTTGGCCTGAGCAACACGAGTGTTGGTCACGGCACCGCTCACAATAGACCGCTCAACAAAATAAGTTGTGAGCCCGTCTTGCTCAAGGAAATAACCGTTGTCTGTGTTGTAGTAACCAACTTTCTGGTCAAGGTTTGCTTTCGGTGCAGCACAGACAAAAGTTGTCATTACGAGCAACGACTTGCCGGGCTGATAAGAAAACACCTTGGTGGTCTGGCGTCGAACCGAGGAACCACTGGTTGTGGTGACATTCAGGTCCATGAGACCCTGCGGTGTGTTATAGACTGCTGTACCACCCGTAGCCGTTGCCGTGCTCCAGAGTTGATTGTCACCGTAGCGGTAGCTCGAGTCGAACATTGTGAACGGCTCAGACACACGCAGGCGACCGAAAGCGTCGGTGCTGGTTGTGGGGAATGAGGCAACGTTCGAAGAGGTTGTGCCTGAGACGGCCCATGGCGAAGTGCCCTGGTTCGCTGTGACCGTGCCGGAAACCGGTTGAGTTGCCTGAAAGAAAGTTCCGGTGACTGCTTGTGTGGCAGGGAAGTTGCTGACGGAGACAGAACCTGAAACAGTCACACTGCCTGACACAGACTGAGAGGCGGGGAAGTTGCTGACGGAGACGGAACCTGAAACAGGCTGAGTAGCAGGAAAGTTGCTGACTGAGACACTACCGGAAACAGGTTGAGTAGCCTGGTAGAAAGTGC
>Ga0114981_10000805_pt1 | contig 20522 bp, 23 predicted proteins | sample S_140806_MF_Meta_FD_87028 | JGI IMG/M metagenome (GOLD analysis project Ga0114981, IMG submission 87028) | Freshwater microbial communities from Lake Simoncouche, Canada to study carbon cycling - S_140806_MF_MetaG | ecosystem: Environmental > Aquatic > Freshwater > Lake | place: Lake...
GTGTAGTCGAGTTCGGTGCCGCAGCCGGCCTCCTTGCGCAGGCAATCGTCGATAGCGCGGAACGCCTGCTCGAAGGAGCTGGGAGCTGAAGCCGCGCGGGAGCCGTTGGGGGCGCGGCTGCGGGGGGCAGGGCTTGGGGCCTGGCCGTTGCCGGAGGCTTCCCGCTCCGACCCCTCCGCTAGGGCCACCGATCCACCGCGGCCACGGCCGGACACGATCAGCCGGCGGCTGAGCAGGTCTGCCTTGACCGCTTCGTAACTGGCTTCGTCCCACTCCAGGGTTTCCCGCAGGCGGCCGTTGCCCGCTGATCCCCCCAGGGCAGTCAGCGCACCGAGCAGCTCGTCGGCAAGGTCGTCGTTGCTGCCGGCATCGCTCAGTGGGTTCTCAGCGGCGTAGATCAACGTGGCGGGCAGTTCGTTGCCCTCAGGATGCCAGCAGACATCCCATCGGAGCAAGGCCGGTCGGTGATCGCCGCTTCCCATGGAGGGGCAGGGTGATTCATGCAGGGTTGAGCCTCTCGAAGAGAGAGGTAGGAATAGTGCAGTGGGCTTTGATATATGCAGCTAACGTTCAAATCAGAAGCGGGCAGTTGACTGCGCCACGGAAGGTATGGAATGCTCCCGACGGCAGAATCTTGATGTTATACGGGCTGCTTTTGCAATACTAGACTTCTCAGAAACTCTGGCGCCAAGTCAGCACCATTCGGCCAGCAAACTGTGCGAAGCTCAGGATCTAGGTAGGCCTCGCTGAATCTTTCGGGATCAAGAAGGTCTTCAAAGATTGGACCTACGAGCTCTGCAGCAACGTCAGCTTCTCCGTGAGTTCCATCGTTGAATTGAAGCAACAGTCGGTGCCCTGTAAGGACTTGAGCAGATGTGACGAGAAGCATGATGTACTCGAAAAGTGTGACTACTCTAAAGGGGGAATCGGCGATAGAGGCTCGTGGCGGCGCGCTTGCTCCCAGTCAAGCATCAACTCATCGCGATGCTGCTGGTACCATTCCAATACGTGAGATAGAGCTCTTCTTGGAAATTGACCATTGACAACACCATCTACTATGTTGACTGTGATCTCATACTCGCCATAGATTGCATGGAAATGTGGTGGATCATGATCTCGATATAGGATGGCTATCGCGATCCCAAGGAAGCGGCTGACAGCTGGCAACTATAGCGTCAAACTGGCAAGTTGCCAAAGGCTGCGAGACAGCGATTTCGTGTGCAGGCCCCTGCCTTAGGCTCCGTATAACGCTCAAGATCAGAAGCGGGCAAAAAAAGCAAAGCTAGAGAATAATCCAGCCCTCCGGTCTTCTGAATCTGGTTGTTAGCCGACCCTAAAATCCATGAAACTGCATGCTGAATCCAACCTATTACCGAGCATTTCCGGGAAAATGACGCAAGTCGGGTATTTCATTTAACGCATCTTCCATGGCTAGTTTATTGGGGCTGTACCACTGCTGCATTAAATGAATCCTCAGCAAGGTGGCCAGGCGATTGAGGAGGTCGTACCCATCTGCTGCTTGGTTTTTGGATAAACAGTATCGATCAGATTAATCAACGGGTACTAGGGCACCACCTGATCCATCTCGGCTAGATACTTCTCCTACTTGGTGCGCTTTCTGGCGGTGCTCTGCTCGTAATCCGGATAAGCACGCCAAGCTGCTTGCCGCCTGTCACTCCAGTTCTGGCCTTGGTTTATGCACTTATTCTCACGTGGATGGCATGGGATTTACATAATCCATCTAAAACCATCACGGCTTTCCTACTCTACTAAAGTAAATTGTGCGTAAACAATAGATTCCCTAACCCCATTTCCAGAAAGTAAATTGACATCCCAGCCTATTCCAGAAGGTATATTGAGGAACGGACCAAAAGAATTTGGATCCTTGTTCGATTCCGAAGACTTTGGATACCCATTCGATGAGCACAAGGTACTTATGGATGATTCCGTATCAGTCTTAACTTTGCCATATGTTCTTTCCGTTATGATGTACTTCAAAGGGATGCAATAAGAACGATCAGAGAGTGCTAAAATACTAGCCATGAATGGCGGAGTAAAACCTCGTGGTTGCGGATCATCTCCTACGGTCTGAGGTACTTTATCTAATGAGTTTAAAACCGCATTGATTGCAGCCATGGCCTTCATTGGCTCACCACTCTCTTCGGAAAGCGGCAACAACCATCGCTTGAAAGGCGGATTTAAATTCCTATCCATGTATAAATTCTCAAATGAGCCAGATTCAAATTTAACATTATATCGCTTGTCGCCGATTCTTAGATTGTTAATTCCAACAATCTTGCCAGATGAGTTTGTATAGATTTTATGCTTCGATCCCTGAATTGCATCTGCCACTAACCGGCTCTGTTCTGTGGTGAAGGCGGCGCCCACGAGGGCTTTCCTGCACTGTTTCAGATTCTCGCGAACATTGATTGTCATCGGATGATTCGAGCCCAGCGCCTTATCCGTGATTGCCAGGGCGCGGAGGAAGAGGGGCTCGGCCTTGGCGTAGGCGCCCTGGATGGAGTACAGCTCCGCAAGGTCGTTGGCGCTGTCGGCGGTATCGGGGTTATCGGGCCCCAGCGCCTTCTCCCTGATCGCCAGGGCGCGAAGAAAGAGGGGCTCGGCCTTGGCGTAGGCACCCTGCGTAGTGTACATGTAGCCGAGGTTGCTGAGGCTGGAGGCGATATCGGGGTGATCGGGCTCTAGCGCTTTCTCTCTGATCGCCAGGGCGCGAAGGTAGAGGGGCTCGGCCTTGGCGTAGGCGCCCCCTTGGTTCCTATAGAGCACCGCGAGGTTATTGAGGCCGGAGGCGGTATCTGGGTGATCGGGCCCCAGGTTTTGTTCAGTCCAGGCAAGCACTTTTTCCTGAATCTGCGCCGCCTCTTGATATTTGCCTTGCTGGTAGAGGGTATCCACCTGATGTTGCCATTCGAGAACCTCTGGCGGATAGGGGCTGCTGCGCTGCCCCCTGGCCTGGGCCAGCAGCTCATGGGTACGCTGAATCCCCTGCTGGCGTTGGAGCATGGGCGGAGGCAATACCGCCTCAGGCTGAGGTTGGGCTCTGGCACTGGAAAGCCAAGTTGGCTGGCCACGGATCTGTCCCCCACTGGGCTCTGCAGCCACAGCGGACGCTGGAGCATTATTCAACAGAATGCCGGTGAGGGCGATGCCACACCAGATCCCAGCCCACAACGCCATCCCTTTCTCGACAAACCAGTATAATGTAACTCCTGTTTGGCGAATGACAGAGATTGATGCAGAATATTCTGGTTCCACGATTGGCTTATGCATGATCACCCCTAACGCCCCAGATCAGAAGCGGGCAGGGATGATCGACATGATAGGCAACCCCCGCTCCCGTCTTCTGCATCTGGATGTTAGAGCGGCAACAGTAGAACGGTGGGGGCCTGACCACAGGCGGGGCTTATTCGGAATCGTTTAGGGGAGTAGATCGTCTAGCCAGGAGCACGTTGCGGTTGACATACTTCCTACCATACCGCGATAAGAATCCCGGTCTTTATGCGGGGCATTGCTAGTAATCGTATTCAAATCATTCGATGGAGCTCCGCATGGTCGGCGGCGATCCCCTGCCCTGGATCGTCTTGCGGCTACTGATCGCCTCCATGGCGAACCCTGGCCTTGAACTGGGACTGGGGGTGCGACGCTTGGTCATCGATGGGAGCCCCTTTTAGGGGCGGTGTCCCGCCTCAAAAGCAACCCTGCCCTGCACCGCCGTGACCCTGCAGCCCGCCGCGCACCTGGCCGCACTTCTTGTGGCGACCCAGCTTCTGGCCCCTGCCGCCTGGGCCGGCCAGATCTCCGGTACGGCCCGCCTACAGCAGCCGATGGCCCTGCCGCCGGATGCGATTTTGGAAGTTTTGTTGATCGACGCGGCCCTCGCCGATGCGCCGGCCCGGGTGCTGGGGCGCACCAGGCTCCAGCCCGCAGGCAAGCCCCCCTTCCGCTTCACCATCAGTTACCGCGACCGCGACCTGACCCCAAGGGGGCGCTATGGGGTGCGCGCCACGCTGCGCCAGGGCGAGCGGCTGCTATTTACCACTGACACGTTCACCCCAGTGCTCAGGGGCAGCGTCAGCGCGCCGTTGACTTTGCAGCTGGTGCCGGTGGGCAGCGGGCGGCCGGGCTGGGGTGGTGACCAGGGCCCCCTGGGCCGGTTGCCCGCCAGCTGGCGCGGCGAGCTGCCCAGCGCCGGCGGTAGCAACCTCTGGCAGGTGGACCTGGCTGCGGACGGCAGCTACCAACTACGGCAAACCTGGCTGAATCGGCCCGCTCCCCATACGTTCGACGACATCGGCCGCTGGCGCCTGGAGCCGTCCGGCCAACGGCTGGTGTTACGCGGCGGCCGGGAGGCGCCGGTGTTTCTGCAGCCGCTAGAAGGGGGCGCGGTGCTGCGCAAGCTCGATCTGGAAGGCCAGCCGATCCGATCGGGACACAACGACCGGCTGCAGCGGCTAACCGTGCCGGAGCCGATCGCGCCACGGCTGTTCCTGGCGGGCCTGTTTCGCCTCCTACCCCAAGGGCCGACCATGCAGCTCTGTGTCACCGGCCAGCGGCTGCCTGTGGCGCTGGAGGGCGACTACAAGCGCCTGCTGCAGGCCTACCGAAGCGTTCAAGCCGCGGGCGGGCCAGGCCAGCCCCTGCTGGTTAGCCTGGAGGGGCTAATCAGCCAACGCCCCGCTGCGCAACCTGGCCAGGGCCCTCGCCAAACCCTGGTGGTCGAGGCGTTCGGGAGGGCGCATCCCGGCAGAGGCTGCCCGCAGCCTGAAATGGCATCTACCCCAATGGCATCCGACCAAAAACCCGCCCCGGCCCATCGGGCCCAACCGACCCTGCGGGGCACCGCCTGGAAGCTGCAGGCGCTGCAGGCACCAGAAGGCCCGACCCTGATCAATCCGCCGGGCCGGCCACCGGAACTGCTGCTGGCCACCGACAGCGAGCGACTCAGCGGCAACAGCGGCTGCAATCGGCTGCTGGGTGGCTTCCAGCTGGCCGGTGACCAGCTGCGCTTCTCGCAACTGGTGAGCACCAAAATGGCCTGCGCTGCAGAGGTGATGGCCTTCGAGCAGCAATACCTGAAAGCGCTGGAACAGGTGAGGCAGTGGAACATTGACAAACGTTCGCTGCTGCTGCAGGACGGGACTGGGCGTAGTTTGTTGTTGTTTCGATTGTAGTTCAGGTGATCCCTGAGATCACCGGTCCGGCAGGGTCTTCCCGTTTATTCTAACATTACGTTCGCTCTAACTCTTTATTGGACAGTTCCGAGAACCCCACTCCTCCCCCCTGCACCTTCCGTGAACTACCAGTCGGAGCCTCTAGGAAACATGTCCCAAATCCAATTCTGACAAGGGATCTCCAGTCTGGGCGGCTGGTTTATCCATTCGGTTCACGGGTCCGAGAACCACCTTTTCATGTTGCTACACAAGGCCTGCTGGGTGGTCTCCTCCCAGGGGGCCGCGGTTGAGCCCATGGGTGTCGATCAACGTGGTGCTGACCGGCATATGGCTTGGCAGCTCCTGGCTGGTAGGGATGGGCTACCCGTTCCAGATGGTGGGTGCTGAAAGTATGGCTCAAGGTGTCCCATTGAGTCGCTTGGGTTACATCGGCTGCGGTCACCGCGCGCTTCAGCGCCTCTTGCACCACGCCACAGGCTGTGCTCGTGGACTACCCATGACCAGGCCCAGTCTTGATTGGCGTTGGGATCCTTCCTCGCCAGGGCCTCGGGCCTGAGCAGCCGGCCCCAGCAAATCCCTGTTAGAGAACCAACAATGCCGCCAGGGCCTGGTTCTGGCTGGACGCGCTCACCTGCTCCGCCAGCCGCCGCCCCCTTCGATTCAGACTGATCCCCATCCCCGGCGCCGGGACGCCCTGATCCCCTCTCCCCCAGCCCCTCTAAGTGGTGGCGCAACCCCTGTGAGCGGTGGCGACGCCGAGCCCCCCTGGCGGTGGCAGCTGCGCGAGGCCCTCGCCGCCCAGCCCCATGAGCGGCGTCGCCAGCTCCGCAGCCTCGAGCCCGCCGCCACGGCCTTGTTGCAGGCCCCTGGCTCCGCCGTTCCCCTGCTCGACCTGGCCAGCAACGACTACCTCGGCCTCAGCCGCCACCCCGCCGTCCTGGCCGCCGCCGCCGCCGAGTTGGCCGCCAGTGGCCTGGGGGCCGGCGCCTCGCGGCTGGTGTGTGGCACCCGGCCCATCCACCTGCGGCTGGAGGCCGAGCTGGCCGCCTGGCTGGCGCGGGAGCGGGCCTTGCTGTTCCCCAGTGGTTTCCAGGCCAACCTCGCCGCCGTGGTGGCCCTGGCCGATCGCCACAGCCTGGTGGTAGCGGATCGGCTGATTCACCACTCCCTGCTGGCGGGGGTGCGCTCCAGCGGTGCCACCCTGCAGCGCTTCGCCCACAACGACCCCTCCGACCTGGAGCGGCGGCTGCGAATCGCCCGTCGTGACCGGCCCGACCGGCGGCTGCTGGTGCTCTGCGAAAGCCTCTACAGCATGGAGGGTTCCAGCCCGCCGCTGGCCGCGTTGGCGGCCCTCTGCGCCCGCTACGGGGCGCCGCTCTTGGTGGATGAGGCCCATGCCCTCGGGGTGCTCGGCCCCGGCGGCCGGGGCCTGGCCCAGGGGCTGCCGGAGGTGGCGATCGTGAGCGGCACCTTCGGCAAGGCCTTCGGCAGCGGCGGCGCCTTCCTCGCCTGCGACGGCCTGGTGGGCGACTGGCTGCTGCAGAGCAGTGGCGCCTTCCGCTACACCACCGCCCTCGCCCCCCCCCTGGCCGCCGGCGCCCTGGCGGCCCTCCATTGGCTTCAGGTCGACTCGGGGGTGGCCCCGGCCCTGCTGGCGCGCGCCGAGCGCTGGCGTGCCGCCCTGGAGGCGGCCGGCTGGCCCCGGCCCCCCGGCACGGGTCCGATCCTCTCGCTCCGGCTCGGCGACGACCTCACCGCCCTCGCCGCCCAGGAGCGGCTGGCGGCGGCGGGCCTGCTAGCCCTGGCGATCCGGCCCCCCACCGTGCCGGAGGGCACCGCCCGGCTGCGGCTGGTGCTGCGCCACGGCCTGCCATCCGGCAGCCTGGGACGACTGCTGACGGCCCTCGGCCCCGGCCCTGGTTCTGCTCCCCATCCCCTCCCGCCCTCCCCTGGCTGACCCCATGGCGCCCCCCCCGCCCCTGCCCCTGCAGGTGATCGCCATGCACGGCTGGTCCGGCACGGCCTCCGCCTGGGAGCCCTGGCGGATCGAGGCGGAGGCCCGCGGCTGGCGTTGGCGCAGCGGGGAACGGGGCTACGGCGCCGCCCCTCCCTCCCTGCCCGCCTGGCAGCCCGAGGGGGTGAAGGTGGTGATCAGCCATTCGATGGGGATCCATCTGCTGCCCCCTGCGCTGCTGGCCGCCGCCGAACGGGTGGTGCTGCTGGCTGGCTTCGGGCGCTTCGTGCCGCCCGGCCGCGAGGGCCGGCAACGGCGATCCGCCCTGGCGGCCATGGCCGCCGGCCTGGCCGAGGGGGCCGACCCCGAGGAGTCCGCCCTGCGGGCCCAGGCCTTGCTGCGGGCCTTCCTGGAGCGGGCCGCCGCCCCCGATCCCGTGTCCCTGATGCTCCCCGGTCCCGCTGACCAGCCGGTGGGGCCCCAGGCCCGCCAGCGGCTGCGGGACGACCTGGCCCTTTTGGAGTCCTGCATCGACCTGCCCGCTGGCTTTCCCGAGGCCGTGCCGGTGCTGCTGGTGGAGGCCGGCAGCGATCAGATCGTGGGCCCCGAGGTGCGCGAACTGCTGCGGCAACGCCTGCCGGCGGCGGAGCGGCTGCTGTTGCCCTCGGCTGGCCACGCCTTTCTCTCCACCCCTCCTTTGGCGGCCGTGCTGCAGTGGTTGGAGCGGACGGCCTCGCCATGACGGTGCTCCCCCTGGCCAGCGCCCCGGCTGACCTCAGGGCCACGCCTGACTTCAGCGCTCAGGTGCGACGGGGGTTCGGACGCCAAGCCGGCAGTTACGAGCACCATGCCCGCCTGCAGCAGGCTGTGGCCTGGCGCCTGGGCCGGCTCTGCCGCACCCTGCCCCTGGCCGCTGGCCCCTGCGCCGACCTGGGCGCCGGCAGTGGCCTGCTCAGTCGCGCCCTGGTGCAGCACTGGCCCGCCCTGGCCGGCCGCCCGCCCCTGCAGCTGGATCAGTGTCCAGAGCTGCTGGCCCGCAATCCCCTCGGCCCCGGCCTGCTCTGGGACCTCAACAACGGCCTGCCGCAGCCGCTGGAGCGGGCGGCGCTGCTGGTGTCCAGCTTCGCCCTGCAGTGGCTCGATGCCCCCGCCCCCCAGCTGCGCCACTGGGCGGAACAATTGCGGCCCGGGGGCTGGTTGGTGCTGGCCCTGCCCACATCCGGCAGTTTTCCCCAGTGGCATCAGGCCGCCGCCCGCGCCGGGGTGGCCTGCACCGGCTTGGGTCTCCCTGCGGCCCAGCCCCTGCTGGCGGCGGCCGCCGCCGGCGGGGTGACCCTGGCGCGGCAGCAGGTACTGCGCTTCAGCCGGCCCCGGCTGGGGGGGCTCGCCACCCTGCGCCACCTGCGCCAGCTGGGGGCTAGTGCCAGCCGCCAACCGCCGCTGCCGCCCGGGAAGCTGCGACGGTTGCTGGCCCATTGGCCGGCCGGAACGCCCCTCACCTGGGAGGTGCTGCTGCTGCTGGGGCGGAAGGACTGATGCGCCTGGTGGTCTGCGGCACCGACACCGACGTGGGCAAGACCGTGGTGAGTGCCCTGCTGGTGCAGGGCCTCGGGGCCACCTACTGGAAGCCGGTGCAGAGCGGCCTGGAGGGGGGCGGCGACACGGGCCGGGTGCGGCGCCTGCTGGACCTGCCCGCGGAGCGGATCCAGCCGGAGGCCTATCGCCTGGCGGCTCCGATGTCCCCCCACTGGGCGGCCGAACGGCAGGGGGTGACGATCGATCCGGAGCGGCTGGCCCTGCCCGCCATCGAGGGCCCCCTGGTGGTGGAAACCGCGGGCGGGCTGCTGGTGCCCCTGCGGCGCGACTGGCTGCAGATCGATCAGATCGCCCGTTGGGGCCTGCCGGTGCTGCTGGTGGCCCGCAGTGGCCTCGGCACCCTCAACCACACCCTGCTGTCGCTGGAGGCCCTGGCCCGGCGCCGGATCCCGGTGTTGGGCCTGGTGCTGAACGGTCCGCCCCATGCCGACAATCCCCGCACCCTGGTGCAGCTGGGGGGCGTGCCCGTGCTGGCCGAACTGGCCCCCCTGGATCCTCTCAATGCCCCTGCCCTGCAAACCATTTGGCAGGCCAGTGGTCTTGCCCGTAGCCTGGGGGCATGAGCCGTCGTGACCTGGTGGTGAGCGCCGTGGTGGCTGGGCTGTGTGCCGCCATCCTGGTGCTGTTCACCGCCATCGAGGACACGCCGATGCGCTGGCTGCACTGTGGCCCCCTGGCCCGTCCGGAGGCCCGGGCCGACCGCCATTGCCGCTGATGCCAGTGCCGCTGAGGGCAGCGCCGCTGAGGGCAGCGCCGCTCATGGTCGCGCGTCAGAGCTGGCTGCGGGCCCGCACCGGACAGAAGCCACTGATCTGGGCCGCATGGCGACGGGCGATCTCCAGCGGCCAACCCTGACGGAGCTGGTCGCGCACCAGTTCGATCTGGGCATGGCTCCAGCCTTGCCGCTCCAGGGCCACGCGAATCCCCTGCCAGTGGCCCTCGGCGAACTGCTCGGAAGGGCCCGTGGCGCGCTGGGGGCGGCCCTGGGCGTGGTCAGGGGGAAGGAAGCGGTTCGATGGACGCAACGTCCCTAGGGGAGAAGCACTGACCCATCATGGCAACTCTGATGTCCGGCGCCATCGCGGCCGTCTCTCCGTTGCCCTGGCACCCCCACCTCTGGCATCCAACCACCCAGGTGGCCACCACGGATCCACCCCTGCGGGTGGTGCGGGGGGCCGGGGCGCTGCTGGAGCTCGACGACGGCCGCCTCTTGATCGATGCGATCAGCAGCTGGTGGGTGACGCTCCATGGCCATGGCGAACCGACGATCGCCGCCGCCATCGCCCGCCAGGCGGCCAACCTGGAGCAGGTGATCTTCGCCAATTTCCGCCATCCCCCGGCCGAACAGTTGGCGGAGCGGCTCAGTGCCCACACGGGGCTGGAGCGGCTGTTCTTTTCCGACAACGGCTCCACCGCCGTGGAGGTGGCCCTCAAAATTGCCTGGCAGTGGTGGCGCAACCGCGGGGAGCCCCGCTCCCAGTTCATTGCCTTCGAGGGCGCCTATCACGGCGACACCGTGGGGGCGATGGCCCTGGGGGAGCGTTCCCTGTTTTCGGCGCCGTTCGAGCCCTTGCTGTTTGCGGTGGCCCGGGCCCCCTGGCCCGCCACCTGGTGGGACGACCCGGGGGTGGAGGAGCGGGAGGCGGCGGCCCTGGCCCGGCTGGACCAGCTGCTCACCACCCCCACCGCCGCCGTGATCCTCGAGCCCCTGGTGCAGGGGGCCAGCGGCATGGCGATGGTCCGGCCCCAGTTCCTGCGGGCAGTGCAACAGCGGGTGCGGCAGGCCGGGGCCCTGTTGATCGCCGACGAGGTGATGATCGGCTTCGGCCGCAGCGGCAACCTGTTCGCCAGCCAGGGGGCCGGCCTGGAGCCGGATCTGATCGCCCTCTCCAAGGGGCTCACCGGCGGGTTTCTGCCCATGGGCGTCACCCTGGCCCGGGAGAAGCTGTATGAGGCCTTTGTGGGGGAAGACCCGGCACTCACCCTGTTCCATGGCCACAGCTTCACCGCCAATCCCCTCGGCTGTACGGCCGCCCTGGCCAGCCTCGACCTGCTGGAGGCCCACCCGGAGCGTTATGCCGGTATGGAGGCGCGCCATCGCCCCCACCTGGAGGCCCTGGCGGCCCGGACGGGGGTGGTCCGGCCGCGGCTGTTGGGCAGCATCGCCGCCGTGGACATCGCCCAGGGGCCGGCGGGGTATCTCAATCCGGTGGGGCGTCAGCTGCGGCGTTCGGCCCTGGCGGCGGGGGTGGTGCTGCGACCCTTGGGCCAGGTGGTGTACCTGCTGCCGCCCCTCTGCATCACGGATGAGCAGCTGGGGCATTGCTATGCCGCCATCGCCAGCGGCCTGGAGCAGCTCTGAAGCGAGCCCGCCTCAGGGGCCCGCCAAGATCGCCGCCTCCACATCGGCACGGGAGAGGCCGTAGGGGAAATGGCGCACGTTGTCCTGGCCCTCGTGGTGCCAGCTCACCCGCAGCTCCTCGATCTCCAGCTCGATCCGGGCACTCCACTCGGTGCGGTGCAGGTCCCAGCGGATGGCATGGGGACCATCCTGGCGGGCTCCCAATTGCCGCAGCCAGGCCTCCAGAGCTGGCAGGGGATGGTGATAGAGGGGGGTTTCGGCGGAGGGCAGGGTGGACATCGCGGCGGGCCGGGGGCTCAGGAACTGGAGAGAGAGGGGTCAAGACAGCGGCCCGGCGGCCGGCTCCTGGAGGGGCACGGCCAAGGGCTCAGCGGCCGGATCGGCGAGCGGCTCAGCGGGGCCAGGCCCCAGGACCGGTCCGGGCGGCCACCAGCTGGGTTGGCGCATCAATTCCGCCCCCCGGGCCCAGGCCACCCCGATCCCCAGCACCAGGCTGAGCACCAGGGCCACCGCCAGCAGCAGCAGGGCAAACCATTCCCCGCCCGATAGGGCTCGCCGCACCGGCAGCGGCCGGGCCAGGCGTGGACCGGTGGGGTCCCCGGGGGCCGCGGGGCCGACGGTCGAAGGGGCCGGCCTGGGGGGCGCTCCTGGGGCGGCGGCAGCCAGCTGCCGGTCGTAGGCCAGGCGCCGGCTGGGGTCGTTCAACAGCGCGTAGGCCGCTTGAACTTGTCGGAAGGCCTCGGCGGCTTCAGAGGACGGCAGGCTGGTGGTATCGGGGTGGTACAGCTTGCTGAGGCTGCGAAAGGCCTGGCGCAGCTGTTGGGGCGTGGCGCTGGACGACACCTTCAGCAGGCTGTACAGCGTGGGCCGGAAGGGGGGCTGGGCTGGGGCGGGCATGGGTCCGGACGGCGCGGCACCACCCGGCGCGATGTGCGGGATCCTAGGAAGAATGCTCCTCTGCGACCGCGGATGGCCGCCACCCCCCCGTCGATCCCTGATCCGGATGCTGGCTTGTTCCCCGGCGCGCTCCCTGGCTCGCCCCTCAGGACGCCGCTCAGTACGCCCCCCAGTCCGCCTCCGGGCCTCTGGGCGGAGCTTGGCTGGAGCCCCTCCCCCACCCAGCTGGATCAGCTGGTGGCCCTGCAGCGGTTGCTGCGCCAGTGGAATGGCCGGGTCAACCTGACGCGGTTGGTGGAGGGCGACGACTACTGGATTGCCCAGGTGTTCGACAGCCTCTGGCCCCTCGTGCCCCTGCTCAATGGCGGTAGCGGGGAGGAACCAGCACCGCTGGAGCTGGTGGATGTGGGCACCGGCGGTGGCTTCCCCGGCCTGGCAGTGGCGATTGCCTTGCCCACGGCCCGGCTCACCCTGGTGGATTCGGTGGGGCGCAAGATCGAGGCCGTGCGCGCGATGGCGGCCGAGCTGGGGTTGGCGGACCGGCTCAGCCTCCGCTGTGAGCGCATCGAGCGCAGTGGCCAGGAGCGGGCCTGCCGGGGCCGCTTCGATTGGGCGCTGGCCCGGGCGGTGGCCGGCGCTCCGGTGGTGGCGGAATATCTGGTGCCCTTGCTGGCCCCCCAGGGCCGGGCGCTGCTCTATCGCGGCCAGTGGGGCGATGCGGACGAACACGCGCTGCTGCGGGCCCTCGGGCCGCTGCGGGCCGAGATTGAGCGGCGCCAACGGCGCGACCTCCCGGGGGGGCGGGGGGTGCGCCATGCCCTGGTGCTGCGGCCCACGGCCCCGTGCCCGAAGGCCTACCCCCGGGCCGTGGGGGTACCCGGCAAGCAACCCCTCGGCGGCGGGGCCGCCTAAGGATCGACCTGCAGTCGGCGTTGGGGGGCGTTGCCCAGGCGCTGGCGCAACGCCCGCAGGATCGCCGGAATCTCCCGGGCCCAGGGGCTGGCCTGCAGCACCTCCAGCAGGTCGGCCTCGCTCACCGTGGCATCGAGGCTATCGGCGTTGGCCCCCGGGAACCAGTGGTCGCCGTTGCCGAGCAGGCCGTAGCGGGCCCGGGCATAGCCCTCCAGATCCCAAGCCTCCAGCAGGTTATGGAGCCAGAGCAACTGGGGCAGGTTGATGCCCCCGGGGGTGGCCTCCCACTCCGGCAGGCCCTGGTGCCAGCTGTTCAACCAGGCACTGCCCAGGGCCCCGTGACGGGCCTGCTCCAGGCGGGCCAGGATCGGTGGCAGCAGCACCTCCGCCTGGGGCAGCAAGGCCACGGCCTCCAGGTGGCGCTCCAGATCGTCCGGGCGGGCCGCCCCCACGCTGAGGGTGTGGATGGCGGGATGGCTGAGGCAGAACAGGTCGTTCACCACGATCGGATGCAGGGGGCTGCACAGCTCCACCAACCGGGCCGAAGGGGTGTGGAGATGCCCCCCCTTGTCGGTGGGGCTGATCACGAACACCCCCATGTCGTGGTCGCGGGCCGCCACGAGGGCCGGACTGTTGTCCTGCCGGATGTAGTACCAGTGGAGATTGATGTAATCGAAGCGATCGCTGGCGATCGCCTCCAGGATCACCGGCAGCGGCGCGTGGGTGGAGAAGCCGATGTGGCCGATGCGGCCGTCGGTGCGCCAGCGTTCGGCCACCTCGAGGCAGCCACCGGGGCGCAGGCTCTGCTCCAGCAACTCGGCGGTGTTCACCCCATGGAGGGCGAGCAGATCCAGGCGGCCGGGACCGTCGGCGGCGTCGATCGCCAGACGCTCAAAGCTGCAGGCCAGTTCCGCCTCGAAGGCGGCCGGATCGGCCTTGGGGGGCACCTTGGTCTGGAGGATGCGGGCCGGATCGGGCCGGCCGTTGAGCAGCCAGCCGAGTTGCCGTTCGGAGGTGCCGTAATAGCGGGCGGTTTCGAGGTGGTGCAGGCCCGCCGCCGTGGCCGCGCTGAGCAGGGCGCCCAGCTGCTCCTGGCGGTCGGCCGTGATCTCGGCCGCCGGCAAATCCGTCCAGCTCTGCTGGAAACGCATCCCCCCCAGGGACAGCACTGGCATCGCCAGCTCCGTACGACCGAAGCGTCGCGTCGGCAGAGGCGGCTGGGGAAGGGGTGGGGCCATGGTCATGTCGCCCTTCATGTGGCCCGTCATGTCGCTCGTCACGCCGCCGGACCGGAACGGGGCAGCAGGCGCTTGCGGCGGCCCGGGCTGGGCAGGCCCAGGGGCTGGATCTCCAGCTGTTGCAGCTGGGCCTCCAGCCCTGGCAGCTGCTCATAGGCCACCCAGTGGATGCAGTCCACCGGGCAGGTGTCGATCGCCTCCTGGATGCGTTCGGTGCTGTCGCCGTCCTGGCGGATCGCCCGGGAGCGCCCCCAGGTGGGTTCCACCACGAAGGTGTGGGTGGCCACGTTGGCGCAATAGCGGCAGCCGATGCACACGGCCTCGTCCACCCAGACGGCCCGCTGCCGCAACTGGCCCCCGAGAAGGGGCTCAAAACCAGTGGGCTGGGGGGTGTCCGGTTGGACCGTGAAGGCCAGGGAGGGATCGACGGCGCCGGCGCCTGGGGAGTGGGGGGGCACGGCGGGGAGCGAGCTCAGGTGTCCCAGCGGGTAACCACCAGCTCGATGCTGCCGTCGCGCTGGTGGGTGGGCTCGCCCACCTGGAAGCCCTCGGCGAGGCTGGCGCTGAGGATGGTGCGCAGGGCGTAGCGCTGGGTGAGCTGGGCCAGGAACCGCTCCACCGGCTGGGGCTGCTTCCAGAGATCGAGGTCGGTGACGAGCTCAAAGGCGCCGCTGGTGGCGTTCCAGCGGAAGCCGATGTCGCCGCCGTCGGACTGGGGGACGGCCAGATCGGCGGTGACGGTTTGGCCGCGATAGCCCCGCACCTCGCGGCTGCCAGCCGCGGGGCTGTGGCCGAGGTCGGTGAGGGCGTCGATCAGCGCCTGGCGATCGCGCAGTTCGGTTTTGACGGTGCTGAAGTGCGACATCGGCTTAGGCGGAATGGGGCTGGCTCAGGGTCTGCCGGTCGGGGGCCGCCAGGGGCTGGCTCTGGAAAGCCTCCGAGGTGCTGCTCCGCTGCTGCACCGAACCCAGACGGGCCTCGATGCGTTCGGTGAGCTGTTCACAGGCGGATCCCTGAACCCCTTCCACCAGTTCCTCGACCCGCCCATCGGGGCGGATGCGAAAGCGGATGGTGCGTTGGGCCATCCCGGACCGGACGACAAGGTGGTCGGATGTTAACCAGCCCAGGCCGGCTTCGGAGGCGGGCTGGCCCTCAGCTGATCAGCCCCTCATCCACCAGGGTTTGCAGCCGCTCGAGCACCTCGGGCTGTTCCAATTGTTCCAGGGCCATGCGGGCTTCATCGCGCACGCCGGGTTCGCTGTCCTGCAGCAGGGTGTGCAGCAGCACGTCCACCACCTCCTCCTGGCGGGGCTCCACCAGGTCGGGGAACAGGCGGCCGAGGGACCAGGCGCTGTTGCTGCGCACCGCCGCTTCGCTGTCAATCCGCACGCTCAGCAACAGCTGGGCGGCGGCTGGATCAGCCTTGGCCGCTCCGGTGGCGCCGGCGTCCGCCAGGGAGCTGGCGGCCCAGAGGCGCACGGCGGCGATGTCCAACTGCAGGGAGCGGATCAGGGGGTTGAGCACCGGCGCGTCGGGATAGTTACCGAGGCTCCAGGCCACGGCCTTGCGCACATACCCGTTGTCGTCGTTGGCGAGCAGGCGGAGCAGGGGTTCCACCGCCAGGGGATGGGGGTTGCGGCCCAGGGCATACACCGCACTCATCCGCACGATCGGGCAGCTGGCCTGCAACAGCGGCAGCAGCAGGGGGATGGCGCGGGGGTCGCGGTGCTCACAGAAAATCCGCAGCCCCTGGAGGCGCTCCGCCTGGCCACCCTCCAACAGGATCAGGCCGAGGTCGCATTCGGCGGCCACGGCCTGGGCACTGGGTTCGGCGGTTTCGATGGCATCGAGGGGATCGCCGAGCAGTTCCGCCGCCAGCTCCCGGGCCAGCACGTCCGGATCCAGGGCCAGTTGCACCTGGCTGTCCGGGAAGGGCTGGCTGTCCGGGAACGGCTGGGGGGTGGTGGGCGGGGCGTCGTCCGGCATGGGGCGATCCATGGGGGCCGATTGTCTCAGCCCATGGGGGCGGGGGCGGCCATGTCGCCCGGAAGCCAGATCCGGGCGGTGACGGCCACCAGGGCGAGGGTGAACAGCAGCACGATCAGGATCGGCAGCAGGGTGGAGCGGAAGAACTGCATGGGGGAGGGGAGGAGACCAGCGGCGGGTACCGACCGGGGTAGGTCCATTCTCCCGGCGGGCAGCGGTCCTGGTGGGGCGCCATCAACGGGGGCGAGCCCCGCCCAGCCGCTCGAGCAGTTGGCGATGACGGGGGGCCGGCTGGCCCAGGGAGCGGTGCAGGGCGATCAGGTCGCGGGCGGCGGCATGGGCATCGAGATGGGGGAGGCGACGGAGCTCTCGGATCATTCCCTGGAACAGGGGCTGGATGGCCTGGTGCTGCTCCAGGTGGGCAGCGTGGCTGGAGAGCCAGTGCTGGAGCGCCTCAAAGTTGTTGGGAGGCGGCTTGGGGGAGCCTGACGCCCCCAGCACCCCCTGGGCGTGGCGGTCGATCTGCCCCCAGACGCTCTGCAGCACCCGCTCGCGGGTGTGGTCGCTGCGGCGGTGGTTCCACTCACGGCGCAGCCACAGCCCCAGGCTGCCCAGGCTAAGACTCGCCACCAGCCAGTCCGTCCAAGCCCCGAACTTATGGAAGGTGGGATCCACCGAACAGACGATCACCGGCACCACCAGGGCCGTGGCCAAGAGGCGGGAACGGTGCCGCGATAGGCCCTGCCGGTGCAACAGCGCCAGGGTGAGGGCGCTGGTCAGGCTGCCGGCCAAGAGCAAGGTGGGCACCGTGACCAGCCTGGGGCCGTTGAGGGTTGCGGGGAGCAGGCCGGGGGGCAGGGGCCGGAGCAGGAGCCCCAGGGGATCGGGTCCGCGGGCCCAGGCGCCGGAGTGCAGACCAGAGAGACTGCCATCCCCCAGTCGGCCCAGAATCAAAAAGAACATGGCCACCAGGCCGGGAAAGAACCAGGTGAGGCGGGTGAGGTGATCGCCGCGCCCCAGGGAATGCCAGTAAGAGTGCTCTGAATCGATGTCAATGCAGGCGGCCTGGCAGTTCACGCAGGAGTTGGTTTCGCTGCCGTCGCTCTGCACCGTGCGGCAGGTGGACTGGCTGAGGGGGGCGGTGGGAGAGCGCTGGGCCCTGGAGCCCACCAGCCCCCGGGGCCCGGTGAGGATGGCCTCCACGACGCCCAGCGGGCAGATGTACTGACACCAGGCCTTGCCGGGGACCACGGCCCCTACCACGGCCGCGGCGGTGACGGTGGTCAGGAGCAGAACGCCGAGGGCAGCAGAGTGGCTGTTGAACACCAATAGCCTCAGGCAGAGGCCCAGCGCCAGCAGACCGGCCTGAAGGGTCCGATGGTGGCGACCCAACCAGCTGTCGGAGGCGACGCGGCGGATGCGGCTCCTTGGCCGGCCTAGCCCCCAGGGCCAGCGTTGCTGCGGCAAGCGGGAGATCAGCGCCAGCGGACAGATGCGGCGCCAGAGCTCGTGGCCGCTCAACACCAGCAGCAGCAACACCCCCGGCACCGTCCCGCCCCAGAACAGCCGGGGACCCTGCTGGTGGAGCCACTGGAGGACCCCGAGGTCTCCGCCGTTAGGCAGCAGCAGGGACAGGATCAACATCCCCCAGGCCAGGGCCAGCAGCCTGGAGACGACCAGCATCATCCACTCGGGCAGGCGGGCCAGGGAGAGCTGAGACGAGCCGGGGAGGAGTTGCACTAGGGCCAGACCGCTTGAGGCGGATACTGAGTAACCGCAGGATTGCTGCCCTAAATTAACTTAAGGTTGCCTGAATCGGGTGTCTTGGGTGGCTATCCAAGACACCCGCCCGGGCACGGCGGCCAGGACTCAGCCGCGGCCCATGCGGCGCCGCAGGCGACGACTCCAGGCGAAGGCTCCCAGGGCACCTGCCACAGGCAACGGCCCAGGCGTTTGCCGGGTGACCGCCGTGAGGGTGTACTCACTGCTGCCGCTCACCTGCTGGGTCCAGAGGCTGTAGGCACCGGGGGGGAGAGGGCCGGTCACCTTGGGGCTGGTGGCCAACACCTGGCTGAACAAATCCGTGGGGCGGCCAGGAACCGGCGTGAGGTTGTCGGGCTGAATGCAGTTGTAATTAACGTTATACGAAGCAGGGCGCAGGGCTCCATAGCTCACAGCACAGAGGCCCCGCCAGCCGTTGTGGTTGAAGGCCAGCGCCCCGGGAAGTCTTCCTGTTGTGGCGTTCGGCACGGCGGTGAACTGAGTGCCGGCCTGCAGGGCCACGAAGGCACGATCATCCGCCGAATTATAAAAATCCATGCGGAGCCCGGTGAACACTCGGCCCGTGGGAACCCTGAAGAAGACGTAATCTTTGCAGTTGCCAATGGTGCACGGATTTGCCCCGCCAACGCCAGCTTGGTTCACCGAGAAGGTGAAGTTACCCAAAGAATCCGCAAAAATTTCGGTGGGATTTAGTGGGTTATCACTGTAGTCCGTTGCTTGGGCGGCGGCGGTGGCCGTTACAACAACCAAGCCAAGGGAGGCCCGAAACACAACTTTGAGAAACGAAGTCATTGTCGAAAATTAAATAAAAAAGCGGAAGAAACCGATGTAAAGCCCAAAGATTCCGTAAATGCTTTAAATGGTTAAGGCTAAAGATATTAAGGTGAAAATGAAACTTGCTACTAAATGCAAAAAATATTGGTATGGCACTTAATTGCACTAGGTGCTTTCTCAGATTTTGTCAACCTTCTTTCGTCAAGTCTTAACCTTGAATTCCTCCTGTCTTCCGCCAGGGGAGAGGTGGACGGTTGGCCAGTGGAATGGCGAAGCAGTCGCTGGGGGCAAGAGTGGGCTGATCGGTGAGCAAGATTGGCAAACGAACACCGAGTGTTGTTCCCGCCTTGGCCAGGGCCAGCGACATCTCCAGTCCTGAGACAGTCTTTTCCAGATTCATGCCCTTGGCCAGATTCATGCCAATCATCAGCAGGGCATTCACGACATCGGATCCCACAGGAATGGATAACGTAATCTCAGGAATGCCGCCGGCGATTGTTCTCAACGGGCCAGGGTGAGGCCCAAGCTCAGGCCTTGCATCAGCCTGGGTCCCTAACCAGCGTCACCGCCGAAGGGTTTGTGTCAACATCACCGCCGCCTTGTCGCCCTATCCTTGATCTGCATTAGAGTCAGCCCCAAAAACGTCGAAGCATGAGTGAATTTTCTGAATACCGCTATCACTCCGCCCAGCCCGTTCACGACGATCTTTATCTCTGGCAGGCGGTTGAACGCGAGCTTCTAAGTCGTGTGCCAAAGAAAGGAAGCATCATTGAGTTGGGCTGCGGAAACGGCCTAAACGCTCGGAAAATGTCGGCATTAGGCTTCTCCGTCACCGCAACTGATGCGTCGGTCTCGGCAATTGAATGTGCCGGATCGAATAGCGATTCAATCCGCTTTGAGACGGCGAGTGTCTACGATCCACTCCATGAGCGCTACGGCGTGTTCGACTGCGTTGTGACCCTCGATGTGATCGAACATCTCTATGCTCCAAGAGCCCTCGCACGCCTAGCGTTCAACTTGCTTAAGCCAGGTGGCGTGGCCATGATCAGTACGCCCTATCACGGCTGGCTCAAAAATACTCTCATTGCGGCAACCAATCGCTTTGATGCCCATGCTGATCCGCTCTGGGATAATGGACATATCAAGTTATTTAGTCGAGCAACGATTCGTGCCTTGCTCAAGGAGGCAGGGTTTGAGGAGTTGTCACTCCAACGACTGGGTCGCATTCCAGTACTCGCCAAGTCGATGCTCGTCGTCGTTCAGCGCCCCTGCTGATTAGGTGCTGATCTGGATGGTCGAGCGCTGTGCTTTTAAGAGATTTGGTATTGGACTGAGAAGCTAACCCTTCTTCATTTTGGGCAAGTCAGTCAAGGTGAACAATCGATTTTAAATTTCCGAAAAGATTGTTCCGGTAACTTTTAATTGGTAATTAATTTAAAAACCATAAATCTTTGTAAAATTTAAGAATAATAGCCGAGTGAATGCTATTTAAACGTCTCTTGGATTTTTGGCCTTGATTAAGGTCAAAATTCGTCTCTGACTTGGTCCTGCTTGGAAAATATGAGTCAGCCCATTCCGCGACCGATGGAATGATCGATCCTTGGCTGGTGATCCAAGGAGAGCTGCGTCATTGAATGACCATGCAGCAGGCCTCGATAAGCTAGGGCATGCCTGGCGTCCCCTCGCTTCCTGCGCTATCCATACGGGCAGGAGTAGTATGCATTGTGAAGGATGACTTGTTGAGTTAAATAGGTGCTGCGATCCTTTGATTGTTCTGGTAGTTTGGTGTTGTGCGAAGCGGATTTTGTCGGCGGATTAGTTGGCTTTGA
>Ga0114981_10000808_pt1 | contig 20500 bp, 22 predicted proteins | sample S_140806_MF_Meta_FD_87028 | JGI IMG/M metagenome (GOLD analysis project Ga0114981, IMG submission 87028) | Freshwater microbial communities from Lake Simoncouche, Canada to study carbon cycling - S_140806_MF_MetaG | ecosystem: Environmental > Aquatic > Freshwater > Lake | place: Lake...
GAAATCATAGCTTTTAGTGGAGTGGAAAAGTATATTGATACGCCCGTCAAAAGATACTCTTCTGGGATGTATGTCCGCTTGGCCTTTGCCGTCGCAGCTCATCTTGAACCTGAAATACTTATTATTGATGAAGTCTTAGCGGTGGGGGATTTGGAATTCCAAAGAAAGTGTTTGGGTAAGATGCAGGATGTGGCAGGCGCAGGACGCACTGTTATTTTTGTAAGTCATAATATGGCTGCAGTTCGAAACTTATGTACTACTGGCTTGGTATTGAAAGAAGGGAGATGTGTGCATTTTGGAGGTATTGCTGAATCCATTGATGTTTACTTGAAGCAGGTTGAAATGCAGTCCAATGAATCAGGTCAGATATCTTGGATTGGAGGGGATCGTCCTGGAGGAGATGAGGTCAGGCTTAACTCAGTAAGATTGCTAGACGAAATAGGTAACGTCGCTAATACATTTTATACAAATGCCTTTATTCAAGTTGAGGTCGTATATGAAGTATTAGTTGATATCGTTGGTGCACGCATGGTAATGCAACTGGCAGATGATTCTGGTGGAATAATATTCAGTTCTACAAATCATAATTCGGATGGTGAGCGTAAGGTTGCGGGTTTTTATAAGACAATTTGTGTTATCCCCAGTAATCTACTTAACAAGGGGAAGTTTAATGTTTTAATACATTTTGGTATTCCAGGTGTTAAAGTCATTGTGATGGCACAACGTTTTCTATCTTTCAATACCCTGTTAATGGGCAATCAGGGTTCCACTTTTTCCGAAATTTGGCCTGGAATGGTTGCTCCAAAACTAGATTGGGCTACTGAACGAATTAACTCTCTGGATAATGTTTAGGCGTATTAAGCAAATGTTTCAAAAGAATATCCAGAAGCAGTCAGCTCAAACTGATTCGCTTTTTAGGATTCAGGATAGTGATGTTTTTATTGTTTCATTTCCTAAATCAGGAAATACGTGGGTTAGGTTTTTGATTGGGAACTATTTAACTGAAGGAAAGATAGCTTTCACTAACGCTCATCTACTAATACCTGATGTTCATTTTAATCCCAGTGCTATAGAAGCAATTCAAACTCGCCCTAGGTTTATCAAAAGTCACTCCACTTTTTCTGCTGAATATCCGAAAGTGATATATGTTGTAAGGGATGGGCGTGAGGCATGTGTTAGTTATTATTACTTCCTAATTAAGTCGGGCGTAATCCAACGTGAAATGACTTTTTCTCAATTTTTGAGAATGGAGTTTATTCCTGGCAATTTACCGTATGGAGATTGGGGTAAACATGTTGCTGGATGGCTAGATGGAGCAAATGCACAAAATATTTTAATCGTAAAATATGAAGATTTGATTGCGAACAGTGAGTTGGAATTAGAAGCTATTATTCGATTTAGTGGTTTGATATTAAATGCTTCAAAAGTACGTGAGGCTGCACAAAAATCGACTTTTGATGAAATGAAAAAGAATGAAGAAATCGACCCAGATTACGCAAAGAAAATGGGCGTGCACTTTAAGGATACCAGCTACGGTTTCATGAGAAGTGGTAAAACGAACAGTTGGAAGAACGAATTTTCATCCGAAGATGAAGAGCTATTCTGGCAGAAATTTGGACCAACCATGGAAAGGATGGGTTACAAAAGGGAGGGGGTTATGAATGTTTAATGTATTCAGAAAAAATCAGCATCCTGATATTAACGCTAAGCTCCATGATGAAATTTATTCGTCTTATTCGGAGTTCACAATGATACCTCCAGCTACTTATAAGGCCAATTTAGAAATCTGTTCCAGATATAAGAAAATTGAAGGTTGTGTAGTGGAGTGCGGAGTCTGGCGAGGTGGCATGATTGCTGGAATAGCTTCAATATTGGGTGCAGAAAGGACCTATTATCTTTTTGATAGCTTTGAAGGATTGCCAAGTGTGAAAGATATTGACGGACCTGATGCGCATAAATGGCAAAATGATAAAGATTCTCCTTATTACTTCGATAATTGTCGTGCCGAAATAGGTTTTGCGCAAGAAGCCATGCAAAGAACTGGTTGTGCAAATGTCAATCTTATAAAAGGGTGGTTTAATGAAACAACCACAAACTTCATTACAAATTCACCGATAGCGGTTTTAAGACTTGATGGAGATTGGTATGAATCTACTATGGTATGTCTTGAGAACTTATATCCACAAGTTGCGAAGAATGGTGTGATAATTATCGACGACTACTATGTGTGGGATGGCTGCAGCAGGGCAGTGCATGATTACCTTTCCAAGAATAGTTTGCCTGTTAGGATAAAGACATTTAAAGATGTTTGTTATATCGAAAAAACGCACGAATGATTCAAAGCCCCTTAACTGGTTCGTCGGATGTTACCTTGCTCAAGCGAATTGCGGTACGTGACATAATTGAAGCGTATCGTGTTCAAATGGATATTGATGCAAGTGGGAGTTTTGCAGGCCTTGCACAAATAGAACTTTATAGAGATAATGCCAGTCAATACTGTTTCTTCTATCCAGCACATGTTGCGGGGGACGGTCATTTTTATTCCCAACTACAGAAGTTAGATTCTTATTATATGGACTGGAAGTGGGAACACCAGAATGCGTTGTCCTACATTACTTCAGGCAATAAAGTGTTAGAAATAGGCTCTGCGAAGGGAACTTTTCTTGAACGCCTAACTTCTAAAGGAATTAAGAGTCGAGGTCTAGAATTAAATGAAGATGCTATTGATTACTGTAAGAGTAAAGGCATCGATGTGATGAATGAAACGATCCAAGATCATGCTGTTGCTAACAAAAGTCAATATGACGTGGTTTGCTCGTTTCAAGTAATGGAGCATATCTCGAATATCAAAGAAGTGCTTGAGGCTTCTGTCGATTTGCTTAAATCAGGTGGATATTTGATTGTAAGTGTACCTAACAATAAATCTTTTCTTGGATACAGTTTAAATTACCTCAACATGCCTCCACATCACATGGGGCTATGGAGCAAAGAAGTTCTTAAACACTTGGAAACACTCTTGCCTGTTGATATGGTTACCTGTGACTTCGAACCATTGCAGACTTATCATTTTGATTACTTCAAGAATACTATGGTCGAAAAGTTTAGACGCAAGTCTGGAATTGTTGGTAGGTTCAAAAGTTGGTTATTCTTAAAGACATTTCCGTGGAATCTGAAGTTACTGTCGAATGAACTTCAAGGGTTTACTATTCAAGGTGTCTATCGTAAACGTTGAATTCATGAGGAAAATTAACCTTGGTTGTGGATATAGGCTGCACAGTGACTGGATAAATGTCGATTTTATTAAAACTGGCAGTGATGTTATTGTTTGCAATTTGCTTGATGGAATACCCTTCGAAGATCAAAGCGCTGATGTTATTTATCACTCTCACGTTTTGGAGCATTTCAATAGGGACGGGGGTGAAAAGTTTATTTTAGAATGTTTTCGTGTGTTAAAGCCTGGAGGAATAATCCGAATAGCCGTCCCTGACTTAGAGGAAATTGCAAAAGGTTATGTAAGTGCACTTGATATGGCTCGCAAGGGAGAAAATGGCTGGGATAAAAATTATGATTGGATGGTTATGGAAATGTTTGATCAGACCGTTCGAACTTTTTCCGGTGGTGAGATGGCGAAATATCTCGAGCAAGATATTATTAATAACGAGGATTTTATTTTATCTCGATTTGGTGAAGAAGCGCGTAAACTGCGCGAAGCATTATTAAGCAATAAGAAGTTGCGACAAGCCAATGTGGCTCCTTTAGCGCCAAAAAGTGTTACTTGGAAACGCTTTTTTAATATTCAGTATTATCGCCAAAAGCTTAAAGAGAACTTGTTTAGAGAGGAAAATGAGATTCGTAGCAACGAGAAACGCTTTGTCGAGGTTGGTAAGTTTCGTTGTGGAGGCGAGGTGCATCAGTGGATGTATGATAGTTATTCACTTGGTAGACTATTACAAAGTACTGGGTTCGATTCTCCTAGAAAGGTAGGACCAGTCGAGAGTAGAATACCAAACTGGGTAAGCTATGAGTTAGATGCAAACAAGGAGGGTAAACCGCACAAACCTGACTCGCTTTTCATGGAAGCAATTAAGCCTGAATGAAAGTACTACTCGTGAATACCTATGGTCACGCTGGTGCGGCAAATTCCTGCATTCGCTTGCATATGGGTTTACGTAAGATTGGTATCGAATCTTTTTTACTTTTTTTGAAGGACACCAGTTCAGTGGAAGTCACTCACAAGGCAGAGTGCACGGTGAAATACAAACCTGTTACTGAATCGTGGTGGAATTTACGGAAGCGTCCAACAGGAGTATTACCAGCTGAGAAAAGTAAAATTTTGTCTGCAGTGCCCGATAAGTTAGAATGGTTTTCATTCGCAGACAATGGGTATGATATTACAACGCATCAGTTTTACAAGAACGCGGATATAGTCAATCTTCATTGGGTTTCTGGTTTTGTAGACTACGCGATCCTTGAAAAGATAACCAAACCCGTCATTTGGACTTTGCATGATATGAACCCATTTACGGGCGGGTGCCATTACAGCAACGGTTGTGAGTTATTTATGAACGTTTGTAATGCATGTCCGCAGTTGAGCGATATCGCAAACATGGATGCGACCGCTTCTGATCATAGGTATAAACAGTATTATCTGAATAAGATTAAGGATTTGTCTGTTGTATCACCTTCGGTTTGGTTAACTGATGAGTCGCTTAAAAGTTCATTACTTGGTGCTCGTAAACATAGTACAATTCCTTACGGCCTAAGTACAGATATTTTCACTCCAGGAAACAGAAAAGAACTCCGTGAGAAGTATAATTTGCCTCAAGACAAAAAGATCGTACTATTTGTGTCGTACAAGTCGCTATTCGTCAAACGAAAAGGATACCGAGAGTTGAAAGAAGCGTTCGCAAATCTTGTCACTGCAGATATCATTTTGCTTGCTGTTGGTGGCACAGGAAATGAGAGTAGCTTGAAAAATAATCTTATTGACTTTGGTTTTGTTGATGGAGAATCGCAGATGGCGGAACTGTATTCTCTTGCTGACCTATTTGTTATTCCTTCGCTGGAGGATAATCTACCAAACACTGTTATTGAATCATTGCTGTGTGGTACTCCTGTTGTCGGATTTAAAACAGGCGGAATTCCTGATATGGTGGCGCACAGGACAAATGGAGTTCTTGCGGAAGAAAAGACCTCTTCCGCTTTGCGGGACGCAATTCTATTGGCTTTGAACGAAATGGCCCTTTTTAATCGCTCAGAGATTAGCGCTTCTGCTCGAGCTAAATACGGTTTGGAAATTCAGGCTCACGCTTATTCAAATTTGTTCAGAACGGTTCTAAAGGAAGAATAATTCATCCGAAATACGGATATTGCAGCCTGCAAAAGCAGGCCAATGAACTACCCAAAGATCACAATCGTTACACCGTCTTACAATCAAGGGAATTACCTTGAGGAAACGATATGTTCTGTTCTCGATCAGGGTTATCCGAATCTCGAGTACATCATTATTGATGGAGGCAGCACAGATCAATCAGTAGACATTATCAAGAAGTACGCAGATCGACTTTCATATTGGGTGAGCGAGAAAGACAAGGGCATGTACGAGGCCATTCAGAAAGGATTTGCGCGCAGTACAGGAGACGTGATGGCGTGGATTAACTCCGACGATAAGTACTATCCCGGAGCTCTTTCGATGGTGGGAGAAGTGTTTGCAACATTGCCTCAGGTAAATTGGTTGCAGGGAAATCCTTCTAATATTGACGAATCAGCTAGAATTGTTTCCAGCTTCTCATCACGCAGATGGTCGCGTTACAATTTTTACATGAAGGACTACAAATACATTCAGCAGGAATCTACTTTCTGGAGAAGATCATTGTGGGAGAAGGCTGGTAGTTCATTGAACGTCAATTTGAAGTATGCGGGAGATTTCGAATTGTGGCTTCGTTTTTTTGATTTTGAGCCGCTGTATTGTCTTCGCACTGTGGTTGGTCAATTCAGACTTCGTACTTCGAATCAATTCAGTTTGGAACGTTTGGACGATTACAATCGGGAGTGCGAGGCGGAAATTGATGCTAAGCTGAAAACACTGGATCCGCAAATCATCAGTAATATTTCATTCTTGAAAAAATATTGGAGCATCTACTCCAGAATTCCTTACATCAAATCAAAGTCAAAATCAAAATTTGATCGGATAATGAACGCACCGGCCAGTATAGTTTTCGATAGAAAAACTCAGCGGTTCATCGTGCAATAGTAATTACCAATAAAGAGGTGCCAGATGAAGAAAATTATCAAGAAGATTCTGAATAAAATGGGATATACAGTAATCCCTACGAATGCTCAGCCTGTTGCAAAGCCGGTGGTTAAAAATCCGTTGACTATGGACGGTATTCTTGCGCGAAGCAGAGAGCGGAATTTACAATTCGAAACAATTGTTGATGTTGGTGCTTCTAACGGCTTGTGGGCGCGAACTTGCATCAAGGAATATCCTCATTCGTATTACTTGCTGATTGAAGCGCAGAATGTTCACATTGAAGGGCTGAATCAGTTCAAGAAGGAATGTGTGAAGTCAGATTTCGTTTTGGCCGCAGCCGGAAGCAGAGAGGGTGAAATTTACTTTGATATGACAGATCCTTTCGGAGGACTTGCCTCTGATACACCGTCAGGGGAGAAGTGTGAAGTAGTAAAAGTGACAACGATTGATCTGGAAGTGAAGCGTAGAAATCTGAAAGGGCCGTTCCTCGTTAAGCTCGATACGCACGGATTTGAAGTTCCGATTCTCGAAGGAGCGTTGGAAACATTGAAGCAGTCAAATGGAGTGATCATTGAAGTGTACAATTATCATCTGACCAAGGATAGCTTGTTGTTCTACGAAATGTGTGCTTATATGGACACGCTAGGATTCCGTCCGTTGGATATGGGAGATGTTTTACTGCGTTTGCACGACAATAGTTTGTGGCAAATGGATGTACTTTTTGTTCCGAAAACGCGACATGAATTCGAGTTTAACGGATACAAATAGAATTAAGGTGAGCTGATACGTGAATTAAATGAGCTACGATCAGAAAATCAACCATTGAGAATAGCTACAGATGAATTATCCGAAGATCACCATTATAACTCCATCATATAATCAGGGTCAATACCTGGAGGAGACGATATTATCGGTGATCAATCAGAATTACCCAAACTTGGAATACTTCATTGTTGATGGTGGAAGTACAGATAATTCAGTGGACATTATTCGTAAATACGCTGATAAAATTGCTTGGTGGGTAAGTGAGAAAGATAGTGGCCAAACGCATGCGATAAACAAAGGATTAGCTCGCGCTACAGGTGAAATCATTAACTGGATCAATAGTGATGACTTGCTAAGCGACAAGGCTTTGTTTGAAGTGGCATCCGCGTTCATTGATCCAGAAATCATGTGTCTGTGCGGACCAATCACTATGTTTCGAGAGCAAAAGACATGGAGTTATCCAGCTGCCTACGAGCGAGGCGAAACATTACAATCCGTCTTTGGAAGAGATAGTTTTAATCAACCAGGAACTTATTTTCGTCGGGAAGCAATTGCAGCAATGGGTCTGCCCGATACGCGCTTGAATTACGTTATGGACAAAGAATGGTTCATGCGTTATCTGCAGCTGTTCGGTACAAAAAACATTGCTGTTACTAACCATTCTTTGGCGCTATATCGATTTCACGACCAAACCAAAACGGTGGCGGACGCGACAGCGTTCTTTGATGAGTATGCCGCGTTGGTCTATCGTATTGCAGAGCAGGCAGGTCAGACTGTACTACAGGAATTAATCGCAGAAAAGTTCAATTGTACTTCGCATGTATATAGGTTGCCTGTAGAATTACCGAAATCTGAACCCGTAATAGCACATCAAATGACGGCGTTGTTACTCCTCCGACGTTATGATCGCATTTACAAAAAAAGCGATTTCGAATATGCGACAAAGCTCGCGAATGCAATTAACTGGGAGTTCGTTGAGTTGGATTCCGATCTGTCAAAACGCTCAGTTGTTTTGCGAAAAGCGGTGAAGTTGAAGTCGTGGTTCGTTTTCCGCGCCTTACGAAAGCTAGGTCTTACCGGGAACTATTAATTTCTCTTTTTTCATTGTATATTAGCTCACTATTGTACCTCATTCGGTACTAAAAAACGAGCCTGTGTTTGATCGATTCAGAAAGTTATTTACGGGAAAGGCAACTGAAAAGGAGCTGGAAAACAAATTCAATACTATTTACGAGAAGAATCTGTTCAAAGGGAAGGAATCAATTTCCGGCCCCGGTTCAGACTTGATCCAAACAGAAGTTGTTCGCAGTGTATTACCAGGCTTGTTGGAGAAGTATGCAGTAAAGACGATGATCGACGCTCCTTGCGGAGATTTTTTCTGGATGCGGGAATTGACATTGAATGCGAACTATATTGGATTGGATATTGTTCAGGAGCTTGTAACCAAGAACCAATCGCAGTTCGGTTCTGTTACCAGACGATTTGAATGTATTGATATTGTAAACGGAACATTGCCTCAAGCTGATCTGATTTTCTGTCGCGATTGTTTGGTTCATTTAACGTATGAGCAAGCTCTGAAGGCAATCGCAAACTTCAAGTCTTCTGGAGCGCACTATCTATTGACAACGACATTTCCCGGCCGAAAGAATCAGGACTTAGGTTCAATAATTTGGCGTCCGCTGGATTTATGCTACTCGCCATTTTCATTTCCGGCACCTTTGGAAATTATTAATGAGAATTGCACCGAGAATAATGGTCGTTATAACGACAAGAGCCTCGGACTCTGGAAGCTTTCAGAAATCAAAACGGTTTAGCGCACATCTACGTGAGTGAAGGCAAGAAAAAACTTCTGTTTGTTTTTCATAATTCCGGATTAACAGGAGCTTCTTTGGTCTTGTTGCGTTACGTGCAGTTCTTAAAACATGCGCGGGATTACGAATTGTTTTTTCTTCTTCCCGGTAATGGGAAAATGGCCGAGTCGTTAGGGCTGCTTGGAAAAGTTGGTTTCTATAATGCTCCGCCTGGAACAGACAATCTGGTGGTAAGAGGCTTTCGAAAATTTGGGATAGAACTAAAAAAAAGCAAAACGAACGCAGATCGTATTGATGATTGCATTCGCGTGACGAAGCCTGATTTGGTTTATTTCAACACAATTGCCTGCGCTCCGTATATAAGTGCTATCCAAAACAGACTATCAGTGCCTGTTGCATGGCACATTCACGAATTGGAACTCGGCGTAAAGCTCACTGGTGCAAAACCGAAGGAGATGTTGCGTAAAGTACAATGGGTTATTGCAAACTCTCAGACCACAGCAGAATATCTTAGAAGAGTTTTCGCAGTTTCCAATGATGTCATGAGTGTGCATCATCCTGTATTACCTCCCGGGGTGAATGATGTGAAACGCATTTCTGATCGAAAATTTGTGGTGGGCTCTTCAGGAACAGCATTAGTGCACAAAGGAGCATTGCTTTTTGTTGATTTGGCAGCTGCTGTAAACAGACTTGTTCCGGAGAATGATTTTGAATTTCGATGGGTTGGTAATACTAAGTTTCTGCAGGAGGAAATTGAAACTGCAATAGGACGCCAAAACCTTAAAGGGAAAGTCCTATTCATTGGTGAAACAGACGCGCCATTAGAAGCCTATTCTCACTTTAACTTTTTCGTTTCGCTTTCTTTCGAGGAATCGTTCGGATTGGCTTGTATGGAAGCTGCTTCATTGGGAATTCCAATTGGTGGTTTCTCCGGAAGTGGAGGAATTGAGGAGTTGTTGAAACAATGCGATGGTTTGCTTGTTCCGCATCTCGATATTTCTGCAATGGCGAAAGCGCTGATTCAAATTCGTTACAACCCGGAGAAGCTTTTTGAAATGGGGAGGCGGGCGGCTGAATTGAGTGCAAATTTCCGACAGGAAGTTGCCATTCCTGAATGGATTCAGAGAATGGAAAGAGTCATGAACGATATCAATTCTGTACGATGAGGCCTCTTGTTTCTGTTATTGTTCCTGCATATAATCACGCGAGATTTCTGGCGCAACGGCTGGACAGTATATACAATCAGACGTATACCAATTTTGAAGTTATCCTGCTGGATGATTGTTCAACAGATAACAGTAGGCAACTTCTGGAGGCTTACAGAGCACATCCGAAAACCAGTCACGTGGTTTTCAATGAAAGGAACTCAGGAAGTGCTTTTACTCAATGGAAGAGAGGTGTTGATCTTGCTTCCGGTACTTACCTTTGGGTGGCGGAGAGTGATGATTTTTGTGACTTGAATTTCCTTGAGACTGCTGTTTCTAAACTTGAACAAGGTTTCGATCTGTTTTACGCGCGATCGGTGCGCATTGATGCAGATGGAAAGGAAATGACGCACAATCCGTACCATTGGTACAGCGATCTTTCTACAACACGTTGGTTATCCGATTTTGAAAATGATGCCGGCGATGAGCTGAAAAGATATCTTTTCAAAAAATGTGTCATTAACAATGCAAGTGCTGTGGTGTTCTCTAACGAACCGCGTATTAAGTCATACCTGAATTCTGTTTCCGGAATGTATTATGCGGGGGATTGGCTTTTTTGGATTCAGTATGTTGAGCATTCAAAAAAGTTGGCTTATTCGACTCAAACGCACAATTATTTTCGCACACACGCAGGGGTTACGCGAGTGCAAACGCCGGAAAGAAGAAATCCTGAAATAATTCGTATTTTCAAATATGTAGCTCATAACCCTTTGGCAAAAGGGATGATAAATGATCTTGCACAATATTATTTTGATCAACATATTTTTAAAGGAGCCAAACGTGAACTAGGAAAGAATGTTTTGTTGGCTATTAGTATGTGCTTTTCATCTTTGCGATTTGTGAAACCTTGGTTCAGATATTACTTTGCAAGCACAAAGAAGAATGGCGATTGATAAGCGACATATCGTAATCACCACTGCTTGGTTTCCTACACGTACCACTACGAGCGGTGTATTTGTGAAGGAACAGGGCGAAGCGTTATGCAGGGCTGGTCATAAGGTAACAGTCCTGCTCATTACATATTCATCACGGTTTTCGAAGACTGTAAATAATCCCGAATACGATAAGAGTGATCTTTTGAATATTGTTCACTTGCATGTTGTATTTCCTTTGCCAGGTCGCCTGTTTCCTAATCCGGGAAAATACTTTAAACGTGTTATTCAACGAAGAGCAGTTGACTGGATGAAAAGGTATTCTTCAGAAAACGGTATTCCTGATATTATACACCATCATTGTTTGTCGGATAATGCCTATGTGGCTGAGGCGTTGTCCCAGGAATTTAATATTCCTTACGTATTTACAGAGCATTCCAATTATTATCAATACAGTGAACTTAATCGCTTCAATACATTCGAGAGCTTTGCAGATCATGAGCGCTTCGTGCAAAATGCGTGTTGCAGAATTGCAGTGAGTAATGTGCGAGCGCGTGGTTACGAAAATATTTTTCATGCTCCATTCGTTGCTGTATCGAATATGGTGCAGGAAATATTCGATCAGCCTTTGACGCATCTTGCAAAGAACGATGCGTTTACTTTTGTTTGCGTTGCAATTTTCGATCGTCGCAAAAGACAAGATCTGCTTATTCTGGCTTTTTCCAAATGTTTCAGAGGACAGAATGTCAAGTTGAAACTCTATGGAAATGGCCCTTTGGAATCGGACTACATAAAACTGATCGATGAGTTAAAAATGCATGAACAAATAAGTATTTCTGGTAAGCAGAACCGGCAAGCGATACGTGCGATTTTTGATTCATCACATGTGGCTGTGCTTTCTTCTGATCAGGAAACGTTCGGAGTAGTATTAGCCGAGGCCATGTTCAGGGGCGTTCCCGTAGTTTCAACAATTTGCGGCGGTCCAGAGGAAATTGTGACCAAAGATTCCGGAGTATTGTGCATTTCAGGCAATGAGGAGGCTTTGTCAGCTGCATTGATTGAAATCAAAGAAAGGTATGCTGAGTTTTCTCCAGATACAATTAGACGCTATGCTCGTTCACGATTCTCAGAAGATGTGATTGTTAGAGAATTGGAGAAAGTATATACAAGCTGTGTTGTGAAAGCAGATTCACTCAAATCAATATGAAAAAGCTGATCAAGAAATTACTTTTCAAGGTCCCGCCAGTGAAGAATCTTCAGGCCGAATTGGAGAAGTACAAAACATATCATCCTCCTGGCCACTATTACAGCCCGGTTCCGGATCAGAAGTATGTAAAGGCAAATGAAAAGCGGATTTTCGATCGTTCACATCGAACAATTGCCGGTATCAATTTACGTGAAGCAGAACAACTGAATTTGCTGCAGCAACTAAGTGCTTATTACGCTGAATTATTTTTTACCGAAAAGAAAACGGAGTCGAATCGTTATTGGTATAGTAATCCTTTATTTTCCTACTCCGATGCGATCATCCTGTATGGCATGATTCGTCATTTTAATCCGGCTAGAATTATCGAAGCTGGTTCGGGTTATTCGTCTGCGGTGATGCTGGATACAAACGAAAAGAACTTCGATAATAAGATTGACGTACTACTGGTTGAGCCTTATCCTGTGAATCTTGAGAACCTGACTAAAGGTTTCACAAGAAACTTTCGCGTGATTCCTGAGTTTGTACAATCTGTACCGTTGGACACCTTCAAAAAGCTTGAGCGCAATGATATTCTTTTCATTGATTCTACCCATGTATCTAAAGCGGGTAGTGATGTAAATTACATTCTGTTTGAGATTTTACCTGTGTTGAAGGAAGGAGTCATCATCCATTTTCACGATGTGTTCTATCCGTTTGAATATCCACAAGAGTGGATTGAGAAAGGCTTTGCATGGAATGAAGATTATTTGCTGAGAGCATTTCTAATGCATAACAATCACTATGAGATTCTTTACTTCAATACATTTATGGAACAGTTTCATCGTGATTGGATAGATCATAATATGCCAGATATTCTTAAAAATATGGGCGGAGGTCTTTGGTTGAGGAAAGTTGTGGGTTAATAGGATAAATTGTTACCTCACGTTACAAAACTCACGATCTGGAAATAATCCCCAAAAAGCGTACATTTGAACGTATGACCATTTCAGCCGTGGACCATGTGAATCTTTTTATTACAGCAGCCCAAAAACTACGTGTGGCTGTGATTGGTGAAACGATTATTGATGAATTTGTTGATGTCATTTATGAAGGGCATTCAATGAAATCGTTCTGCCCTGTTTTTAGATTGGTAGAAGGAAGGACTCCTCTGGTACAAGAAGGCGGTGCTGCCGCTATTGCTGGCCATTTGAAGGACTTTGTAAAGCATGTGGATCTGATCTCGAACAAGAAGCACGAGATTGTGAAAACGCGGTACATCGATGCTTCCGACAGGAAAAAGCATGTTGAAATAAATCGTTTCGAGAAGTCGCAATTCGCTGAAGTTAAGGTCAATGTTTCAGATTACGATGTTGTCATTGTGGCTGATTTTGGACATGGATTCTGTGATAAGTTGAATATCGGAGATGGGTTTCATTTGATGACGCAAACAAATTCGAATAATTTCGGATTCAACCGTATGTCAAAGTGGAAACAGAAGCATAAGAAAAGTGTGACCTTGGATTTACGAGAAGCGAGCTTGCAAATGAATCGTTCTATAGAGGCCCATACTGATACCGAGATTGAAGAATTATTCAATTATGAAATCAACTCTGATCATATGTTTATCACCTTGGGAAGTCAAGGATCATTGTATACGAATGGAAAGCGCGTGGTTCGGCAGTCATCATTTAAAAGTCAAATAGTAGATACTATTGGTGCAGGTGATACTTACTTTTCATTCTGTTGTTTGTTGGCGCATCTGCAACCAGAAATTTCTGAGATGATTGTGCCATCTTTAGCTGCTAGCCTTTCCACTACTTGGCTGTGCAATGAAAAGTCAGTTACTCGCGAATCTTTAATTGCCTATGCAAACAGAATTGTATAAAAACCACTTCACGCAATTTTTTGATTCTCCCGAACTGAATACACAAATTCAGTCATCAGTAGATATTGTCCGATCAGTGAAGAGAATTTTCTTCGTTGGTAACGGTGGTTCTAATTCTATTTGTTCTCACATGATGGAGGACTATGGAAAGATCGGTCGCTTCAGAACGTATTCTTTTTCGGATCCCGCATTGATAACGTGTTACGCCAACGATTACGGTTATGAAAATGCGATGACGGAATGGCTGAAGTTGCACATGGATGCCGGCGATCTGTTGATTGCCGTTAGTAGTTCTGGCGAGTCCCCCAACATTGTTAATGCTGCAACCTTCGCGCGTGAATGCGGTGCTAAACTGATTACTCTATCTGGATTTGCAGCAGGTAACAGATTGAGCAAACTGGGTGACGTGAATATGCATTTGCCCGTTAAGAATTACGGCATTGTTGAATGTTATCATCAGGTAATATTGCACATTATTCTTGATTCACTCTGATTCTGATGATACCTGGGCAATATGATATTGGAGAGCTCATTATTCCTGGTGATAGAACGACAGTTCTCTACGGCCAGCGAACGCTAAATATATTCGGGAAGATTAAGTATGCCGGAATTGTAAGAAAGGCATATTCTCAAATCAACCGTTTTCATCGTGAAGCTTTAAAATCGAAGGAATGTTACTACGGCCCGTTTAAGGGTGAGTTCGGTCATTTCTTATTGCATACGTTGCCTTACCTGACATTTCTTCATCAGAATGGCGTTAAGATTCACTATTGCGGAATGTCATTGCATGAATCGTTCTTGTGTGATGAATCTGGCAACAGTATGATTCACGAATGGTTTCCGTTGCGCGACTTTTTTGCTGAAGTACGTCCGCGTGCGAATCAAGTTATCCCACCTGATGACGTGGAAGAAGAAATTCAGAAGTTTCGAAAAACTGCATTGTCTTCAGGGAAAGCATTTCTTGATCTAACTGATCATGATATGTATTGGTTTGTTTTTCGAAATTGGCAATTGAAAGGTCGGCAGGCTGCATATGATTATCGCAAGGTCTTGAACGTAAAGCGTGAGCACGCGGTGACAATCTTTCCGCGAAAGAAAGGAGCGGAGTATACCTTGAACAATGGTGGGATGTGGGATTATCAGCAATTAGCTGAAGTGCTTTCCCCATATTTCGACCATGTGTATATTACCGGGCACCCTTCAATGTCTGCGGAGATAAAAGAAGTCGGTAATATAAGGTTGCGGCTATCTACCGATAATGAAGATGTGATCAGATGTTGTGCCGCGTCAGAACTTATTGTGACGCAGCATTCCGGTGCTGTGCACATGGGAGCGTATACTCATTCTGATGTTCTTGTCATCTTCAACGGAAAACCTCCGATCAAAGGATTACAGGATACGTTGCGTTTTCGGGAGAACCTTACAAAAACACCTTTAAACTTTGCATTCAGTTTGAAGGAAGTGGAGGAATTTGTAAAAGCTTTCAAGTCATGAAGAAATTCCTTTTCGTCATTCCTCAATCACCAAAGCATATCGTTACTCCATTCCGGCAGCGTCTTATTGATCAAAGTTATCGATCATTGGTCTCTCAGACTACTGATGAATGGGAGGCATTGTTTCTTGGTGAAGAAGAGCGAACGGAGGGTAATTGTCACTATATAAAGTCGCCATTCATTACGAAAGAAGAGAAGTTACATTTTGTTGTGGATCTGCTGCTTAAAGAGCAAAACTTACCACAATACATTATCCGGTTCGACGATGATGACCTTATTCATCCTGCAGTACTGTCAAAACTCTCCGGCCTACAATTTGATTGTTACGCCGATTTATGGCACACGTTTTATGATGTGAGCAGTGGTAAGTGCAGTGCGCAAAAACGCGCTTGGCTACCAAATACAGTCGTGCATAAAACGGAGCATGCACTTGCTTCTTATGGTGAATATCATTACGTGGTAAAATCCGATTTACGCAGGCCACATCTCTTGCAAAATGATCATAGCAAGTGGTGGCACAACTATTACAAAGACAAGAATGTAGTGTATGCGCCGAAGGAACAACCGATGTATTTGAGATTACTTTCTCCTACCTCGTTTACTGCAGTGGCTGGAAATACAGGCGATGAGCAGGAAAAGTATTCGGTCTATCTTTCAAAATTCGGAGATTGGTCAGATAACGTACCTTCTGGGTACGAACGATATACTCAAAAACTTCTTTCAGATTGGAAGGAACTGAACGGACCGCTTTGGGAGAATAAATCGGGAGGTTCTAAATCTTTCTTAGGAAAATTAGGTAAGATCTTCAGAGGATAACAACGCATACAATTATGGAAAAGCGAGTATTGATCACCGGAGTGGCAGGATTCATCGGATCAAATCTTTTGGATTTTCTCTTGGAAAATACTGATTGGAATATTGATGGTATTGATAATTTGTCGACGGGTTCAGAGCAGAATATTCAACATCGATTGACCAATGAACGCTTTACGTTCATTAACGATGATGTTAAGAGTGTTCGTAGTCTGTTGCCTTACAATTGTATATTTCACTTGGCGGCATTACCACGTATTCAACCAAGCTTTGAATTGGTGAATGCACATGTTGAAGCCAATGTTCTTGCGGCAACAGGTTTGCTGGAACTGATGATCAGAGAAAATCATTTCCCTCGATTTGTATACAGCGGGTCAAGTGCTGTTTATGGTACTCCAACTGAAATACCTACATCGGAGAATGAGCGAATTGATTGCTTAAGCCCGTATGCATTTCAGAAATACGAAGTTGAGCGGTATCTAGAACTGTTATCAACTCGTTATCCGATAAACTACGTAACACTTCGCTACTTCAATCCTTATGGCCCGAGAAGTTTCAATCCGGCGAATAAGTTCAATGCGTACAGTAGTGTGGTTGGAATTTTCCTGGATAGAAAGAAAAACGGCAAACCGTTGTTGGTTACTGGCGACGGCTCTCAACAACGAGATTTTATTCACGTCGCTGATTTAGCAAGTGCAAATTACAAGGCCGCAATATGTGAAGGACGGCCGAATACTTTTTTCAATATTGGCTTTGGAAGTACAATGAGCGTTCTTGAACTCGCACGCACTATTTCTGAATCAATTGAATTTATTGAAAAACGAGAGGGAGAAGCTGAAATTACGTTCGCAGATGTACGCAAAGCGAATTCAATTCTTGGATGGAAGCCAACGCATAAATTGAGTGATTATATTGCTTCAGAACTTAAAAGACTATGAAAATAGGATTTGCATGCGGAGTTTTCGATTTGTTCCATGCCGGACATGTAATGATGCTGGAAGAATGCAAGGAACATTGTGAATATCTGATTGTTGCTGTTAATGCAGCCGAAAATATTGATGCTTCAATTAACCCGAATAAACGTGCTCCCGTTTACAGTTTGGATGAACGCGTCATGATCATGAAGTCTATAAAGTACGTAGACCGTGTTTTGATCTACCGCTCCGAATCGGAATTGTTGCAAATCATGAAGGAGAATAAGATTGATGTACGATTTTTAGGTGATGATTACCGCGATCGACCAATAACCGGATCAGAGCTTAATATTCCGATCTACTATACCAACAGAAGTCACGGGCTCTCCACAACTGAATACAGAAAACGGCTTGAAGGAAGAGAGTGAGTTATCTTGGGGGAGAATGTAATTGAAAAGCTGTATTTTCGACTGAAATGGCTCTGAGCTGAATAACTAATGCAAACTTTCTTACGATCATTGCGAAAAAGCTGGGTGCGATTCAAAATTCGCATGAAGGTGAATTATTACTATCCGCGTAGTAAGAAATTTGCACGGATAAAGTCAATTGTACCTGACAGTACGCGAATTGGAGATCACGTAGTAATCGAGGAGAATGTGCAAATATCTTCTGGACTATCTCAGATCGGAGATCATGTTTACATTGGTAAAGGAACATATTTCGGGGCATGTCGTTCCGTTGGGAATTTTTCGAGTATCTCCTTTGATGTGAAGATCGGGTTGATCAGTCACCCATTGGATTTTGTAAGCACTAGTCCTGCATTCTATTCACCAAGAAGAGGATGGGCGAAGGAATCACTCTACGATGAAGCAGCTAATGGACCTGCTGTAATTGAAGCGGATGTGCTGATCAGTGCGAATGCAATTGTGCTTGCAGGCATAACGATCGGAACGGGTGCTGTAATCGGTGCCGCAGCAGTGGTCAATAGAGATGTTCCGCCGTATGCAATTGTAGCCGGTGTGCCCGCCAAAATTATTCGCTACCGCTTCAGTGAAGAGATCATTGCGCAATTGGTTGCTTCAAAATGGTGGGAAAAAGGAGATAAAATACTTGCGGCAAATATTCAATATGCCAAGGATCCTGTTGCATTTCTCAAACACGTTTCAATTTAATTATTGGGAGATTTCTGATGAGTAAACATCTGCATTATCTGCCTAAACTGGATGCGTTGCGGGCTATTGCGGCCCTTATGGTTTTGGTAGCACATTACATGATAGATGTAGGAGGACCGCATTTTGATTACGGAGGAAATGGTGTACAAATATTTTTTGTTATTTCCGGTTTCCTCATCACAACCATTCTTCTTTCTCAAAAGGAAAAAGTTCATCTACCGAAGTTTCGACTGATTCGCAGCTTTATTATAAAACGAGCACTTCGTCTGTTTCCTATATATTTTCTGGTACTATCAGTGATCTTTCTTATCAGCATTGTGGGAGGATTGTGGATTTGTGACAAGGAGAATTGGATCAATTACTTCACGTATACTCAGAACTTCGTGTTCTTCAACAAAGGTTTTCAAAGCCCTTTGCTGAATCATACGTGGTCTTTGGCTGTGGAAGAACAGTTCTACTTGTTCTGGCCATTTCTCATTCTATTAATCCCGCGCAAGGCAGAATTGCCTACGTTGCTTACTGTTTTTCTTGTTGGAGTTAGTTCCCGTTTTTACTTCGAAGAATATTATCCGTTAACCGGTACAATTAAAGGAATGACGTTGATACACTTTGATACGCTCGGAGCAGGAGCTTTACTTGCTTGGGTCATGTATTATCGCAAAGAGCGTGTGCTCAATATTCTTCGGAAAAGTGCGGATTATTTGTTTCTCTTGGGGCTGTTGAGTTCCGGGTTATTGACGTACTTCAAGTATCACGACGCGTTGTTACTCCCTTTCTCATTGACGCTTATGTCGGCGTCATTGGTGTTTATCTGCAGTTCAGAGGGACTGCCTACGTTCCTTAACGCGATATTGAATATTTCTATTCTGCAGCGGCTGGGAAAAATCAGCTATGGAGTGTATTTGTACCATAAAATGATTCCCTTCTTCTTCGTTTATGCGGCTACACGTTTGCATATTCCATTACCGGAAAGTGAAGTGATCATGTTCTGCATTTATACCTCCTTGGCTTTGATTATTGCTTCGCTTTCGTGGCGCTTTATTGAGTCACCCTTGCTGAAAGTCAAGGAACGTTTCGATTTCTGATCGATACAGCATCGAATTGTCTTATTTTCGCTGATGTATGATTGAGGTATCAGTAATAATTCCCTGCTATAACGCTGAAGAATACATCGGCAGGTGCATTCAATCGGTCCTGGCTCAATCCTGCACCCAGTTCGAGATTATCTGCGTTGATGACGGCTCACAGGATAATACGCTTTCAATTCTGAAGGAGTATGAGCAGAAATATCCTCAACGTGTTAAAGTTATTGGCCGGAAAAATACAGGTGCTTCTGCAGCGCGTAATGCCGGCATTCAGTTAGCCACAGGAAAATATATTCAATTTCTTGATGCTGACGATGCACTTGGTACTGATAAAATCGGTCATCAGCTGGCTTTGTTGCGAGATAAAGAAGAATGTTTTGTCGCAGGAAATTATTTGCGCCATGTAAACGGAAAGATTGAACAGGTATCTGTTTTCGAATCCGACAAATGGATCGCACTGGCGAAAGGTAGATTGGGTTGTACTTGCTCAAATCTATTTCTGAAATCCGATATTGTTTCTTCGGGTGGGTGGAATGAAAATCTGGCCAGTAGTCAGGAATCAGAATTGATGTTTCGACTGCTTAAAGCCGGAAATGAGGTTATTCCTGATAACAAGTTTCTTACAGATATCTACGTTCGCACCAATGCATCGATTTCGACAAAATCTCCGGTGGATAATTTGGAACGATATATCAGCTTGCGTTTTGAAATGTACGACTGGCTGAATCGGAATGGAGAATTAACTGAAGAACGTAAAAATGCGTTAGGCAGCATTATTCTTGGTACGCTGCGAATGTTGTTTCGAGTAAACGATAGCCTCGCGAAAAGTATCTATAATACTCAATTTGCTCCTACATTTGAGGTAAGAGTAGCCGAGCAACATTCAGGAGTTTATGTGATGATTCATAAAATATTTGGGTTTGCTATTGCGCAAAGGTTATTTCGACTAATAGGAAAATGAAGCAATTGAAAGTACTGACTGTAATAGGCACTCGCCCCAATTTTATCAAAGTCACTCAATTCCGGAGAGTTACTGCTCTCTATCC
>Ga0114981_10000814_pt1 | contig 20454 bp, 18 predicted proteins | sample S_140806_MF_Meta_FD_87028 | JGI IMG/M metagenome (GOLD analysis project Ga0114981, IMG submission 87028) | Freshwater microbial communities from Lake Simoncouche, Canada to study carbon cycling - S_140806_MF_MetaG | ecosystem: Environmental > Aquatic > Freshwater > Lake | place: Lake...
GATCCAGACCACTTTCTAAAAAAATGGAAAGAAATTCGTGCTTTTGTATTTGATTGGGATGGTGTATTCAATAATGCAGTAAAAAAACCAGGTGTTCCCAGTGGCTTTTCTGAACACGATAGCATGGGTTTAAATATGCTTAGGTTTTCCTATTGGCTTAAAACCGGTAAAATAATTCCATTTGTAATAATAACAGGAGAAGGAAATCCTGCCTGTGAATATTTTGCATTACGTGAAAAATTTAATCAGGTTTATACCCGATGCAAGCGTAAAGACCTCGGAATAAATGATTTCCTAAAAAAAGGAAAATTAAAACCAGAACAAATCGCCTGCGTTTTTGATGATGTTATTGATGCACCAATGGCAAGAATTTCAGGGTTAAGGTTTCTTGTTTATGCAGGAGGCACTTCCTATTGGAGGCAGTACGCAATTAATGATGGGCTTGCCGATTATGAAACATTGCATTCTGGAAACAAAAATGCGATTCGGGAAATATCAGAAATGTTGATTTGCCTAAATAATAACATGGAGGAAGTATTTAAACTTCGTGAAATTTTTGAAGGCAAATACGAAGAATATCTTGGAAAAAGAGACTCAGTAACAACGAGCTTTAACCGCTTTGAGGGTAAGGGGTTAGTCAATTACACCCCACCCTTTCCTGAATTTTTCTAAGATTTCATGATTCAGGTTCCAGAGAAATTTAATATTAGAATCTATGGGCTTTTAATCAACGAATTTTCCGAAGTATTAATAGCGCATGAAAAAAGACATAATCTGGAGTTTTCCAAGTTTCCTGGCGGCGGTTTAGAGTTTGGTGAGGGAATTTCAGATTGTTTAAAAAGAGAATTTTTAGAAGAAACCGGTATTAGCGTCAATCCCTCTAATCACTTTTATACAAATGACTTTTTCCAAAAAAGTGCATTTAATCCCAAAGACCAGTTAATCAGCATGTATTATTTTGTTGAATCAGATGAATGCGAAAATATCCCGACTGGCATTGAGATAGACGCTTCACAGTATCAGCCAGAACTAATAAAATTTGAGTGGATTAACTTTAAAAAATTATCAAAAGAATTATTTAAATTTCCTGTAGATCAACTTGTTGCAGAAAAATTAAAGAATTTTAATTTTTAAATTCCAAAGTCAGGTAGACCGGAAAGTGGTCGCTATATCCTCCCAAATATTTTGCTCCGGCAAATGTTCTGTATGGAGAACCTATATATTTCCCTTCAGTTTCTTTCATCCAAGGCAAAGAAAGAATTCCAGCTGAATTAGGCAGGTATTTCCATTTTTTCCCTTTGCCTAGAATTAAATTTTCCGAAAGTATAATCTGATCCAATTGATTCCAGGCTTGCTGATAATTGTAGGTACCAAGATTTTCAACAACTGAGAGATTCCAAAATGGATTAAACAATGTTCCAGGAAGTAATGCTTGAATTTCATGTTTTACATCCAGAACGACATCAATACTTTTATTTTCAGGCTCATCATTAAAATCTCCCATCAACACAAAATTGACTTTAGGCCGAATCAAGAAAACAGAATCAAGAAAATGTTTTTCCTGTTTCGCCATTAAGCATCTGTCTTGTTCTGAAACATCTCCTCCCCTTCGCGATGGCCAGTGATTGACGAGCACAAAAAAAGTATCCTTTGTTCCTATCAATAATTCCACAGCCATAATGTCTCTGGTTTTACGCTCGGGATCTGTTAACTTAAAGGGTACCCTTGTAAGTGATAACAACTTTATCTTGTCTGCTTTGTAAACCAATGCAACATCAATACCTCTGTCATCCCTTGAATCAAAATGTGCAATGCCCCAGTTTGTATTTTTTAACAACTCCTGACTAAACAAATCTTCAACAACCGTACGGTTCTCAATTTCACATAATCCCAAAATATCCGGTCCGCTCTTTGACCCCAGATTTGAAACTACCTTAGATAAATGTTCAAGCTTGGTTACATATCTGGACGAAGACCACTGATTTTTTCCTGAAGGTAAAAACTCTTCGTCTTGAATTTTCGGATCATCAATTGTGTCAAAAAGGTTTTCAACATTGTAAAATCCAAAAACTAGTCTTTGAGATTTGGATTTATTTTTTTGTGCATAACCAACATTGGTCAGAAATGCTGAGCTTAAAATAAGCAATAAAAAAAAGATGTTTTTAAAAGTCATAAAATTCAAGTTCTTTAAGTAATTGAACTGATGGTGAGTTTCTTTCAATATTCCAGAGTACGTATCTGATATCAACGCCAATCGAACGGCTGTAATCTTTATTCCAGGCATAATCATTTATAGTTGCACCATAAGCCCTATCGAAATTAATTGCAACCAGAGCACCATTTGCATCCATTACAGGACTGCCGGAATTACCTCCGGTTGTGTCAGTGTCATATAAAATGTCAATTGGTAAATCTCCACTTTTTTGTAAACTCCAACTCCCGAAATCTTTTCTTTCAAATAGTTTCAATGCATCGGGCCATGCAACATAATCACCCGATGGAGCAGCTTTTTCAAGTATTCCCTTATAGGTAGTTACTGGTTTTAAATACTCGCCATCACGCACTTCATATCCTTTAACCTTCCCATATGTAAATCTCAGTGTTCCATTTGCATCCGGAATAAAATCGCCTGATTTAAACAAATGTTTCATTTCACTGTACTGGCCTGTTAAATAGGTAATTGTTCCTTGTCTGGATTTTAATATTGTTACAAGATTCTCATTTCGTTTTAATATTTCAGAAACTAAAGAATATATTTTATTATTTGCTTTTTCCAATTTTTCAGGAGATTGTATTAATGTATTCACAAAAATAGAATCGTACAATTTTGATTTTTGGATAATTTCCAAAGTTCGGGTATAAAATCTTACAGAATCGATGTTTTCTTTATAGTTTTGACTATAAAAGGAACTGCATGGCTGAGGTTGGATTTTATATCCTTCCCAAAGGAGTAAAGAAATAATTCGCGCTTCCGTTTTTATATCTAAGGATCTGATGGCTGAATTAACAGATAATCTGCTTTTATCTTTTATTCCAGCAGAATCTATACCACCGGTATTTTTGATTTTCTTCGCGTTGTCATACAATACCGAAGCAATTCCTGCATAGGCAGAATTTTGGAGAACCAGTGTTGACCAAAGTTGATATTCAGCTATTTTTCCCGCTTCAGCATATACTGAATCCAATCGGGGGATGACTTTTCCATACAATTTATACAAAGAATCCTTTTTTATAAGAAAGGCTTGTAATGCCATATCTTCACTTTTCTTTTTGGACAATAATTGTATTTTAGAAAGTCCGGATAATTTTCCTCTGTAGTTTTTTGCGGTATTTGCCAAACTTTTTATCCTTGCAGAATATCGAATCTCAAGGCTTTTATCTTCCTTTCCCGCTTCATTCAACAGATCTATCAGTTGCTGAAAAACTCTTGAGATAAATGGAAGCTGGTATTTTACCTGATAATTCAAATAAGCTGATGGTTGATTTCTGAAAGTTTTCCCGGGATATCCTAATACAAATACAAAATCGTCCTCAGAAGCACCTTTTGCATTTATTTTCAAGAATTTTTTGGGGACAAAAGGGACATTTTCTGATGAATAGGTAGCTGTTTTACCATCCTTTCCAACATATGCTCTTAGAATAGCAAAATCTCCTGAATGCCTTGGCCAAATCCAATTGTCAGATTCACCTCCAAAATCACCAATGCTTTTTGGCGGCACATACACTAACCGAACATCTTTAATTAGCTGGTATCTGAATAATACATATGATTTACCAGGAAACATTTCTGAAACTTCACAAAGCAAATCTGGATACTTCAAAGATTCTTCCGCAACAATTGCAGCGTTGGTGGCTGTAAGGATCGAATCATATTTAAATGGGTCGGAAATTCCCTTTACAGCGGATATTACTTTTTCTGAAACATCGGAATAAGATTGAGTCATTCGAACAACTATTCCCTTTGCTTCGATTTCCTCAGATTTATTTTTTGTATAGAACCCTTTGGTAATAAAATCAGATTCTACGCTACTTGCTTGTTGTACTGCACCAAAAGCACAATGGTGATTTGTAATGATTAACCCTTCTTTTGATATAAATGAACCCGTACATCCCCCTACCCTTACGAGTGCATCAATTAAGCTAACACCATTAGGGTTGTAAATATCTTTTGCAGAAAGATTCAGACCAGATTTAGATAGGTCAATTTTTTGAATTTCTCCAAGAGGAAACATTCCTTCTTCTGGTGAAAGGAAGGCAAAGCAAACAAGAAATAAAATGCTTAGGAATATTGTTTTCATCTTTAACTATTCATTACTGAACCATTATTAATATCTATCGCCTGACCAGTAATAGATTGTTGACTAAGCAGATATGCAACCAACTGTGCAATTTCTTCAGGTTGGGACATTTTACCAAGAGGAACATCTTTCATAGCTTCCTCAAAAAATTCTGAACGAGAAATGCCTATTCTTTTTGCAATTTCTATCATTCCTTTATTGCTCATTTCCGTTTCAACCCATCCCGGACAAATGGCATTAATCAGTATATTATCTGGTGCAAAATCAATTGCCAGTGACCGTACCAGACCTAATAATCCAGCTTTTGATGCACAATAAGCATTGTATTTTGCAACTCCAAGCCTTGCTAATACAGAAGAAATTACTAAAATATGCTTGAATTCCGCCTTACTTTTATTTAGAAAAGGCAAGAAAGTAAAAATTGTATTATAGGTTCCGGTTAAATTGGTTTCTATTATATCATCCCATCGGTCATCTATGCCCCAATGGTTTTCACCACCAATGCCTGCGTTTGCAATTATACCATCAATAGTAAAAGATCCTAGCTGATTTGTGGCCTTTGCAAGGCTGGTTCTATCCCGGATATCCGCAACAATGGAATAAGATTCACCAGTTAGCATTGTTCTGGTTTGCTCTAGAGCCTCAGAATTTCTTCCAAGTAATAAAATAGTATGACCTTGTTTACTTAGGGTAATTGCTATTCCCTTGCCAATACCTGTTCCGCCACCTGAAATCAGAAATGTACTCATCCGTTCTGAGGTCAAAGTTATCCTTCCTGAAAGAATTTTGAGTATATTATATCAACAAGATGTAAATTAGTTTCGGATTATGGCAAACCGCTTTTCGATTTTATTTTTCCTGTTGTTCTTCAATGGGATTGTACAATGCTTTGGACAAAATTACAGCAGCGCATTGTTTTTTACTGCAGTACTGGAGGGTAATCAGGTAGCTCCAAATCCGGTTTCTACTCAGGCAAAAGGCGTTTTTTGGGCACGATGGGATGAAAATATGGATAGTTTTAGCTTACAAATAACCTGGGATCATGCAGCTATGACAGCGACAGAAGTTTTTATCCATGAAGAAGAACCCGGACAGAACGGACCCGTAGTAATGGATTTGACCCCTTATTTGGAACCGGGTATTATTCGTGCAAGATTTGGAGGTGCTGATTTCCCTGATTTTAGAAAAACAAAATTTATTAAAGAAAGATATTATGTTGAAATACGTTCAGTAAACAATCCTTTTGGTGAAATAAGAGGTCAGATAAGAATGGAAAGTAATCCCTTTTTTATTTCTGATTTAAAAGGAGATAAAATCTACCCGCATGATATATCAACAGATACGCTCAATAGTTATGGTATAGCAGTTTTGCGATTTAACAAAGATTCTGCTAAGGTTTTCTTTGAGGTTTTTATGAATGACCTAACCTCTCAGGTAAATGGCATTTATCTGCATTATGGAAAAAGAGAAACTTCTGGAAACCTAATTGCGGATATTAGCGGATTGATAGCACAAGCCGAGTATCCAAATAAATTTAAAGGACAATTAACTGTAAATCCGGATTTTCTGGATTCTTTACAGGAAAATTCTGGGTATGTAGAAATTACCACAACCAATTTCCCAACCGGAGAAATGCGTGGGTATTTTGAAAAAACATATTTAGGTTCCTTTTTTGACCTGGATACCTTTCAAATACTTGATACGCTTCCTTTGCCTACACAATCCAGAGGATTTGGATACATGAATATATATCCGGGATTGGATTCCATTTATTTTAGAATGCTTATCAGTAATTCTTATTCTGGGGCTAAAAATGCTGCTTTTATGAAAGGATGGCCTAATGAAAATGGAGATACCTTGCTAAATATCAATTCTTTTAGAAGATCGCAGCAGTATTTTGGAATCTGGCAGGATACAAATTCCTATAATCCACTGGATGAAGAAGATATATTAACCTTACTAAAGGGTGAATGCTATGTAGTATTTGGATCTATGCTTTTTGATCAAGGTGAAATCAGAGGAAAGTTTGTTCCTGCTGTAAGAGAAGGATTTGGTATTTATGGGGACGAGAATTCTTTGTCCGCAAATATTACTCCTGGAGTATCCATGTCTGGATTTGCTTCTTTGGATAAAATGGAGAATAGCTTATTTACCAACGTTATTGTTTTTGATACTGCCCAAACACTAAATCAGAATACTCCTTTTTATACAGAACTTCCAATTGTAGCTTCTCCAATTTCTATATTTACCTTACCTCAACAATCTGGTATTCAATATTTTGGTAACTGGGATGAAAATGCAACACCAGTAAGTTTTTCCGAATACTACAAAAGCCAACTATTTGCTGATAGCCTTAAGCTTGTAATAAAATACGGAACGCATCTATTAGTTGGAACTGTTTCGGATCAATTACAGTATCCTGTATTTACTAGTACCAATGAAATTGCAAGTATTGGATTTGTTAAAGTGTACCCAACCCTCTTCAGTGAGGCCTTTTATATTGAAAATAATTCCTCATCCTCATTGGATATAGAAATATTCAACCTTACAGGAATGAAAATTTGGGAATATAAATCCTTGGATGGGAATACAAGAATTCAAATTTCTGGAAATGAGTTTCCTTCTGGAATGTTCACTCTTCAGATTTCTAATCCAGATTTTCCAGAATTAAAAAAGCACTTTAAAATCATTAAAGGTTTTTAAACTGAAAACTCCAGCCAGCTGACGCACCCGCATTATAGGCGGTATTTGGAGAAAACATAGCATAAGGGTTTTGGAGTGCTACGAAAATTCTGGTGCGTTCACCAGTATAGCTCATGCTCCATGAAAAACCAGAATATCTGTGACCTCCATAAAATAGCGCAAAACCTAATGCTAATTTTTTATTAAGGTTTTGATTAATTGCTACATTGCCTATTAATCCGTCCGTAAAAAACTCATTAGTAGTATTATACTGATAATCGCAACTCAACAAAAAAGTTGTGTTTGCACCTGGGTTGTATTTAACATAAACTGATCCAAATGCTGGTAAAGAATAAGAAGAAGTTTCGACTACGGAATCTTTTAATACCTTGTCCTTTAATGAGTCAATCTGGCTTTGAATTATACCAGAAAAGTCAAAATCATCAGTAAAAAGACTCGGAATTTCAAAGCCATTGTACGCAACCGTATCTACAACTTTATATCTGTACCCTTCCCATTTAACTGCCCCTAGATCAGATAAGGTAAATCCTACATTTAGCTTGTCGTTAATGGCATACTCAGCCCCAAGGTCTATAGCAAATCCATAGGATTTAGAATCGGATAGATTTTTATACTCACTAAAAAATAAATTGTAATTATAGCGCGTAGTGACTTCCTCCCCATTCATCTGAGTATACAAAGAATAATCCAGATTTTCCGAATGACCGAAAGAACTTCCCTGTAATAGTTTTACTTTACCTCCAAAAATCAATTTACCAGCTTTCCAGGCAGATCCAATGGAAAGATGCCTCACCGAAAATTGAGAAAACCCGGCCGTAGAATCATAAATAGTTTGACCAGCAAATTGTTTATTTCCATTTAAAATCAATTTGGCTGTATTTTCTGAAAACCTGGTATAAGCCTTAGATTTTTGTCCAAATGATACGGAAAAAGGGACTTTTCCGACTTTGAATTGCAAAGTACCTAGATTTAAATTAAATGAAAAATCTGCATAATTTTCTGACTTTAGCTGGCTAATCCAAGATGATTTTTGTGCGCTTCCTAATGTGTCTCCGGTATACACCAAAATATCTGCAGGCAATCCTCTGCTCAGATAGGACACATCACCGTTTTGTCCTAATCTGAAACCAGCATCCAGAAAACTAAGATATGCAGGCTGAACATCAGTTCCTGACAAATGTCTTTCCTGAAAAAAAGACAATTTTGTCGCTTGGGCAAAAATGTACTGAGGATTTAAAATCCAAAGTGTAAGGCAAAGGTAGGTTAAGTTTTTCAGGGCTGAGATCCTCCGGGCAGGTAAACAAAATCACCAACGAGTTTGATATCGACGTAATAGGTTGAGTAAATGGTTCTTGGAACAAGATTGTTAGGGTCTGAATCCAGAACTGCTCTTGAATAAGCTTTTCTCACCGTTTTTAATTTTTGTATCCTTGCCTGATCCGCAAATGAATTAAGAATAGTCTGTGTTGGCGTTTCCACATACCCATTAGCATTAGCAATACCAGCATAAACAATTCGCTGCGATTCGCTTAAATGGAATAATGAATCAACCAATGTTCCAAATTCATCCATAAAGTAAATTTGAATTTTTGCCTGATATGGAAATGAATTATTGGTAATGCATTTTAAGGTGCCTTCTTTTACTCTGGTTAGACTACCTGCTTCTTCCAAATTAAAATCAAAAGTATCTGTTAAGGTTATGTTATTAACTACTCCACTAAATGGCATTGAAACATCTAATACACCAGTTATTGAAGATTGATCTGTTGCAAAATTATCCTTTACACTTGGATCCTTATCATAATTGGCATAAACATCAAACTTATAAGTATAAAAATCAGGCAATATTTTAAACAAATCAACGACATTAGAATTTGTTTTGTCTAAGAAGACAGATGAGGTTACATTCTGTGTTGGATTGCTAAGCGTTGGCCCATTAACGTCAAAATAAGGAGGCATACCTTCAAGATTTTTAGATTGACCTGTTTTCTTGTTGGTAACAGATACGCCACGATTCACCAGCTGACCATTAATTCCAATTGAACTATTTATGGTAAAGTTCATTTTAGGATTTTCCAATTCTATCGTTCCCAACTGGATATTTTTAAACATGTCCAGACTTGAACTATCAGAAAATGTGTAATGCGCTTCGCCAAGGAACCCTTCAACATATTCTGGTACAATATCTACTAACCCATAATACAGGAAAACAGAATCCTTGTTAGTAATTGTAATCATATTGCCTGAAGAATCTATTGAAGCAATTCGGATTTGCTCCATTTGATTGTACTTGGTGCCATCAACAGTTAAATCAACTGTATGCCCAGCCAAATCATATTCTTTTACCAAAGTTACCTGTCCACCAATTGGCGCAGGAGGCAGAACAGAATTAACACCAGCTACTTGATTATTGTAAGTTGCTTTTGGAATAATATATTGAAATCTTACCTGTTCCTCTATTGTACTTACTGCAGTAACAATAATTTTACCGCTTTTAATGGTCATTTTTGTCAATTTAACATCATTATCAAGATTATAATCAAAAATCGTAGTGTCATGAAGGAATTCCTGAGTTGGGAAAATAGCAGTAGCATTTGATGCTCTTAAATCCCTAACTGTAATTGAAACAACAATAGCAGATGAAGTGTCATTCAAAACAGAATCGGTGGAACCAGGAGAATCCATATTTATAATTTGAGCAACCAATGCACTTTCTACCAGCTTTCCAGCTAAGGATCTTGTTGATTGCACCACCCCTCCTACGGGTATACTTGGAAAAGTATCTAATAAAATGGGATTTCCGCCGCTTTGATTGGCAATACTAAACTGAACATTTGATAAAGGAATTGGAAGATTATTGGTTATCAAAATGTCCATATAACCCTGACTGAGTTGGGCTTGCTCAAAAAAGGAAGAGGCATCCAAAGGAACAGGATCAGAGGTAATACCAGAAAAAGAGGGAGGCATGATTGAATCGCCGTTGGTATTCAATATCACAAAACCCATAAAGGATAAAAAGATATCACTCGATTGATACATCTGATTGGCAATGTATCCCAATGAAACAGAATTTGTTATGGTTTGTGAAGCAAGCGATGCAGAATCAATACTATAGGTTTGACGAACTGTAGAATCCGGAATAATTACATAGTCGGATAGTTTATAATTGATAACAGTATCTCTGTAGGTTAACCACAAAACATTATTAGTATCAACTGAAACAAAATTGGTATCCTTAATAATATCCATTACTCCCAAATGTGAATTAAGTAATGGTACAAGTACCTCAGTTTCCCAAACAGGAATAGGTTTATCCTTAAATCTGCAGGCAAAAGGAAGGGTAAACAGCAGAAGTAAGAGTACGCCGGAGTATTTATTTAGTGGTTGGTTCATCTGCACCTCCAAGCTACAAAAAAAAGATAAGGTTTAGATTAATTTTCCGATTAAACGGAATTATTTATCTCCCCAACGGTAGGCAGGTATGGTAAGCCCAATCTGGTCTAAAATTCTATGAACAACAGTATCCGCCAATTGGTCAAATGTTTGTGGTCTGGAATAGAATGAAGGACATGCAGGCATTAGTAAAGCTCCTGCCTTTGATAATTTTACCATATTTTCCATATGAATAAGATTTACAGGAGTGTCCCGCCAAACACAAATCAAATTTCTCCTTTCTTTCAGCATGACATCTGCAGCCCTTGTAATTAAATCATCGGATAGCCCGGATGCGATTCTTCCTAAGGTGCCCATTGAACAAGGTAAGATTACCATATCAGTGTATTGAGCTGATCCTGAAGCGAATGGTGCAAAAAAATTATTTCTTTCATATACCTTAAATGGCACATTGAATTTTTCACCGAGTTCAAATTCCCAGACATCTTTTGCATTCTGAGTAGCAACAACGCCTACTTCAAGATCTTTAATTTGGTCGAGATAATGGAATAGCCTTTTTGCATATAAACTTCCGGAAGCTCCGGTAATAGCGACAACAATTTTTTTCATACTTTAATTTGCTGTTTGAGTAGCAGACCCTGAAATCTCCATTTCTGAGCGCGATTTATTATTAATTTCTAAAGAGGAAGTTAATTTTATCTGAACCTCTTTCAAACCTGGCCAGTAAGGATTTAACCTTCTGGTATATTCAAGTGCGTGTTTGGCTCCTGAATAATTACCAAGCGCAAAAAGTGCTTTTGCCCGTTCCAGATACACACCTGGATTATTTAACTCCAGCGATAATGCAGATTCTGTCTCCTGAAGGGCGGCTTCCGGAATTTCAAGATTGTTAAAGGCTATAGCTCTGAGCCAGAAGGCAATATCTATGTGTGGATGATTTGATACTTTATTTAAATTACTTTCTTTAATTACTTCAAAATACTTTTCATTTTTAACTAAATCATACATTGTTCCAAAATGTTGAATGGCTCTTACCTGTGGGTCTCTAAATTTTAGTTTTTTAACCTGAATAACTACAGTTATTGAAGTAAACAAGATTCCAATTAGCCAAAAACATTCAATCAGTAAGGGCATAAAACAAAGTTAAGCTATATTTAAATGCTGGGACTTCGTTTTTATTGTAACATCTAAAGTTTGAAGGATTTTAAATAGTCCGCCAAAAGTTCTGTTAATAAATAAAAAATGTCTGCTGCCTCTGGGCTCACGAATTGCAGATATTTCAGTAAACAATTCCAACATTTCTGATTTTAACGTAGGATCATTAAAATAAAAATTAGGTTGTCGGTAAGGTGCTGACATTTTTAATATCATTCGTTTGAAAAGTTTCAATAGAAACTGTGTTTTTTCAGTTGAATCAGTTTCAAAAAGTATACCTAACCTTACTAATGTCCTTATAATTACTTCCTGATTTTCCCATAATTCCGGATCCACAAGACTGAAATAATCCTTATAAAAATCATTGTCAATTGACTTAATACATCCAAAATCTAAAACAGAAACAGAGCCATCTTCAGAAAATAAAAAATTCCCGGGATGTGGGTCGGCATGAAGCTTTCTTAAAACATGTGCCTGATATTCATACAAATCCCAAAGATTTTGAGCCGCATTGGTCCTGGCTTCCACTGAAGGATTTTCCTGCATCCATTCCCGAAGGTGTTTTCCATCCATCCATTCCATAGTGATAACTTTGGAGCAGCTTAACTCTGGGTAATACGCAGGAATTTTTACATTTTTTAATGACGCACAAGCTGTTTTAAATGCTTGAGCTGTTTCTAGTTCTTTTTTGTAATCAACTTCTTCCAGAAGTCGGGTTTGAATTTCATTGAAATAGGGTTCAACCTCTTTTTCTTTTAGTCCCAAATATCTGGTAGCCAAAGGCTTAATTACATTAAGATCTGAAATAATAGAATCCCCTACTCCGGGATATTGAATCTTTACTGCAACTTTTTTACCATTTAACCATGCTTCATGTACCTGACCTAGAGAAGCTGCCCGAACTGCTTTTGAGGAAAAGGAGTCAAAAACTTTTTCCGGTTCAAAGCCAAGATTTGATTTAAACACTTTTCGCGCCATTGGTTCACTCATGGGCGGAACAGAATATTGTGCTTGCTGAAATTTTTCTGTTATGGCTTTTGGCAGAATATCGGTATCCATTGCTAATACCTGAGCAAGTTTCAGAGGCGAACCTTTCATTTTAGAAAACCCGGAAAACAACTCAGTTGCGACAGCAGAATCGAGTTCGGCTCTGGTCTGATTGCCAGAAATTGCTTTTTGAGAGTAATATTTTAGGTATTGACCTCCAACTTTTAACCCAGTACCCAACATTTCGGAAACTCGCGCAACCTTTGAAACTGGTATTTTTTCCTCTTTCATTTTTTGAGGGTCTTTAACAGGAGCTTTCCAAAGTCTAATCCATCATCCAGAATATTTCTGCGCATCAGGTTTAAAGGCAGCCTCAAACTTATATCAATTGCTTTCTCTGTTTCTGAAAATTCAGAAGAAGTATCTTTTACCCAAAAATCCATTAATCGAATAAAAATCCAGGCCAGTGAATCATCGTAATAGTTTTCAATAAAGGGTCTTTTTATAAATTCACCTGATTGCAAGCCCTCCTGAACCGAATCCTTTAGAAACAAAGAAATTTTCTTTCTAAAGCTATCTTGCAAACCAGATATAGCCCAGGATTCTGAAATGAGATATCTGCGTTCAATGCTTTTTTCGAATAATAAAAAGGCAAAAGCCAGAATTTTCTCCGAGGCGCCATAAGAATTATAGGCTTCCGAATGCTTAAGATCCTCTTGTACAGAACTCAATAAATCATGAAAAACAGAGGCAATTAATTCCGTTTTGGAAGAAAAAAAAGTATAAAACGCTGATTCTGAAATGCCTGACTTTTCAGCAATTTCCGGAATGGTTATTAACTCGGGAGGTTTTTGGTGAACTAATTCAAGGAATTCACCTTTTATTTTTTCCTGCATAATTATAAAACAAAACCCCTGCAGGAACAATTCCGGCAGGGGTTATTTTAGGGAAATAAATTTATTTATTCGTCTGAGGAATCCATGTCTTCCCAACGACGGTTATTACCACCGCCTCTGAGATCATCATCCTGATTGTTAGGTTTTGGAGAGCCAAATCCTGGTTTTTTTCCAGGACCAGTTGAAGAAGGTCTGCTTCCACCACCGGAGTTACCGCCAGTAAAAGGTCTTCCACCACCACCACCGCTGCTATATCCACCGCCAGATCCTCCACTGCTGGAGAAACGGTTACCACCACTGGAGTATCCTCCACTAGATCCACCACTGGAGAAACGATTTCCACCGCCTCCACCTGAACGACGATCACCGCCACCGCCGCCACGGTTTCCACCGCCGCCGCCGTAACCACCGCCACCACCTGAACGACGATCACCGCCGCCACCGTATCCGCCGCCACCGCCTGAACGACGATCACCACCGCCACCTTCGGAGGCTGGGCGCTGTTCTTTTGGTAAAGCGACACTGATTCTTAGTTCACGGCCGTCCAACATAACGCCGTTTAATTCGTCGATAACCTTCTGAGCCTCTTCTTCTGAGGACATAGTTAGGAAGGCAAATCCTTTACCTTCCGGACGATAATTTTCCTGTACTTCACCGTACTCACCAAAAAGCGTCACTAGCTTCTCCAACGGTGTGTTGAAATTGATGTTGCTGACAAAAAGTTTGTTTTTCATGAAAATGCCCGCTGTGGGCTAGAGATGGGATACTTAATTAATTCTGATTGACTAATTTTTTTTAAAATTAAAACTTTTTTTCAATACTTCAAAACAAGATTATTTTTGTGGCGATGTTATCCCAAGAATTAACTTTAAACCACCCGCAACTGCCGGAAGAAGATATTGCTTTAACCAGCAATAAACTGAATGCAGTTAAAACCGAGTTATCCAAAGTTATTGTTGGACAGGAGCACTTGGTTGAACGCCTCTTAATAGGGTTGTTTACCAATGGTCATATCCTTTTAGAAGGCTTACCCGGGCTTGCTAAAACTTTAACTGTAAGCTCTCTTGCTCAAGCACTTAGTCTTAAATTTAAACGAATTCAATTTACCCCTGATTTATTGCCAGCTGACCTTATTGGTACCCAGATATATAATCAGCGTGACTTTACTTTCGAAGTAAGAAAAGGTCCTTTATTTGCTAACCTTGTTCTGGCGGATGAAATAAATAGAGCCCCTGCTAAAGTTCAAAGTGCACTTTTGGAGGCTATGCAAGAAAAACAAGTTACCATTGGGGATCAAACTTTTAAGTTGGAACTTCCTTTTTTGGTAATGGCAACCCAGAATCCTATTGAACAGGAGGGTACCTATCCCCTGCCAGAAGCTCAGGTCGACCGTTTTATGATGAAGGTTTATGTTGGTTATCCTTCTAAATCAGAGGAAAAGTCCATTATGCAAAGAATGGCAAGCGCTTCGGGTAAAAAAGAAATACAACCTGTTTTGACTACTTCCGACATTTTTTCAATCAGAGGTATGATTGATAAGGTTTATATGGATGAAAGGCTGGAGGATTATATTATTGATTTAATTATGGCTACTCGGAATCCGGCATCCTATAAAATCAATGAAATCCAGAATTACCTGGCATATGGTGCTTCTCCAAGAGCATCGATAGCATTAAATATGGCATCCCGAGCCCATGCTTTGTTTAATAATAGAGGGTTTGTTTTGCCGGAAGATGTTAAAGCAGTGGCTCCGGATGTGTTAAATCACAGAATCTTGTTAAACTATGAAGCAGAGGCTGATGGTTTTACCAGTCTGGAATTTGTTCAACGCCTGCTGAAAAATATCCCCATTTAAAGGGTTGTCAGGTTTAATAAACTTCCCTAATTTTGCACTCCCTTGCACCCGTAGCTCAATTGGATAGAGCATCTGACTACGGATCAGAAGGTTTGGGGTTCGACTCCCTACGGGTGCACTAATAAACCGGAACTCCGGTATCAAAAAAAAGGGACGCAATTATGCGTCCCTTTTTTAATTTTTACTCACCAGAAATTATTTAATTCCATCCAAAGTGTTGGACATTTTTACTCCTGGAAGTTTAATTGGGGATCCAACCTGAGCAAGGAAAGAACCTTGAACTTCTCCTCTTTTGTAGGTTGTGAAACCAATACGGTATAATCCCATAACCAAAGCTTTGGTTGGATTTGAAACATCGCTGGTAACTCTTAATACTGAATTGTATTTGCTGCCAGAAGGCTGAGCAGGCAATTCACTGCTGTCGTCGTTTTGACCATAAGAAATCCATTTGCTGGTTTTTCCTTTGGTTGCAGCATCCTCCAATTTAAGAACATCTGCAGCTCTTTCGAAAGAAACCCAGGTGTCAAAATAGGAAGTTTTATCAGCAGTATTATCTTTATATGCTTGAGTAACAATATCTTTTTCTTCTGGTGTCATTTTATCAGGAACCGGAGATACCATACGTACGCCGATTTCTGGTGCTGCAGCAGGAATCCAAACATAGATGTAATAGTATTTTTTACCATCACGTTCTTCGTCAGGAGCAGCTCCCGGCTTAATGTAGCCATAATAGCTTAACATGTCAGTGTAAGGCACACGGATTTCTTTTCCCATTACCTCTTTTTTCGCCATATCAGCTCCAAATTTTTCAAGTTTTTGAGCAGAAAGGCTCAAGGTCATTAAGCAGCAAAAAACTGCAGCAACCAAGTTTAGTTTTTTCATTTTGAATTTTTTCAAAATTACCTTGTTATGGTTTTTTAAAAAATACACAAAAACACCTAATTAATTGGTTTGACTATTTTTTTCAAGAAAAAAACTATTCAATAGCATTTTGATTTAAAAAATCAATAAGAAGTTGGAGGTTATTTAAGCGTTTTAATTGGATAATTCTACCTTCCTGATTGATGCTTTCTATTTCACGAATTCCATATACAACATTTGTTAAAAAAGCACTTTCCAACTGTAGCATAATAAATTTTGATATGGATTTTTCAATGACTTTATATCCTAAACTCTTTGGAACGGTTAGTAGTTCTTGTCTTATTATTCCAGGAAGTATGCCATCTCCTAAGGGAGGAGTTAATATTTGGTTTCCAATTTTTCCAAAAAAATTCCAGGCGCTAGTTTCGGTTATATTTCCAAATTCATTGTGTCTCAGTGTTTCGAAGTATCCTTCATCTTTTGTTTTTTGGGCTTCATAAATATTTCTTAACGAGGAAAGTGTTTTAAAACCATTTAACGGATCCTTGCTAGAATGGGGATACTCCGAAACCTTTACTCTTACCGCAGGAAGTGATTGATATTGGTTATCGTCCAGTTTAACAATTGTTGCTAACCAACCTATTTCTTGATTTTCAGGTAGATAATATCCTGAACCTTTGCGCCATACTTGTAGTCTTATCCTGCCACTGGTAATAAGGTTAAAAGAGATTAACTCAGAAATCAAGTGGATTAATTCATTTTTAATTAAATGAGTGGTATCCATCCCGAAAAATTTCATTGCATTAAATAATCTATCTAAATGATACTCAAGGAAAGAAGCTCTGGTATTCATTACCCGGATGGTTTCAAAAACGCCATCGCCGTAGAAAAATGCGCGGTCAGAAAATTCCACTTGAAAGGAGTCTCCTTCGATAATCTTACCATTGAATAGGAAATAGCGGGAAGGATTCATTAAAAAATATTTGGCAGAAAAAGAGAAATGTGTACTTTTGCACACTCAAGTTGGGAAATGGGAAAGAAACTACAAAGGAAAAAGATGAAAAATCGCGTTGTGGCTACACTACGCAAGCAGAAAATGAAAATTCATGGTGCTTCTAAAGGCATCAGTGCATCATTAATGGATTCTAATCTGGAAGTGCTTCGTAAATTGGGAGCCCTCTAAGACTTAAAATAATCAACAAAAAATGCCGCAACTCGCGGCATTTTTTGTTAAAAACTTATCTCGCCGATTTTTTCCATATCCTTTTCAATCTGTACCTGAGATTTTTGTTTTGCAACTTTATCTCTGAAATAAGATTGAATGGCTCCTCTTGTGGCGATTTTACCTTGTTTTTTTCTAAAAATAGATCGCGATTCATGGATTTCTGCTTTTCGTTTCTTTTCAAAGCCTTGCAGAGCAGGTTCCTTGGCTAAATCAGAACTTAATATTTCTGCCAAATCGGTAATGTCTTTAAAGGTTTCTTTAATATCCAATGTTATGGACAGGAAATTGGCATGTGCAGCATCGCCAATTAAAACAATATTTTTAGAAACCCAAGAAGTAAATTCTTCCATCAGATGCAAATCCGTTCGGTTGATTTCTGAAGATTGTGATTCTGCAAGTATCTGCTTTGCTATGTTTGGGAGTTTTTCGGCATGAGTAATTAATTTTCTACGAACATCACCAAACTTATCAACGCGACCTTGATCGGTATATCGATACAATGACCAGGCTACCTGGCCACCAGGTATTTCTGAGAAATAAAACCCAGTGCCTTGACCCCAAATCTCAACAAACTTATTTTTATACTGACTTCCTAATGTAAAATCAGAATACCCTCTCCAGGAACTAAAACCGGAATACGTAAAGTCAGTATAAGATTTAAAAATTTTATTCCGTACAACGGAGTGCAAGCCATCCGCACCAATCATGATTTCTCCGGAAAAAACACCTGAATTTGTTTTGACTTCCACGGATTCCAGCTTTTCAGAAATATGTTCAATTCGCTGATTTCTTAAAACATTTTCCTGTGGAACTTCCTTCAAAATCAAATTGATTAAATCCTGAATCCTGATAGCATAAATCAATTCCTGTGTATGCTCCACAGATTGAAGTTTCTCTCCAAGCCCATTTAACAAAAGATACTCATTCAGGCATTCGGATTTGTTTAAAAAATCTTCCCAAATTCCATATTTCTTAAAAAACAGAGATGCAGATGCTGGTACCCACAGAATGTGATTGGTAAAAGGAAAAAAAGCACTGGTCTCCAAGTATGTAAATGGTATCTTATGTCTGGTAAAAGCTAAAGACAACGCAATACCAGTCAAACCGTTACCAACTATAACAGCAGCCATAAAAGAGGGTTAAAAATTATTCCAAAGACAATGCTAATTTAGACTAATTTTTTACGCTAGTGAATAAATTAAAAAAGTTTAATTATGAATAATCTGTTATGTATTTTAACTGAATGTTAAGTTAACTATTTCGCAACCGCAGATGCATACCTGTTCCAACTCATATTTTTAGCAGTTTCTACCACATTGTTACGATCAATTGGATTTGAAATCGACAATTCCATAATCCGTGCCATGTCATTTACATCTTCAGCATTGGCTAAATATCCGTTATATCCAGGAATTACTGTTTCTGCAAAATGTCCAACTTTTGTAGCAAGAATTGGCATTTTAAAATTATATCCAATAGATTCTACTCCTGAAGGTGTTGCTGTAAGATAGAACAAAATCAGGGCATCGCTTACCTGAAAATAACGATGTACCTCTTCATTTGGAATAAATTCATTGAAAACCACAACCTGTTTTTCTAGGTTTAGTTTTTGTATTAATTCCAAAGGCTTATAGTCTTCTTCATTATCAGAATTATTCAAAAACAGTTTCTTTGCAGATCCAAATAGTATTTTTTTAATTCTTGTACTTAACTTATTCGAATCTAAGGTGTTCCAAAAGGATTCTCCTACTATCAGCAAACTGCAATCCTTACGTTTTTCATTAAGTAGGGCAAAAGCTTCTATTGCCAGATGTAATCCTTTGTATTTTCGGATAAAACCAAAAAAGAGAAAAACATGGGTGTTTAAACCAAGTTTTTGCTTCTCTGCTTCAATATCCAGATCAGGATTCTCCCTGAACATATCATATACCGGATGATATAAATGCAATACTCTTGCTTTACCTTGTTCAACAGGAATATTCCCATCCTTACTTACCGAAAAGGATTTTTCCGGAAACAGTTTCTTTAACTCATCTAATGTTTTTTGCGCATGGACAATGTAAGTATCCGCTACTTTAAGGCCAAATTTTGTTGCTTTAATATCCAATGCCGAAACTTCCTTTTGAACTACTAGATGACAATCAAATATTATTTCGATTTGTGGTGCCAACTTTTTAAGTGTTCTGGCAATACTTCCTAAGGGTAATCCCTGAATTGAAATGGCCCATTGGAATATTACCTTTTCTGGTTTTAAATCAGCAATAGCCTTCGCTGTTTGTTTCCAGGTAAAAGGATTGTTGTAATCTGTTATATATGTTACTGGAATGCCGGTTCCCTGAAGGAGATCTTGCCTGCTTTTACGGTCAATAAAATCTCTTGGAATAATGGCAGGATATTGTTGTATCCAGGATAAGATATGAACCTTATGACCTTGTGCCTGCAATGCTTTTGCCAGCGAGGTGTTGTAGTTTGAAATCCCGCCTTTGAATTTTGGACCAGGACCAAAACAAACAATTGTTTTAGCAGTTGACAATGAATTAGGCGTATTTATGAATGGCTGCTTCGTACACTCTTCTCATGCCTTCTGGCGTAGAAACTTGGGGCTTCCAACCGAATTTCTCGGATACATAATCCATATTGGCATATCTGGAATGAACGCCAACTGGTTTATCCAATAAAGGCTTGATTGTTGGATTATATCCTGCAAAGGAGGTCATTAACTCAATAATTTCCAGGAAAGAAGTAAGCTTTCCGCTACCAATATTAATGGCTGTTCCATCATGGATATTATTCATTGCCAATTCAATACAATCAATGCAATCGTCTATATGAACAAAATCCCTTCCTTGTTTACCACTCCCCCAAACTTCAAAGGGATCTTCTTTTTTGGCAGCTCTGGCAGCAATTGCCGGAATCGGATAGGACAAGTCCTGATCTTCACCATATCCTGAAAAGGGACGTATACACGCTACAGAAACACCATAATATTTAGCTGCAATTTGCGCCAGATATTCTCCTGTAAGTTTCGACCAGCCGTAAGTCATATCTGGTTGTCCGAGGTTGCTTCCGAAATTAATGTCC
>Ga0114981_10000815_pt1 | contig 20448 bp, 20 predicted proteins | sample S_140806_MF_Meta_FD_87028 | JGI IMG/M metagenome (GOLD analysis project Ga0114981, IMG submission 87028) | Freshwater microbial communities from Lake Simoncouche, Canada to study carbon cycling - S_140806_MF_MetaG | ecosystem: Environmental > Aquatic > Freshwater > Lake | place: Lake...
AAGGCCATAAACGCAGGATTATATCGTTCTACATGGCCTACCTGACATTTTAAATTGGCTTCATTAACCAACTCTACAAGTTTGGCTGCTTCTTCGAGCGTATTGGTCAGAGGTTTCTCTACAAAAACATGTTTGCCGGTAGAAAGCGCTTTTTGTGCTATTTCAAAATGGGTGGTGGTTGGGGAAATGATATCAAGCGCATCTACTTCTTTTAGAAGGGCTTCTAAACTATCAAATCGTGGAATTTGGTATTCGCTGATTACTTGAGCGGCATGCTGGTCATTAGGTTCGTAAAATCCTACTAAATTAATTTCATCTATCGTTTTCCATTGTTGAATATGAATTTTACCTAAGTGGCCTGCGCCACAAACTCCAATTTTTAGCATGCTTATATTTTTATAAATGGTTTGCTTGGCAAGTTACAAATTATTTGTCCAAGTTTATGGATGAAGGGTGATCTTGCCTGTAAAAACTAATTGAATTGGGCCTTTAAGCCAAACATTAATAGCATTTGTTGGGTTAATTTTTTCAAATTGAACACTTAAATCACCACCCAGGGTTTTAATGTCTATATCAAATTTTCCCAATGCAGTATTACTGTGGGCTATGGCCGCTGCGGTTACGCCAGTGCCACAACTCATGGTTTCATCTTCTACACCTCTTTCGTAGGTTCTTACAAATAAGTTGTTTTGATCTATAACTTCTACAAAATTTACATTTATACCTGTTGGGTATGCTTCTCTATTTCTAATCGTTCTACCTTCTGTTGCCACGTCTATTGTGTGTACGTCTTTAATGAATGTTACATAATGAGGTGAACCTGTTTGTATTTCAACATGATTATTTATAACATTATTTTCAGATACATCTTGCATGTGTAAAACAATAATATTGTTGTCTAATAGTAATGCCTCATGAAGGCCGTCAATAGCTTCAAACTGCGTAGTATCTTCTTTAATAAGTTGAAGTTGCTTTGCAAAAGCAACGATGCATCTGCCCCCATTTCCACACATGGTGCTTTCTGCACCATCGGCATTGTAATAAACCATTTTAAAGTCGGCAACGCTACTGTTTTCTAATAGCATAAGTCCATCTGCACCTATTCCTTTTCTCCGGTCGCACAAAAAAGCAATTTGTTCCTTTTTTAGCTTTATGTGTTGCGCCCGATTATCAATGATAACAAAATCATTGCCTGTACCTTGATATTTAAAAAAGTTAAGTTCCATTTATTTTCTATTAAAATATTGTAATGCTCTAGAGTTATCTCCAATTGGACTTTGACCACTAGTATATAAAGATGCTCTCCAATTTGGATCAAAAACATCTCCAATTACATTGCTATGCAAAAGTAGGTATTCGTTAAGAGCAAATGGAGGTATGTAAAATAAAAATAGACCTTGTATATTTCTTTTGCCAATGGTATTATATTGCCAAATGGTATAAGGTAATGCACCGGTTTCATTTTGGACAGAAATTTGCTCGTTTGGAGCACCATATTTTAAATAGGTTATTCCCATATCCGTTTCATAACCTATTTTCCCAGCGCGGGTATATAATTTATTAACGATTTTTATTTTTTCTGCATATTCATTCCATGCTTGTGCAGGGTTGGTTTTATTTCTTTGCTCCCAGTAGTTATACAAGAAATACCGCATATACGTATCGTTGGGTTCGCTTAAGAATTGTTTGATTTGTGCTTTTTCTATGGCGCTAGAAACGGGCGCAATCATTTTTAAAATTGCTTTTAATTGCGCTGTATTGTATTTGGCAATAAAAGTAGTGGCTAAGTTTAAAAAAGTAGTAGGTAGTTTTTCTTCTTTAGTAGTATCTTCTTTATTTATGGCTAATTCAATGGGTGCAGTATTGAGAATTTGAAAGAAACAATTTTGTTTAGTCAACACAACATTCTCTTTGGTATTGGCAATAAGATTTAAAAAATAATTGCCCGACTTTAATTGATGTATTGGAAAGGTCTTTTGATGAGCAAAAACTCCTTCTCCAAAAAGGGTGTCGAAATAGATTAAATGATTGATAGCCTCTCCAAAGGCTTTTTTCGAAATATAAAACTGATACATGATGGTATCCTTGTTTTGTAGTTGATAACTCTCTGCATAGCAATTAACTACTTTTACATTTTCTAGAAATAAACTGGAACTAGGAATTTGATAAAGCCCATTTTTTAAAAAAACAGGTTCTTGTAAAGTGCTGTCAAAAGGCCCTTGTTTATCTATAATTTGAATGGAAGATAAATGAACTTGTGTTTGGTTGTAGATGTCAATTTGTATGCTGTCTTCCCAAAACTGCACATTTTGTAAATTACTCTTGTCGGTCAAAACAACCCTGCACGCGCTCGTCTTAATGGGGGTATAAACTCTGTTAAGGTCAAATAATGGAGCCACTTGCATACTATCACTTTCCATCCCTTTCAAAATATATGTTTTAAGTCGCGTCCATCCGGTATCTGCTTTCGCATCAATTTGAATAATAACTTGTTGTTGCCAATGACCAAGTTTTGTTTTAACAAAGCCAACTGTTTTGGGGTTTATTTCTGTTATAATTTCAATATATGGGATTAATTGCTTTTCGTTTTTTTCGTAGAAAAGAGCAGCATGATGCAATCCTTCTATCGCACTTACTCGAGCGCTAAGAAAAATAAATAATACGATAATGGAAATGCTCTTCTGCATTTTATTAATTTTATGCAAATTACTAAATGCTTTTGTTTATTTCTATGTCTTTACTAATTACTTCCTATATGCCTTTCCCTAGTATTGCTTGGTGTGCAGACATGCTAAAAGTTGATGCTGTTTTATTGGATGATCAGGAATCCTACAGAAAAATGACATACAGAAACAAATATGAAATCGCTACGGCTAATGGGCGTTTAAAATTAAGTATTCCCTTATTGAATGGAAGAAACCAACGGGTGCCCATGGGTGAGGTTCAGATTTTCAACGAAGAGGATTGGCAACAACAGCATTATAAGTCTATAAAAAACGCCTATAATCGTTCTCCTTTTTTCGAATATTACGAGCTCGAATTACGGCGCTTATTTACTGTTAAATACGATCGATTAATTGATTTTAATAAAGCAAGTATTGATTTTGTAATGCAAAGTTTAAGGATAAAAAAAGAAATACAACAACTTGGAGATAATACTATCGAAGTAAATAAAGTGGCAATAGATTGGCGCATAGAACAACAACGTGACTTTGTACAAAAACCATACTATCAATTGTTTGAAAATAAAAATGGATTTCTAGCTAACCTAAGCATTTTGGACTTAATTTTTAATGAAGGAAATCTAGCGATAGATTTTTTATAACTGTTTCATTTTCCAAACACCCATCATAGCTTCTTTTACAATGCCTTTCGACATTTTGGATACGCCTTCTGTTCGGTCTATAAAAGTAATAGGTACTTCAGTGATTTTGAAACCTGCTTTCCAAGTGCGGTATTTCATTTCAATTTGAAAAGCATAGCCAATAAATTGAATATCATCTAATGGAAGCGTAGCTAGTACTTTTTGTGTATAGCATACAAAACCTGCCGTTGGATCTTTAATTGGCATCCAAGTGATGAGTTGAGTATATAAAGCGCCTCCTTTAGAAATAAAAATTCGATCCCAAGGCCAATTGACCACTTTGCCACCTTTGGTATAACGAGAGCCTACCGACATATCTGCGCCGGATTCACATGCTTGATGAAGGCGTATAAGATCTTTAGGGTTGTGAGAGAAATCGGCATCCATTTCAAAAATGAAGGCATAATTTTTTGCTAATGCCCATTTAAATCCAGCGATATAAGCAGTGCCTAAACCCAATTTGCCACTGCGTTCGATAATAAATAAAGACGCTGGAAATTGAGATTGCATCTCTTTCACAATAGCAGCAGTACCATCTGGTGAGCCATCATCTACAATAAGTACATGAAAGCCCGCTTCTAAAGAAAATACCGCTTTTATAATGGCCGATATATTTTCTTTTTCATTGTAAGTTGGTATGATAACTAATTTACTCAAGTAGATCTTTAATTAATATTCGGCAATTTAGTAAATAATAACTAATTGATCCCTAATTTCGTAAGGTAAAGTTTTATTAAAATAGATTATATTATCAGTATGCAAGTACATCAAGATCAGTTTCTTAAAGAGCAGTATATGCTTTTGTTAGAACAAATCAATCCCAATCAAGCGCCACTTTGGGGCATAATGACCTATCAACATATGCTTGAGCATATGATGGTAGCCTTTCAAGTTTCTTGTCAGCAACAGCAAGTACCTTGTATTCATGAACCGGAGCGTGTTGCAAAGATGCAAGCATTTTTATTGACGGATATACCCTTTAAAGAAAATACTAAGTCGCCATTGCTAGGAGAAACACTCGAGCCATTAATCTATTCATCTTTAGAAGCGGCCTTGCAACAGTTAAAAGAAGCCAGGAGCACTTATTTTAATCAATATGCTATTCAGGAAGATGTTCTAGTATTTCACCCCATTTTCGGCACCTTAGATAAGAAATTAAATGATGCACTTTTATACAAACACGCAGTTCATCATTTAAAACAATTTGGTGTAGAACTCTAAACTAATTTTTATCTTTACCATTCGATAATCAATTATATGTCTGTACAAGTATTACAAAATTATGCCGAAGGCAAATGGGTAAATGCCGTAGCTGGTGGCGAAACCTTATATAATGCCATAAATGGCGATCCTATATACACTGCTTCCAGTGAGGGCTTAGATTTTGGAAGCATGATGGAGTATGCTAGAAAAGTGGGTTCTCCTGCACTTCGTAAATTAAGTTTCCAACAGCGCGGTTTAATGTTGAAAGCGCTGGCTATGTATTTAAATGATCGCAAGGATTATTTTTATACAATAAGCGCACTAACAGGAGCTACTAAAGCCGATTCTTGGGTTGATATAGAAGGCGGTATCGGTAATTTATTTGCATACGCATCTATGAGAAGACAATTTCCGGATGCTAGTTTTTATGTAGATGGGGAAGCGGCTAAATTAAGTAAAGAAAACACCTTCATTGGTCATCATATAATGGTGCCTAAAGAAGGAGTTGCTATTCATATTAATGCTTTTAACTTTCCTGTTTGGGGTATGTTAGAAAAAATTGCGGTTAATTTATTTGCAGGTGTTCCAGCAATAGTGAAACCAGCAACGGCTACTTCTTATTTGACAGAAGTTGTTTTTAAAGAAATTATTGCATCCAACATTTTACCGGAAGGTGCTTTACAACTGATTTGTGGATCGGCAAGAGGTATATTAGACTTTGTAGAAAGTCAAGATGTAGTCACCTTTACGGGTTCTGCAGAAACGGGAAAAAAATTAAAAGCACATCCTCGATTAATAGAAGAGGCAGTGCCTTTCAATATGGAGGCAGATTCTTTAAATGCTTGTGTATTGGGCTTAGATGTAGCGCCAGGTTCTGCAACCTTTGATATTTTTATTAAAGAAGTAGTGCGTGAAATGACTACGAAAGCCGGTCAGAAATGTACGGCTATCAGAAGAGTAATTGTTCCAGCAAATGCATTGGAAGCAGTGCATATTGCTTTAGGAAAGCGATTGGCAAGCACCATTATTGGTGATCCAAGTGTGGAAGGCGTGCGTATGGGCCCATTAGCTGGTCAAGCACAGCGGGAAGAAGTAAGAGAAAAGGTGGCGCAATTGGCAAAAGCCCAAACGATTATTGTAGGTAGTTTAGATCTGTTTGAAGTAAAAGGAGCAGATAAAAATAAAGGCGCATTTTTCGCACCTATCGTATTTTTAAATGAGCATCCTTTCCAAAATATTGCTTGTCATGATATTGAAGCCTTCGGGCCCGTAACAACTTTGATGCCCTATACTACTAATGAAGAAGCTATTCAATTAGTGAAAATGGGTAAAGGCTCCTTAGTGTGCTCCATTATAACAGAGGATAATGAAATTGCTAAAGAATTTGTTTTAGGGGCAGCTACCATGCATGGCCGTATTTTAATTCTCAATGCGGAGTGTGCTAAAGAAAGCACAGGACATGGATCGCCTATGCCTCAATTGGTACATGGTGGTCCCGGAAGAGCAGGTGGTGGAGAAGAAATGGGTGGTAAACGAGGCGTGTTACATTATTTGCATCGCACGGCTATTCAAGGTTCACCTACCATGATTACGGCTGTTACCAATGTGTATCAACAGGGCGCTGACCAAAAAGAAACAGATATACATCCGTTTAAAAAACATTTCGAGGATTTAGAAATTGGCGAAACATTGGTTACGGCTAAGCATACCATTACGGAAGCTGATATCGTAAATTTTGCCAATGTAAGTGGTGATCATTTTTATGCTCACGTAGACGTTACCTCTTTAGATGGTACTATTTTTGAAGGACGAGTTGCTCATGGTTATTATATTTTGTCTAAGGCTGCCGGTATGTTTGTAGATGCTAAAAAAGGACCTGTATTACTCAATTACGGAATTGATGAATGTAGATTTACAAAACCGGTATATCCAGGTACTACCATTGGTGTGAAACTAACGGTAAAAGAAAAAATCGGACAAGAGAAAAAATCAGCTGATGATATTGCAAAAGGTATTGTGAAATGGTTGGTAGAGGTATACGACCAAACGAATGAAACCGTTGCAATTATTACTATTTTAACAATGGTGAAAATGAAACAGCAATAGCGCATGGGAATTTTTAGAGTGCTCTTTATGGTATTGCTGATTACCTTTATTCCTTATTTTTTTAAAACGACTTGGAAAAATAAAAAATCAGATAAGCAATCAAAACAACGCGTTCAAATTTTGTTTGTTGTGGTGGCAATTCTACTTTTAATAATAATAAATAAAATAAAATGAGTTCACAAAACGGTCATGTAACTAGTTCGGTAAGTAATCATATTGGAACAGTTACATTTTTTCATCCTGCTAGTAATTCCTTGCCAGGTGCGATATTAAATGAATTAGCCAACAGTATAACTGCTGTGGCTGCTAATCCCGAAGTGCGCGTTTTGATTTTGCAAAGTGAAGGAAATAAAGCATTTTGTGCGGGTGCTTCTTTTGATGAGTTAATAGCTATTGAAAACATGGATCAAGGATCTGTGTTCTTTAGTGGCTTTGCAAACGTTATTAATGCAATGCGCACTTGTGGTAAGTTAATTATTGCAAGAGTGCAAGGTAAAGCTGTTGGTGGAGGTGTTGGATTAGCCTCGGCCTCGGATTATGTTTTTGCTACCGAGCAAGCAGCTATTAAACTCAGTGAATTAGCCGTTGGTATTGGTCCTTTTGTAGTAGGGCCAGCAGTGCAACGTAAAATGGGCTTATCTGCTTTTTCTCAATTAGCCATAGATGCTAGTTCGTTTAGGTCAGCAGCATGGGCATTACAAAATGGTCTTTATGCAAGTGTGCATGCTACGATAGAAGAAATGGATGAGGCTATTCTGAAATTAGCTACTATATTAGCTACTAGCAGTCCAGAAGCTATGGGCGAATTGAAACAGATTTTTTGGGAAGGCACTGAAAATTGGGATACCTTATTAGTGCAAAGAGCTGGCATTAGTGGTCGATTAGTGCTGAGCGATTTTACAAGAAATGCTATTCAACAGTTTAAAGCAAAATAAAAAAGAGCTCCGAATTTTTCGGAGCTCTTTTTTTATAAATAATCATACAATTTTGCGGTAGGCAATCCCATAACATTATAATAGTCGCCTTCAATTTTTTCAATACCTATAATTCCTATCCAATCTTGAATGCCGTAAGCACCTGCTTTATCAAAGGGTTTGTACGTATCAATATAGAAATCAATAACAGCTTCGCTTAATGGTTTAAAATATACTTTGGTGATAACTGAAAAAACGCTTACTTCCTCTTTCTTGTGAATGCAAACTCCTGTTACAACTTCATGCATGTTACCAGAAAGTAGTTGCAACATTTTTTTAGCATCTTCTCTATCCTTAGGTTTGTTTAAAATGATATGGTCAATAATCACCACGGTGTCAGCAGCAATGATGATAGCGTCTTCTTGTGTGCTTGCAATTTTTTCTGCTTTCTTTTGCGCTAATAGTTGAGGCACTTCATACGCATTACTGTTAGCCGGAGGCGTTTCGTCTATATCGGCTTGCTGCACGATAAATTGTATGCCCATTTCTGCCAATAGTTGTTGTCGACGTGGCGATTGGGAGGCTAAAATAATAGTGGACATTATTTAGTAATTGATATAATAAATAAACAAATTGCTAATGCCTAATAGCATTATGAATTTCAAGCTACTGCTCAACTGAGCGTAATGCTGACTCGTAGCATCTTTATTTACTTGAGTGATTACTATAAGGAGCGGTATACATGTGCTGATACACAGGTAGCTACCGAAAAAATAGTGTGCATTCTTAAAAAGTAAAATTGATAATAAGGCTAAAAGTACAACACTGATCATCCCAATAACTTGCACAATGTTGCCGCTTTTCTGCAATCCTATTACAATAGGCATTGTATTGCAACCCGCAAGGGTATCCCCTTTTAGGTCTTCCATGTCTTTTACTAATTCGCGCATCCAGGTCAGGGTAAAAGCAAATAATGCTGTTGTGAACAGAACTAGTTTTGCGTTTTTATGTAAACTCAATATCGGCTCATACCAATAAAATAGGAGTATGCAAATGCTGGTTAAGGCGGCAACTAAAATATTGCCAGTGAGAAAGGATTGTTTGTAACGGGTAGAGTAAAACCATAAAAGCAAACTGCTTGCTATTTGAAAGCAAATAAGCAGTAGGTTGTGATGTTGTAATGCAATGATCAATCCTATTAGTATTCCAATAAAAGTAAGCAAGAGATGCAATAGAATTGCTTTTCTGCGATCAATGGTATTTTCTAGTAAAAGCTTATTGGGTCTGTTTATGGCATCGGTTTTGATGTCGAAATAATCATTGATGATATAGCCAGCCGCTGCAATAAATATGGTAGATAATAAAATGCCTAAAAGCGTTGCAATAGATGCTTGTAAAGGAATTTGGGCGCTGCTATATAGGGGCTTAATTAAAAAAAGCCAAATGGAAAATTGTGTAATGCTTATAATTACAAGATTTTTCCATCTGACTAATTGTAGGTATCTCATGGTATTTATTTATTCCATGTTGAAGGCGACAGGCGCCAAGTTTCCAAATGTGCTTTTTCTTCTGAGGATATAATTTTTTGATCTTCCGCGACTTCCATTAAGGCGCTATAATTGCTAATGGTAAACAAGGGTACATGTGCTTTTTCAAATGCAGTTGCAGCTTCTGGGAAGCCATAGGTAAATAAGCCAACCATGCCTACTACCGTTGCTCCATGAGCGCGTAGTACCTCAGCAACTTCTAAGCTGCTCTTGCCTGTAGATATCAAATCTTCTACTACCACTACTTTTTGTCCAGCTTCTAAAACACCTTCAATTTGGTTGCCCATGCCATGTTCTTTTGGCTTAGAGCGAACATATAAAAAAGGTAGTTTCAATAAGTCGGCAGCCATTACACCATGTGCAATGCCAGCAGTTGCAACACCTGCAATAGCATCTGCGTCTGGGAATTGTTCTAATATCATATTCGCCAATTCGCTTTTTACAAAATCTCTAACGTGAGGATAAGAAAGTGTTTTTCTATTATCGCAGTATACGGGTGAATTCCAACCAGAAGCCCATACAAAAGGTTTTTGGGTATTAATTTGTAAAGCTTTAATTTGCAATAACTTCTCTGCAAAGTGTTTTTGTGTACTCATGCATCAAACCTACGCTCAAATATGGAAGTTTGCAAAAAAAATCATGAAATTTTTTAAAAATATTTATTTCAACGCACTTCAAATTTGCGTTACCAATCAAATAGACCCAGCTGATGCTCCTATCGATGCATCGACTGTTTTTAATTGCTCGCCAAGCACAGTGTCAAAGGATTTAAGAGCTTTTCTTTTTGAACAAGAAGCCCAAGCAGGCCTTTCTTATATTATCGCTAAGGATTGGGACTTGGTATTAGATTTGTTGCGATCCATTTTTATTTTCATTGAAGCGGGTGGCGGTGCCGTTTTTAATGAAAACAATGATGTATTATGTATTTATAGAAGAGGCGTTTGGGATTTGCCTAAAGGTAAATTAGACGATGGGGAGCGCATAGATGAATGTGCCTTACGAGAAGTAGAAGAAGAGACCAATGTGGGTGGTTTACAATTAGGCCCGCTATTGTTAGAAACCTGGCATATTTATGAAATGAAACGCAATTGGTATTTGAAAAAAACCACTTGGTTTAAGATGGAAACTGCCTACAAGGAGCAATTGATACCTCAAGCCATAGAGCAGATAGAAGCAGTGGAGTGGGTGCCATTGCAAAAAATAAATACCTACATCACCGAAAACTCTTTTGGAACCTTACAAGAAGTTATTCGAATGCTGGTATAAGCTACTTAATAAATTTATTTAGAATTTGCTGCAAGGTGGTGAAAGCAATATAGATATCCAATCGAATGCTAGCATTTTTATTATAATAGATATCCCATAAGACTCTTTTTTTCAAATCTCTTGGGGTTATAATTTCTCCCAAGTATCCTTTTATTTGTGCCATGCCCGTCATACCAGGTTTTGATTCGTGGCGCAATAAATAATAAGTATATGCTTTTGAGTATATCTCGGTATGGTATAACATATGTGGTCTAGGACCAACTATACTCATGGTGCCAACTAGTACATTTAATAATTGAGGTAGTTCATCAATATGCGTGAGGCGCAAGATTTTTCCAAGTCGGGTGATGCGTAGGTCATTGGTAATGGCTTGCTGCGTATCGGCTTCTTTATTTATTTTCATTGTCCTAAATTTTATACAATGAAATGTTTGGTTGTCTTTCCCCGTTCTTTTTTGCACAAAAAAAACAGGCCCTTTTGAATTGAGTTTTATCAATAAAGCCACAAGGGGCGTAAGCCAAGGCATAATGAGAAGCAGTATACTACTGGCTACTACTATATCAATAAGCCGTTTTGTTACTAAATAACCTAGGTTCTTTTTATATGCTTGGTGTGTTGGTAAGGAGCTTAAAAATGAACGTATTTCAGTAAAGCGTTGGGTAGAAGTCATTTAGCTAAACAGTTTGGTTGGTTTCTTTACTGGAATAATAATGTTGTAAGAAAAGCATAGAGAAGAAACTAAAGAAGATAATTCCAGCTTGTGTTTGAAGCGCCGACTCTATAAAAAAGACAGCAATACTCGTTAATTGAAACGACCAAAACAACCATTTGTAAGGAGTTGAAAATTTGAAAAATAAAGGTCTGCATAATATAAACAGGAATGTAAGTAATCCAATAATACCCAACATGAACAGCTCTTGAATATACATGTTGTGCATATTAAACTCCCATATTTTCTTAGCTCGATTACCTTCGTTTAATTCAAAATTATGTTTTTCAATGGTCTTTTGCTGAATCGCTGCTACATCGCCTATGCCAGATCCATACCAATATAAATGCTCTTGTTGAATGCTTTCCATGGATGTTTTCCAGATGAAAATGCGTAAGGTAAAATTGTTGAATTGTTGTTTGCTTGGATCTTCTTTAGATACCCAATTTTTTGTTTGAGAAGGCGTCATTTCTTTAAAACGTTCCTTAATTGGATTGTTGGTAAGAAATACAATTCCATAAATAGCCAATAATACAATGGCAAAACCACTGTTGATTAGTCCTTTTGTAAAATCTTTTTTGGTGCTTTGGTATATGAGTATGGGCAGGATTATCGCAAATTGGCAAAGGAGCACCATTCGTGCCGACAGCATTAATAAAAACAACTCTAGTATAATAATAGTAGCGATTTGTATGCCTTTGTTTTTGGTAAAAAAGAATGTAGGCGGCGCTAGCAATAAAATGGCAATTCCTATAAGCACATACCACGACATATATACGGCATTGGCATCAGCAAAATGTACAAGTTGATGGTAAAAGAAATGAGATAGCTGATGGCCTTCTTGGTATGCTAGATAACTGCTGCCAATACTAAGGAAACAAATAATGACTAAGCCCAGTAAGAAACTAGTAAATACACCTTTCAATTGTGCTTCGTTTTCTTTTCTTTGTGTTCCAATAATTAAAGGCAATAGAAGGATCGATAATTTTGATTCTAAGTCGGCACCTGCTATTGTTTTATCATCGCTATAAAAATAACTAATAGCATGTAGTCCATACCATATGATCCAGCCAATAAGTAATGGTCGTTTTTTTAATTGTGTAAGGGTGGCTTTAAAATCATCTGTAAGAATCCAGCTTATGGCCAACAAAACAACAGCCAATGCATTAATTCGGTAATACATAGGAATACTTAAAGCAACCAAGTATAAACAAGTTTTAAAGAGCTTGTTGCTTAGTTGGCTTGTTTTTGTAAGCGACGCTGTTGGCATGTTTGCATGGAGTTTTAGTGCTACTAAAACACTAAGATACAGTATTAATCTATTTTTTAAAAAACAAGCAAAAATTTGTACTTTTAACCTTCTTACATGAATATTAATCATCTCAAAAGTTTATCGGCAAGTGGCTTCCAAATTATCGTAAATCAATTGTTTGGTTTAGGATTCTTTATGTTGGCCGCTTATTACATAGATAAGCAGCTTTTTGGTGAGTTAAATCTGTCTATTGCGCTAAGTACTACCTTCACCTTATTGGCTACCTTCGGATTTGACCATGTGATTGTTCGACGGATTTCTGCCGGCATGTCTATTGCTTCTACTACGGGTATTTATTTAACACATGCATTAGTTATGGGGGTGCTTTCTGTTATGATACTATTGGTGTCTCGTGTTTATTTTCCTTCTTTTTTTCAAATCCATTTTTTACTCATAGCTGTATTTATAAGTTTTATATGCACTTATATTGCATCCTGTTTTAAGCAATTGGCCAATGGTAAAGAGCGATTTTGGTACCTTGCATTCATGGGTGTCATTGCCAATGTAGTGCGTGTAATGGGTTTGTTTTTTCTAATTCAAATTCATGCCGTAACTATTAGTAATATTGCTTTATTATATGTGGGTGTTGCCGTTGTTGAAGTATTATTTGCTTTTTTTTCTGCGGCTCATTTAACAGGTCATTGGGTATTGCCAAGCTTTAATTGGAAGGCTTACAAGTCTTTAGTTAAAGAATCGTTGCCACAGCTAGGTGTTATTTTCTTGGAGTCGTCATTGGCCCGTGTCGATTGGATTTTGTTGGGCTTTATTAGTACGAGTGTTTTTGTTGCCGATTATAGCTTTGCCTATAAAGCATTCGAGTCGTCGCGAATTCCTTTATTAATAATTGCTCCGGTATTATTACCAAAAGTCTCTAGAATATTAGCTAAAAGTCATGCCTACGAAACCAGCGTAGTTAAGGAATTAAATATGTTGTGGCAATTAGAAAGCTGGCTTGTTATGCTAATACCACTTATTTTAAATATTTGTTGGGTAGATGTAGTTAACATCATGACTCAAAATAAATATGGTGAAAGTACCAAAGGTATCTATGCCATTCTTTCTTTCTGTTTGCCTATGGCTTACATCACTAATTTCTTATGGACCATTGTATTTGCTAAAGGAAATATTAAATTGACGCTTAAAATTTCTGCCTTAGCAAGCGTAGTGAATATCGTTTTAAATATTATTCTGATAAAATACTATAATGCCATAGGTGCGGCTATAGCATATTTAGCAAGTACTACTGTGCAATTTGTTTGTTACTATGTTTGGGTTAAAGAGCCTCATTTGCAATTAAGATTAATGCCCTACTTAAAAACCTTATTGATATCAATACTGCTTTATGTTTTAGCAATGTGGCTTCCTGTTTTATGGTTATGGAAAGTTATTATAATATCGCTACTCTATATTTCTTTGTTTTACTTTTTGTTTTATAAACAGCAAATGAAAAAAGCACTTTCAATTTCGCAAGATGGATTATAAAGTTAGTATTATAGTTACCTGTTATAACTATGCAGCTTATCTGAAAGCCTGCTTAGAAAGTGTAGGTCGTCAATCCTATAATAATTGGGAGTGTATTATTGTTGATGATGGATCTACAGATGGCACAGGTATATTAGCCAAATCATTTGTTGATTTAGATAGCCGTTTTAGGTATGTATATCAACAAAATCAGGGTGTTGCTGTAGCTCGAAATACAGCATTGGCATTAATCACCGGCAACTATGTGCAGTTTTTAGATGGTGATGATCTTTTAGAAGTAGATAAGTTGAAACATCAGATAGCCGCCTTTCAAAATAATAAAGATTTGTTGATGAGTGTTTCCCCTTCTTATTTTTTTGAAAGTAATCAACCGCAACAGTTATTTACATCTAAGCAAAAAGAAAAAACTATTTTAAAGCCATTTGATTGGTCGTCTTTATTTTGCAATGCACAACTAATAAAAGATAATATTTTTACAATCTCTGCTCCACTTATTCCTGTTCATAAAATGGGAAGCTTACGATTCGATGCTCAGTATAAAACCTATGAAGATTGGAAATTTTGGTTTGAGTTTACTAAACTTGAAGGGCAAATCATCGGTTTGGATACTACTAATTCGGCTACCTTAATTAGGTTTGGGCATGCTAGTCTAATGAGTAAAAAGCTACAACTAAATAAAGATGCACTTCGATTACGAAAGTTCTTTATTGGAAAAGTAAGATGGAACAAGCAATTATATAATTTATACAGAATTATAAAATTGCTTCTCAAACGCAGCTACATAATTTTAAAGAGTAATGGCTAAAACACTTTGTATTATTATCAATTGGAATGCAGCAGCAGATACATGTTTGTTGGTAGAGCAGGTATGGAATACTAGTAATGCACACATAGCCCTCATAGATAATGGATCTACAGATCGTTCAAAAGAGCAAATTATTGAGGCTTGTACTCCTTTGCAAGCTGTTCATTGGCAAGCAAAATATGCATGTGACCATGATCGATTGCAATTAATTGCATCATCAACAAATGATGGTTTTGCTAAAGCTATAAATAAAGTGCTTTGTTCTTTATTGCCCAATACATTCGATTTTATTTGGTTGTTGAATAATGATGCTATGCCGGAAGAAAAGGCGCTTTCTTATTTAGAAGATCGATTAATGCAGCAGCCTGATTTAGGATTCGCCGGCTCTGTGATAATGGACTATGAACAACGAAATAAAATTCAATGCTGTGCAGTTAAATACTATCCTTTTTTTGCAGTTGCTAAATTGCAATTCAAAAATGAACTATGGGATGATGCAAAAGATTATATAATTAAGGATAAGCATATTTTTCAGCACGGTGCTAGTTTATTAATTCGTTATGCAATGATTGAGCGCGTAGGATTATTAGACGAGCGTTTTTTCTTGTATGCTGAAGAGCATGATTGGCAAGTGCGAGCTGCGAAATTAGGTTATGGCAATGAATTAGTGGTGCAAAGTAAAGTATACCATAAAGGTTCTATGAGTACAGCCAATGCGCATCATTTATTCTACTATTACTATAATGCCTCCGCTATGAAATTTTCCTATAAGTATCATTCTTTTGTATTGCGTACTTGGAATGTTTTCGCTCTTTTGGGCATTAGCATAATAAGAACAAAAGGCAATTTAAAGGCTTTGTGTTGGGGTGTAAAAGGAATTTTACTCGGATATTTAAAACCAAATGAAAATGCAAACATGTAAACTTTTTGGTTTCGATTTTATAAATGCTACTCATGTAGCTGAAGTGGTAGATGATGTTATGCGTGCTATTCAAATTGGCGACTCCGTGCAGCATATAGTTACGCCAAACGCTTATTTATTGCAAGAGCTCTACAAAGAAGGGAAGGAATCGCTTTTGCATTTTGCGCAAGCAGCAAAATGGGTTTTGCCTGATGGTATGCCTATTGTGTGGATGAGTAAATTGAAACACAAAAATGCGCTGAAAGCAAGATTAACCGGAAGTGATTTGTTTCCTATTTTGTGGGCGCGCATAAAGCAAGAACACCTAGCGGCTACTTTTGTTTTGCCCAATACACAGTTAGGAAATTTATTTTGTCAAGAATATCCTGCTTGCAATGTTTGTACCCCTGCATTTTTTGATGCAGCAGATGAGACATATATTAATTTTCTTGCGCACGATATATGCCAATTATTGGCTGCTCAAAATAGCCAGTTTTTATTTGTCGGCTTAGGCGATCCTAAGCAAAGTTTGATTGGTATACAAGTTGCCAGATTGTATGAGCAACTGAATCCGGGAAAGCAATTAATAATTGCCTATTTAGGCGCCTCCTTTGAATTTTATCATGGCTATAAAGCGCGTGCGCCCCAATGGATTACTCAATTAGGATTGGAATGGCTTTATAGATTCTATAAAGAGCCTAAGCGCCTTTGGAAGCGCTATACTGTGGGGAATATTAGATTTCTGCTAATAGCTTTTAAAGAGCTAATGAAAAAATAAATTAGGCTAAAAGCCAGTTGCACATTTTATATAAAACACGTGCACCTACTATAGCATCAATACCATCTTCCATGTGCTCTCCACAAGAAACTTCATTCAAGTCGAAACCAATAATTTCTTTGCCGCTTTGTTTTAAAAGTTTGAACAGATAATAGATTTGTTCTACTTCAAATCCTCCAGGAACAGGCGTTCCTGTATTCGGACAAAGTTTTGGATCTAAACCATCAATATCAAAACTGATATATACTTTTTGTGGAAGTTCGTCAATGATTTGTAGGCATTGTTCTCTCCAAGTGATACCTTCAAACTGTTGTTCTTTTATATTCTTATCAAAGAAGGTGCTTATGCGCTGAGGGTTCTGTTGTATTAAGATTAGTTCATCATCGCAGTAATCGCGAATGCCTACTTGAACTAATTTTTTCATTTGTGGTATTTCTTGAAGTACATTATACATCACCGACGCATGAGAATAGTTGAATCCTTCATATGCTACACGCAAGTCGGCATGCGCATCTATTTGTAAAATACCAAAGGATTCATGTTGCTCACTCAAAGCCCTTAAATAACCAAGGGGTGTACTGTGGTCGCCACCAATTAAGCCAACGCGTTTTCCTTTTGCAAGTAATTTTTTTGTATGGTTATAAACCCAATCATTCATGAATTGACAACCTTCATTAACTTCATTTAATTTGCCATTCAATTGTACATTATCTTCTACATTTCCCCCTTCGCATAAATGGGCAATAATTAACTCTGCACACTGACGAAGAAAATCACTTTTCTTTCTCAATGTTTTATCTATTGGAACCATATAGATCCCTTTTTGCCATGCATCCGTAACATCTGGATCGTAAAGGTCTACTTGCATAGATGCTTTAAAGATATTTTCTGGCCCTCTTGCAGCGCCTTCTCTGTAGGATACGGATACTTCCCATGGAACGGGTAATAAACAAAGAAGTGCATCCTCTTCGGTAAAAGGCAAACCAAAAATGGTATTAGAGCTTAAGCCAACAGAATTTGGGTCGAAAGTGTTTAAAATGGACATGGGAAAAATATAAATAATAAAATACGGAAGCAAATGTATAAACTAAATTCAAACAATGCGTTTATTTAGTATTTTTGTTGCAAAATTTTTATTTATCTGTTTGAGCAAGGTTTTATGAAAAGAACGCACATTATTTTATTGGTTTTAATTGCTATTGGGGTAGGGGCTATAGTAGCTATGTTTGGAGATTTTAGTACCTATGAAACCTTTGCATCGGCGGCTAAAAATCCTACTAAAAAAATACATGTAATTGGTTTTTTAGAAAAAGATAAAGCCATGATTTATAATCCCGTTGTAGATGCTAATCATTTTACTTTTTATGTAAAAGATAAAGCGGGTGCCATAAATCAGGTGGTATTTAATGGTGCTAAACCTATAGATATTGAAAAATCAGAGCAAATAGTAATGATGGGCTATATGGATGGCGCTGTGTTTCGATGTTCTAAAATACAAATGAAATGCCCATCTAAATACAAAAAAGATCAAGTTGCTGTAGGCAATAACTAATTCTACTTTCTAAACTCACTATTCTTGAATACTACTTTCTTAAACGAACATCTATTACCTGGCCAATTAGGTCATTTAATGGTAATAAGCGCATTTGTTGCTTCTTTATTTAGTGCCTTTGCTTTTTTTAATGCAGCAAAATTTGAGCAGCAAGATCCGACAGTAGCTTCTTCATGGCTTTCAATAGCTCGTAAGTTATTTATGGTGCATGTGCTTATGGTATGGGGTGTATTTTTCACACTTTACTTTATTATTTATAAGCATTATTTTGAGTATCACTATGCCTATGAGCATTCATCCTTAGCCTTACCTACCAAGTACTTATTGTCTTGCTTTTGGGAAGGGCAGCAAGGTTCTTTCTTACTTTGGATGCTTTGGCACTCTATATTAGGTTTATTTATTTTATACAAATCGGATAGCTTACAAGCCCGCACGATGACTGTTGTAGGTATTATACAAGCATGCCTCAGCACCATGTTATTGGGTATTTTTATTACCGAGAGCGTTAAAATTGGCACAAGTCCTTTTGCGTTGTTGAGAAATCAAATGCAAGGTGCTCCCATTTTTTCACAGCCCGATTATATGCAGTATATTAAAGATGGGAATGGCTTAAATGAGTTATTGCAAAATTATTGGATGGTGATCCATCCGCCTATCTTGTTTTTAGGATTTTCTCTTACGCTTGTCCCATTTGCCTATGCAGTTGCCGCTTTATGGAAAGGAGAGTTTGTTCATTTTATTAAGCCTATCATCAATTGGTCATTAGTTGCCGGTGGAGTATTGGGTTTAGGCATTATGATGGGTGGTGCTTGGGCATATGAATCGTTAACCTTTGGTGGATATTGGGCATGGGATCCGGTGGAAAACGCTTCTTTAGTTCCTTGGTTATTGTTGGTGGCGGCATTGCACACAATAGTGATATTTAAAGCAACGCAACGATCTTTAGGGGTAAGTTTAATCTTATTTATTTTATCGTACGCGTTTATTTGGTACTCTACGTTTTTAACTAGAACTGGCATATTAGGAGATACATCTGTACACGCATTTACCGGAGAGGGAAGTTCTTTACTTTGGCATTTATTAATTGTGTTATCGATAGTTTTAATTCCAGGCATTGTTTTGTATGTGTATCGCCGAAAACTATTTCCAAAAATTGAACAAGAAGAAGCATTGCTATCCAGAGAGTTTTGGATGTTTATTGGGGCTTTTATTATTTTCTTGTCATCCATACAAATTATACTTACCACTTCTATTCCCGTTTGGGCGCCTCTAGTAAAATGGATAAGCGGCAAAGAGGTAGCGCCTCCTAATGATCCCGTCCAGCATTATAATGCAATTCAAATTTGGTTGGCTATACTCATTACCTTCTTATCGGCAAGTGCTTTATTCTTAAAATTCAAAAACTCCGATTGGAAACCATTATTAAAGAGATTTACGATTATAAAATCGATAAGCCTTTTAGCTGCCATCATAATTGCATATGTAGAAACCATCAATAAAGTTCCCGTGTTTTTATTATTGTATGCGGCATGCTTTGGTACTGTAGCTAGTATCTATTATGCTATTTATATACAAAAGGGTGTATTTAAAAAAATGGGACCAGCCATTTCTCATCTTGGATTTGCTTTAGTCATCTTAGGTATAGTTTTGTCTTCCTTTAAAAAAGAAGTTTTGTCTATTAATACCATGGGCGTATTTATAGATTTAGGGCAGAAGACGATGCAGGAGAAAGTGAAGGAAAGTCAAGAAAATGTGCTGTTGTTTAGAAATACACCGATAGCTATGGGTCCTTATTTGGTTACCTATCAAGGCGATTCTACCAGTACTAAAGATCCAAGAACATTTTTTAAAGTGCATTATGAAGTTAGAGATACGGCTACTCAAAAAGTAGTGGAGGCATTTAATTTATATCCCGATGCATTTATAAATTCAAAGGGCAAATCGGGACTAATTGCCAATCCAGCATCCAAACATTATTTACATAAAGATATCTTTACCTATGTTACTTCTGTTATAGATCCGTCTAAGAAAAATGACACCAATAGTTTCAAACATACCGTTGTAAAAAAAGGAGATAGTATTTTTGTGAATAATGGTTTTGCAGTTTTCGAAGGCTTTACAACCCATCTTGAAAAGAGAAATATTCCAACACAGATTGGAGATATTGCAGTAGGGGCACAATTATCTGTATATAATTTGAAGGGAAAACAAATGGAAGCCTTGCCAATTTATCTTATTCGCGGACAAGAAGAGGTTTTTATAAATGACACCTTGACTTCTATGCAATTAATTATGCAGTTTGCAAAGATCAATCCAAAAGAAGAAACAGCAGATATAGCCGTGAAGCAAAATAATAGTAAGGATGACTATATTGTAATGAAAGCATTGATTTTCCCGTATATCAATGTTTTATGGTTGGGGGTTGTGGTAATGGTCATTGGATTTTTCCTATCCTTCTATAATAGAAAAACAAAAAAGGAAATCAAGTAATGAATTGAATTAAAACATA
>Ga0114981_10000816_pt1 | contig 20444 bp, 28 predicted proteins | sample S_140806_MF_Meta_FD_87028 | JGI IMG/M metagenome (GOLD analysis project Ga0114981, IMG submission 87028) | Freshwater microbial communities from Lake Simoncouche, Canada to study carbon cycling - S_140806_MF_MetaG | ecosystem: Environmental > Aquatic > Freshwater > Lake | place: Lake...
GTAATTATCTTTTAAGTATCCAGCATAGGGTGAAAAATTCAAGTAATCAGTTCTATCTACATATGCAGTAGTTGATACAGTGTCGGTAATTCCGTATCCAGCAAGAGTAGTTGGCTTATCTACTAAATTAGCAAAACTTACAAATTTCCAACTTGCGTCTGCTCCATCTGTGTGTAATACTTTATTAATATTTCCAGCTTGTGTTGGTAAAAGATTATTTAGTGCAGTCTTTTTGTCATTTGCATTGGTACCTCCATTTTGAATTGGCAATATACCATTTAACGAAACAGTTACTGCTCCAGCAGAACCTGATACAGAAATATTGGTTCCGCCAGTTAAAGATGTAACACCAGTATTATTAATTGTTTTACCGTCAATTGAAATTCCAGCGCCGGCTGAAAACATATTCGGTCCACCGAATTGTGTGAATACTATATTTGAAGTTCCAACAGTTATAACTCCACTGGTATTCATTACCCACTGAGTGGATTCTAATTCCCCCTCACCAATAAAGAATGCATCACCAGCTTTGATATTGATGGAATCGTTATAATCGTCTGTTCTGGTCAGCACATAGGGACTAGTAGTAGTTGTTACTTCATACATGCCGTTTTGCTTGGCATCAGTTTGATTTTTAACTAATACACGATCACCAAAACGAAGTGTGACACCACTAATTACTGGCAGACTTGTTGTTCCTGTTAGAGTAGCTCCAACTCCATTTGTGCCGTTTGAATATGTTGCAGTCAATGGTCCGGTTGTTCCTGCTCTAGCAGATACTCCAATTGATAGTCCATTTGCCAAATTATCTACATATTGCTTTGTTGCGGCATGCAGTCCTTGAGTTGGATCAGCATTTAATTTTAGATAGCCAGTCATTGTATCACCGGCAATATTAACTGCACCCAGATTTGTTCTTGCAGTCGCTTCTGTAGTAGCTCCAGTTCCACCATTTTTTATTGAAAGTGGATACTCAGATACTATATTACTTAAAACTCCAAATTCATCAATACTTAATCCTGTTCCTATTTTTACAGAGCCAAGAGCACTTGTACTAGCTATTGGAACTAATCCAGGAGATATTGAATTTGCTGTTACTATTTCTGTATTTCCAGAATCGGCATTTCCAATAAATAATCTTTTCTGATCCGTTGCCCATCCTAATTCACCCGAATCAAGCTGGGGAAGCTCAGAATAGTTACCGGTTTTATTAATTATCTTGCTTATTTGAAGTATTGTCATAGTAATACTATTTATGCAAGTAGATTATTAATAATCCGATACTATTAGGACATATCAAGTAATGTTAGACAAGTAATACTGTTCTACTCTTTTCCACCACATATCAGTGTATCGTGTAAACTCAGAACCCTCTAGTATAAATTCCTGATATTCTGGGTCGCGTGTCATTACTCCGCGGTCGTTGACATCTGGACGAACACACATCATAATCACGCCGCGATTTATAGCAGTATCATAGACTTCATTGTGTGCTTGAGCATATGCACACAATTGCATAAAATAATCATCTATCCATTCACGCTTTTTTGGCTTGTTGGTTTGCTTAAAGTCAATGATACTTTGTTGAGAAGCATGAACACCAACGCAATCAGTTGTGCCAGCATATACTTTTGGAAAATATAGCGAAACTTCTATGCCCCAGAATTCATCACAATTGCTTAAGCCACTGCTGATGACTGTTTCAGCCATGTGCCAACTGGGATGATGAAATGGATTTTGAGGTTTATCTGCTAATTTACCGTCACGAATATAATGCTCTAAAAATGTGTGCATTTTGGTTCCGCGATTTGCAGCCTCAGTGGTTATTTGCTGAGCCCGTTCAGTTCCAACTCGTTTCTTCCATTCGGTTAATTGCTTAATACGCTCCGCTGGTTTTGTAGCATCAAGTATAGTAGTTACACTTGGAAGATGTGTGTCGTCGGGAGTAACATATCGTCGTTTACCGTCTATTTCTTTACGGGTAAGAGTTTTGTAGTTAAATTTTGGATTGTACATAGTAAAACAGCATAACATAATGTTATGCTGTTGTCAATTCTATTTTTTTAGAATTATCGTTTTTTAGTTGCTCGCTTGGCCATTTTTTCTAGAGTATTGGCTTGATGTTCTGCTTCGCTTTCTTTATCAGAAAAATTGTCAACCGAAAGATCACTGTCATTCTCATCTTTAAATATCAATTCACCATCTTTTATACTGACCACTTTACTCAAAGGAGGATTTTCAATCATTTTAGCAAACAACTCTTCATCAACATCCATTCCTCGTTTATGAAGAGCATCTAACACTGTTTTAACACTATAATGATTGTTGTACCCCGTGTCCTTAATACGATTCAACATCATCCCAATAACACCGAATAATATAGTCTCGTGACTGACATCAGAGTCAAACTCATATAGTTTCATGTTATCTACGCTCGCGTCCTAGATTACTTGATATTTCTTCTGGTTCCTCTGGCTCTTCTGGAAGCTCTGGCAACTCAGGTAATTCTTCATCAGATGTTTCTTCATCTGGCATTTCACCTGACATTTCATCTGACATATCTGATGGCTGATTAGCATCTGGCATCATGCCGCCCTCTCCAGTAATACTACCAAGAGATCCTTCTAATGAGTCCTTTGCTGTTTTAAGAGCCTGTTGCAGTGCAGTTAACGCTTCGCTAGCAGAGCTATTGAACTGAGAAACATCTGTTTCTTCAAATTCACTGCAACTCTTCATGCCACCAACAACAGCATTTAGTTCTTCAACATTCATTTTGCTAACTTGCTCAAGCATTTTTTGAACACTGTCAATCATGTCTTGTGCAGCTAATACAACTTGAGATTTTTGAACCTCTTCGTTTTCTACAACAATTCGTGTCTGAGCGCGCAAATCACGCAAGTGCCCAGATAGAGCCTGCTCTATCATTAGTAATTTTAAGTAAGCAGGATCGCGATGACTTGAGTGTACGCGACTACTAATTTTGGACTCTTTGATTAGCGTTCTAACTTTTGTTAACATTCCATGTGTTCTTCGTAAATCTAGTTTACTTAGTTTCATGTCATAGTTAAAACTTTCACGCAATACTTTGATAGCCAACTTGCTCTTTTTGCTTTCCTGAAGGTCTGTTAAGTTCATTTTGAAATCCTCGTTCTTGGCATATTTTAGCCACTGTGATGTATTTATTCAATTCATGCTGAAATTTATTTTGCCTAATCAAATCTTGCTCATACTTGACGGAATACAGCAAATAATCTGATTTAAGATTTTTTTTAAGTCGTTGATGAATTGCTTTGTCAACATTAATACTTTCCAATAACAAATCTAATTCTAACACTCTATTTGCTTCGTAGAACTTATCGTGCTTGTCAAGTATCGCCCATACAGTGGCATTTTTTATTTTGTTAAAGGTAAACTCACGCTCATCGCGATGTCTGTACACAACAAAAACTCCTTTAGTTTTGAATATCTTGTATTTCTCAAAAAGCACATAAGAATCGTCATCGTTATATATCAAGCAATTTAACAGTGTAGGTGTCACTAATTTACTAATTTTGTCAATGTGTTCAAGTTTATTCATCGCGTTCTACTTCAAAGTGAATGTTTTTTAGGTTCAATGATATATTTATCTGCGACTGTTGATCAACAGTTTCGTCCAATCTTAACAGCATTGGAACTCCATCACAATCCGAGAATAAATTTCCAAGTTCATTGTTACCGTCATTAAACACCCCACTGTGATGAATGGTAAATGAGAATGACCAAATATAAACTTCGTTGTCTTGTTTTGTATATTGACTACCCCATCTAGTGTCATTTCTAATAGAAACTAAAGTTTTTTTGGGTTCAGTGATATTTTCTGGCTGGCTTCGCATGCTTATTATTTGAAGCACTGTTTCAAAATTAGTTTGCTGATTTCTCTGCTTTACATAAAGAGTAGAATCTTGCACATTGTACGAAGTTCTTCTATTGCTTATATTTGTCTTAGTAATATCAAAAAGTGTGTAACATTTAATTTTCATAATATAGTATTTACGGACAAATAAAAAACCCAGGAAATTCCTGGGCTTTTTAATCATTTAAATTAAATGATTAGGCTAGAGTGCCGGCGTTGACGAAAGCGCCACTTAGATCGTAGCCATTAACTGTACCTAGAGCACGAACTGCTATCTGTAATGCGGCCGCTGCGTCTCCACCTGTTGGGTACATAGCAACACGATATGCGCCGTCGTTGTTGAACTGATACATGTGAACTGTACTCATTTGAGCAAATACACGCAATACAGCTTCAACTGCGCCGCCTGTACCAAATTGACTACTAACGCCTGATGCACCTAGGTCACCAGTGTAGAACTCTAACTTTGGACCGGCTGGTTGAATTGGAACTCCGGCTGAACCAGATGTTGTTCCGTTAACATATTGTGCTACATCATATACGGCTACGCCACTTGCGTCACCATTTGATCTTGAAAATCCTGCCATGATAAATCTCCTTAATAGTGTGAGGTCATGTACCTCTACATTTATTTATCAGTTTTATAAAAAAATATAGTCAGAGATTATATTGTAAGATTGTCGTATGCTGCGTGATATTGTATGTTTAACTTCTTTATAGAGTCAGCATGTTTCATTTCAGCACTTGCAATGCCGCTAGTCATATCAACCCAAGATTTTCTTGTAAAGTCAAACTCAAATTTTCTAGTTCCACCAATTTGCAGAGTAGGATTATCAGTTATTGGATTACCTTTCATTGGTCCACTAGGAATTGTTCCACCGTGACTTGAATTAATAGTATCTCTATATTTTTCCCATGCTGCTTGATCTGGAGGAGCATCATCGTCCAGTGAAGTAGCTCCGTCATCTGCATCTTGCTGTGTCTTAGCTGCACTCATAACAATAGTCCAATGTCTATCAGCCAATGGCTTTGCTAGTCTGTTAAAATAACCAGGAATATTTACTTTTTTTGCTAACGCCGTTCTATATTCATTTGCAAATTTTGTAATATCAGCATCCAAATCAGTAATTTGATCTGGAGTCATAGATACTTTTTCTTTTTGGATCTGACTAACCATGTAATCTTTGACTACTTGCTCAATAGTTTTTGCAGTAGCTTCGGTTAGTATGATTGACTCTAGCAAATTATTAAATTTCTGATAGTCGCTCATACTTTCTGTTAGACCGCTAGCAGATTTTCTCTCTGCATCCAATACTTGCTTAAGTCCAATTAAAAACCCTTGAAGAAATTTTTGATATGCAAGCTGCTGATCTGCTTTGGCATATGCTAATGCTTGATTGGTTGATCCAAGAAAACCACTACGAGCAGGTGCTGACTTGATTGCATTCCAAATATTACCTAACATGCCCTCATCAACAAATTCATTGCTTTTCATTTGAGTCCTCAGAACGCTTTAAGCTACGAACAAATTTTCCTTGATCGCGATTTTTAATAGCAATCAATAATTTTTTTTCTAGTATGGCAGCCTGTTCGGAATCATAATTACGCTCAATTACTTCCAATAAATGAATTGCACTTGAAATAATATTAACAGCACGATTTTCAATGATATGTTTAGTATCATGGTTTCTACCAATGCTCTCAAGCTCTTCTAACAGACTTTTTGTATTGCGCTTCATAATTATATTTATCTCAGTGACACAATTAAGTATTCTGCTTTAAGTTATTAAGCATTGCTTTTAATTTTGCACTTTGAGTATCGGCAACAACTGGTTTTGCAGATGATAAAATCTCTCCAGTATTAGAGTCAATCTTTGGAGAAACAGCCGTTCCTACACTGCTGCTGGTTTTAATTTTATTCAACAGAGAACTTGCACTGTTACTGCTGGCAGTGTAACCAGTACTATCACCGTCATCAAAGATTTTTAGAGTGTCAACATTAAAAGACAAATCAATCTTTTGACCTACACCACTTGATGAACGAGTCTTCATCAATTGAATTTGATATTGTCCCTTTTCTCTCATATGACGACTGGTAAAAATGCCGAACACATTATCAGCCGTGTTAATTTTTGAGATACCGCCGCTGATATGACTGTGATCAAATTCAATTTCTTCAACAGCCGAACGATTAAGCTGACTAGCCGTTACCAACAACACATTCAATTCTTTTGCCAAGTTACGAATTTCCTCACTGACATATTTGTCTTTAATAAACAGATCACTGGGGCTAACTTTTGTACTTACTGGCATTAACAAATCCAAATAATCAATACACACAAAATCTATTGTAACTCCAGTTTCAATACTTAGAGTTTTAATGTAGGCGCGAATGTCATTAACATTGCTTTGTGCCGGCATGTATTTAATCCAAAATCTACCTGCTTTTTTGGCAGTCATCTTAACTTTTAATTCAACATCGTCCAAATTCTTAAAAACATCTTTGGTTGATGTATCAGTCATCATACTATCAATACGCCATGCACATAGTTCCTCACTCAGTTCTAGTGTAACGTATACACCATTTAGACCAGCAAGTGCCCAATTTACACTGAGATTTTGCATGAACAATGATTTGCCGCTACCAGAACCACCAGCAAATATTTGCAACTCACCACGATTGAAACCTCCGTATAATTTGTTGTCTAGGCAGGGCCATCCAGTGCTTATTTGCCCGTTGTTATTTTTAATCTTATTCAATCTAGCTCGTGGGTCAGCAAAGTAATCAGTGCCCATGTCTTTTGTAAGAGAAATTTGCACTGCATCTTTGATTAGCTTTTCTACCGGGTCATAGTTACCCTTCTCAAGCAAATCAGCACTCTTAAAGATTGCTCGTTCTAATTCTTTCTTGCGAGTAAACTTTTCAAATTCATCTAGAAACCAATCAATATCACTTTTGCGTAAGTCATCAATGCACTTCAGACTGAGACCCGTAGTTGCATGAATTTGATCGCTGTCAGGAACACTAGTATACTTTTCAGCAAACTCTTTAATAAACTTTACTGTTGGTCTGAGACTTTTGTCAAAATTGTCACTGTTCAAAATATTAGTAATTCGTGTATACAACTGCGAGTCGCTAATCATCATTCGCAAGAACAATTCTTGTAGCTCTACTCCATACTCTTGACTCATTTTAATCTCTTTCTTGCCAACTCTACTTTTATTTTACTACTGGTAGCATGTTGAAATATGCTCATTAGAGTTATTATTTTACCATATTTTCTAACAGCATCATTTACATCTTTTACATCACTGTCCCACTGTGGAATACTGACTTTGTATCCAAGTTCCAAAGCACGGTCGCAAACTTGTAATCCACTACTGTCTTGATCGGGCACAACTATTATAGTTCTATGTAATCTATTAATTAATAGTGCTTGTTCATCACTGATATTACTACCCATATACGCACACCCTCCTATACTAAGAGCATCAAGCTGACCTTCTACAAAAATACAACTGGTCCAATTGCTTTTTTGTGCGTCTATATTAAATACATATCCAGGTGCCTGATCAGAAATATACTTAGGCTTTTTGCCATCTATAAATCTACAGGTATGTCCAACTATTTCATTGTTATAGAAATACGGAATAATAATTCCAGGTCTAGTGGCGTGTTCATCTACATGATACGGATAAGCAGTTGGATCTAGCCCGCGATTAATCAAATAATCAATATAGGGTTTGTGACTATACTCGCGACTGTCTATTCTGACACTAGTGTCATTTAAACTTTTTCTTGGAAAATTAGCAACTAGTGCCTTGATAGTCTTTTGTCTTATCTCCAACACATCACGCTTACTAAAGCTCTCAAAGCTTATTTTATTGATGTGATCTTCGTCCAATCCACACCAACTTAACAATAGTCGTGTGTGTTTTGTTAATTGTTTTCCGAGTTGAAACCCAGCTTTGAAATGACAATTAAAGCAATTGTAGCTCCAATTTTGTTCATCATCAAAAATAATTCCGCCGCGACCGCGACGATCAGCGTTATGACCGCGATTTGTGCAGCACGGAGCATTGAAGCTATACCACCCACTGGGAGTATGCTTCTTTTTACCCGGAATAATAGACAATATATCTAACATAATATGTCAGTATACACTGTTACAGTGTTAACAACAATAGTTATGGTTATCTTACCAATAATTTAGTAATATCACCAAGTAGCACAGAACTTCCAATTGTCTGTGGCGTGCCAGTATTAACTATCTTCATTCTAATAAATGGATGGAAGCCCTCTACATTGTAGTGTAGTGTTTCGCTACTGTCATCAAAATTGTAAGTATTAGTAATATTGTATGGATAAGAAAAGCTTGATAGTGTGCTGCCCTGAAAACAAATGCTACCAGTAAATCTTTCAAGTTTCAACTGAAATGTGTAGAAATTCTGCTGTTTTGTATAGAATGAACTACTGTAGTAAGACACTGCATTTCCAATTGTTGATTTTGCATGTGCTGGTATTGTCAACTCATAAGATGGGACAAAAGTAGGTAATACACTGTTAACTATTCTAATAACTCCACGAGCACCACACTCTGCATCAACAAACACTGGATAATCAAACTCATCTGCTGGAATTTCAATACTGTAATAGCATAGTTGACTATCAATATTGTCCAATTCTTCTGAGCTAACCCGTAACCCTGCGATTCCAGTTAGCGGATATATATCCACTAGTGTTTTTTGTAGTAGTATTTTTTTACCATCTGAGTTGATCAGTCTAGCTGTGATTTCTTTATTAGAAATATTCACTGGTTTTTGCTCTTGGTTTATGAATTGAAACTCAATGAGATTGTCTACACCACGATTTAGTATTAGGTCTTTTGCATACACTTTGTTATACCTTATCTTTCCTGATGAGGCCGCTTCCAATAAAACCACATAGCTTCTTTGATTGTATAAATAAACTTGAGTCTGAGCTGCCACTTTTTTGTCCTCTTACCTATTTATGACCAATGATTTTTTTCAAAAATTGAGCGAGTCGCATCCGTTTATAACGGTGTGTAGTTATGCTGGACAAGAATATGTCGGTGTAATTCAAAATCGCGACGATTTTATAACTACTTTTTACAACTACGGTAGCATAATTGACCCAGAACTTAAACAATTATTTTTGACGCTTGGCGATCAATGGTGGTGGGAAAGTAATAGACTTATACCAATCAATATTTTCTTACGAGATGACTGGTCAATATTCAAACAATATTTGTTGACATTTAATAACAAGGGATTGGTTATTCTTCATGGACCAGCAACATGCATGAGTGATCTGGCACGAAAAAGAGTAAAAAGACGAAGCATTACATTAGTAAAACGAATGCACTGATAATCATTGTGACAACTGTCCTAAGTCATAGGATCCAGTTTTTCTATAACATTCATCTAATAAATTTAGATGAACTACTACTAAGTGTGCGTATGCCACACTGTGGCTACGCTTGAACACATACCCGTCAGTTTCCTTAGTCCAAACTGATTCTGATACTTCTTTCCACGACATGCCTATTAAGTGTTTTTTACCTGGTCTAATTATACTAAGAAACATGGCCATGCGAGATATACTATCAATCGGCTCAGGCATAGATAGCATAGTATCATAATGATTTGCTATATGAATGATCTTACTAAAATACTCGCGATCCATTAATCGTGACCAGTCTGGTTCTTGCATTAATTTTTTAAGATGTTGTTCATCAGTTACATATTTGTATACCCAAACATTTAACAAGTCCAATTTAATATAACCACGATTTTCTGCACGAGTGTAGTCCAATGCTGACACTTGATGTATTGGATCATATGGAATATCGGTAGGATAAACCCCAGTGTTGTGCTTTCTAACATCAGCATCCTTTCTAATAGACGCAGATGTTACATCTATTACTGAAAGTAATAGATTTCTATCAGCAACATCTAAATCAATATCACTACTAAATCTCATGTTAGAGCCAGTTTAATCACATTTTTAATATCTTCAACTAATTGCGTGTCTCGCTTGAGCTTGATATTCCATCGTTCAGTGTCAATATATTCCCAAATAACATTACGCTGATCTGTGTTTAACTCTGATAAAAATTCATTTCCAGATTGACTCAAATATAACATCCATGGGCTAATATGTCCAGTGCTAATCAGATGACACAGTTTGTTCTTGTTGTAGTACTTGAATACATCCTTTAGTTGAATTTGTTCCTGAATTGATATATCCAACATTGTTTTAACACTGCGTTTTACCGCATCATATGCATCTTCTGTCTTAAGATAGTCAACCAAGTAGCGAGTGTACACGCGGTCGCTATTCCAGTTGTCAATTGATACATTATTATTAATCAAATATCTTACATATTCAGCCACATTCACGGCTCTGATATCAACACAGTAATTGCCAAACTTAACAAATGCTGTGTAGTATGCATTAGAAATAAACGCTTTGTAGTCTTTTTTCTTTTTGCTTGGTTGTACTTTATTATAGAAAGTTAACCATGCATCATACGCTATTCTGTTTCCAGGCTTGTCTTTATCCTGCCAACGCAATTTTTGCTCACACAAATGCTTGAACAGTGTTGACTCGCGAACAAAAGTTCTAGCACAGTGTTCACAAGTATTCAACTCAGTGTTATTAACTTCCAGTGTCTTGCTCATAATCTTTAATGTCATGTTTGCTTACGAAGTTAGACAACACTTCAATGTCATCTAGCTTTAGTTCAGTATACAAGCTGGCTAATTTTTGCTTGTGATTTAGCTTTTCAGACAGTACTGTGGAAATCTCATCAATATCAGCAGCACTGCTGTTCTTGTATATTTTTCCAAAATATTCCGTCAGTTCTTTCTTTTTTACACTATCTTTCAATAGACTTATTCTAGGACTTAAGTGTGGAATCCACTGATGAAATTGTTTTCCAATTCCAGGACTTGCTGCACACAACATCAACCATTGAAGTTCCGGATGATTCTGAACATGTTCATTAAATAGATGCTTGTTTACAGTCAAGTTAGTACTAATAAGATAGTATGCTTCAAGTTCTTTCTTACCCTTGACTGCACTGATCCAATGAGTAATCATATACGGAACAAACTTTTTTCTTTGTTCCTCGGTAAGAGAACTGTAGTAGTCATAATTTTTACGATCTATGTTTTCAATAGACTGAAACAAATCAAACTCTACGCGCTCAAATCGCTCTTCTGATGTCTTTTTACTTGTCATTAAACTCAACTAATTTTATAACTGCTTCAGGAAAAGTATCAATCATTACATCCTTCATAATCTGCAATACTTCATCGCACCCTGTTTTACCATGTAGTGCTTCCCAGAACCGATCATAACCTTCAGTAAATGTAATTTCAAATTTGTATGTTTTCATGTTAAAAAGCCTGACTGTAATCCACAACTTCGCAATTCTTACTTACTTCTTTGACCATGTAAATACATCTTGGTTTTTCTTCAGCGTCTATTGGAACACATAGAAATTGCCCGTTTCTTAGTCTAGGTGCATACCATGTAACATCATGGTAGACATCCACTATTTCAATATCCAAGAATGATGGACGAAAACCACTGAGTGGATTAAACTCAAATGACTTAAAACCACGATCATTGATACTGGTTAAAGGAACTATTTCCAAATCTCCAAAGTCTGGCTCGCCAATCAGTATCTGCCAATCCAGTGGCATTTTGATTGTTTGATTACCAACTCGTAATACCAGCGCCGGACTATTGAAGCTTTCCAAAAAAATAAGAGGAATGTAATGATAGTCAACTGACTGAGGATTTGAGTTATCCATGATGGCAAATCTTAGATCGTCTACCTCTTCAGGTAGATTTTCCAAATTGTATGCTGAATTTTCCAGTGTTAATATTTTCATATGCTTAATATAACATCAATACTCTAACTTTTCAAGAGTATACGGATAATTCTGCTCACGGTAAAACTCTTTACGCTTTGTTAAATGTCGTTTAGCAAATCTACATGTGCTAGTCACATCCCATATTTGAACGAAATCTTTATCTTCTGCTTTACGAATACCTCGTCCAATAGATTGAACAACTCTAACAAAGCTTTTTCCGGGCTCCAAAAGAACCAAATTGAATATTCTGGGTATGTTGATACCCACGGCAGCAACACCGTATGTCGCTACGATAATCTTGTCATTACTGATCGCGACTTCATCATACTCTTCTTTGCGTTCTTTTAGCTTTGTCTTGCCGCGAATGAACACGCTATTTGGTAGTCTATTGACCAACTCTTCTCCAGCAGCAACCCGATCAACCAGAATCAATGTATTTCCAGTTTCAACAATGTTGAGTACTAGCTTGGAAATAGTATCAAGGCGAGTTTTGTCTGACAACAAATGACTCAACTCACTCTGATAATCTCTGAACTCGGCGTGATCTTGCATTTGTACAATGTTGACATGACACTGAGATAGTACGCCAGCTTCCTGTAACTCACTTGCCTTTAGCTTATTGATTACTGGACCAATACAAGTAAACAATGCTTGGCTAGCAAACAAATCTTTTGGAATAGTGCCGGTAAGACCCCACCGAATAGGAATGCTGGACATTATTCCACTTAATAGTGTCTTAAGTGCATCGGATTTTACGGAGTGTGCTTCGTCTACCATTACGCAAACTACTCCCTCTATGAACTCATAAATAGTAATGTCAGTCTCACCCTCTTTGGTATTCTTAAGTAAGTTGTTCAAGCTTTGCCAAGTACAAATAGTATGCTTGTGTCCGTGCTCTTTTCTGTCTCCAAAATAGACTCCAACATCTAGTCCTAGATTTCTGTAATCTGCCTCTGTCTGAGTTACCAGTGATTTGTTTGGAACAATAACTATGGTTCTTCCAACTGATTCGCAGCAGTAACTTAGTGCGGCAGTGATTATGGTGTTATGCGTGACAACGTAGTTATCAGTGACATAAAGATGTTCTGGATCATCTATGTATATACATCTAACTGGCTCTGTGGATATCTTGACAATATCAGTTATTTTCAACTTCAGCGAATCTTGATATTGATAATCAGAGGAAGCTTTATCGATCTTTCGTTGAAGACTTGATAACTCTCTAGGACGAGGGAATCTAACACTAACAACAAAGCATTTCTTTCCGAGTCTTCTCTCTTCATTATACGTATAGTAGTTAGAAGTCTTCTCTTTTATTCTTGCTAGTCCACCAACACTCCAAATCATTTCTTGAAAGTCTTTGGCTAAAGATTCACTAGTGCTACAAAAAGTTATGCAGCCATTTCGCCCAATATGACCGTCAGAGTCTATAAGTCCGCGAATAAGTTCCATTCTCTGATTCAGTGACCCCGAGAAAAACTCGCGAGGAATGAACTTTTCGTGAGAAAGCTTATTGTTCAGCCCAAGATTGATAATTGTCTGAACATAATGGTGACTTGATGTTGATTGTTCATTCTTTATAAACCCACCATTAGAAGAACGACGCAAGGTCTTGAAATGTTCTCTGAGTGCATTCTTCTGAGTTATCATATTCGTGAAGACTATTGAGTATTCATATTCTGATAGACGCTTGATCTTATAGCCAGGCATAAGCTTCGATTCAATCTTAGGTACTAGTTCCAAATCAGCCGTGGAAAAAGAAAGTCTACCGTGTCTAAATGAACCGTCTCCAAGCAAAAAACCAAGTAACCAGGGATCCATTGGCAACTCTCTGTCAATAGTATCTTGCTCCATCGTGATCAATGGTAATCCTATTGCTCGTTTAGTATTTTCTTTCAACTCAATGAGTTCTTTTGTTGTTATATGTCTCCAGGGACCTCCACGTTTAGAACCTGAACGCCAACCAATGTTATGAACTTTCCAAATATGATCTTCGCACGCTCTCGCAGTTCTTCCATCAGCAAACTTTAGTTCATAAACATCCTTTGTTCCTGGTTCATATATCTTCAAAATATTTGCAGATTTTCCGGATGGAGTTGTGACTCTATCACCAACATTCAGCGAGCCCATTTCTACCCATCCATTTGAAGTTAGAACTTTACTTGAATATGGCTGACACTTGCCCGCACCAGTAGCAACTTCTTGTATGCTTTGTGGGTTGACTAAGAAGTTGTTGATGATCTCAACTTGATAATCTCTGAGTACAATCGGCTGACCAGCAATTGGATGACCAGTGGGCCAAGTTTTGTGACTGAACGATTGATCAGTGATAGTGTTAAACTCAAAATGAGTACGATACTGTCTCGTATCTTCTAGTTCAATGTCATACCCAGACTCTTCTAAAACAGGAATTATTTCGTCCAGCAGATTAATGTATGTGCTACCCCCTAACTGAAAGTATGAGATCTTTCCGTTCCATCTTCCTAGACGCACACTGGGCAGATACTTTGCACCTGGAATTTCGTACTCAAATTTTTTGACCAATGCTCGTCTGGTGTCTAAGTCTAACCCTTCAAACTTTACATTTACTTCGTCTCGTATGATTAGTTTACAGTTTTTCATCAGTAGAATTATACTTATCAACCGTGTAGTGTGTCAAGTATTATTAGACCTAAAAAAAGGACCCCGAAGAGTCCTTTGTTGATTCTAGAACAGTGCTCAAGCCTTGATGCAAGTCTCACGAGCAAGCATTTTCCAGTCGTTGGAGTCAATGCGAAACAGATCGGCAATCTTGAGCGACATACGGAGACTAATTTCGCGCATCTTGGAACGGTTCTCCCACATGAAGTCCAGAATTTCCTCAGCTTCGTTACCCTGAAAATCGTAGCTAGAGAACAGACCACCAACCGTATCTTTACTGGCATCCTCGTGAACCTGCTTGACGCGAAGCATCTTATCACGCTCAGTGTTGATGGTCAGATCCAGATAGTGACAACGAGATTGAAGTGCTTCCAAATGAGCCGCGATCTTCTTAGAACGACGGTCGCTAAAATCCAAGTTGGTCACGAAGATACAAGAACCGTTGAACTCAAAGTCAGTGGGAATGCCTTCCTTACGCAGATAAGAACTGTCACTGTTCCACCAAATGCGACGACGCTTGCCACTGTCAAGTGCAGCCTTCAGAATGTTAAGTGCATCCTGATCGTCCCACACATCGCAATCGTCAAAGACCAACACTGACTTGGAATCACTGTACTTATACAGCAGTGCATACAGACCGATAGCAGTGATCGCACCCTTGACAATCTCAAAACGAGTGCGCTTGCCAGCCAGCTTATCAAACAAGCTTGCCTTTTCCAGTTGAGTTTCAATACCGAACGACTTGCCAACACCAGGAGGGCCAGTCACGATCATGGCACGGCACTCACCGTTGATCGTAGCCTTGGTCATGGTGTCCAGAATGCGAAAGCGACGACGAATCCGATCCATTGCCTGCTCGTCAGTCTCATTGGATTCAGCCGCGACCGCAGGAGAGAATGCTACCACTTGAGCGGGTGCGGCAGCGTTGACAACCATCTCTACATCAGACATACTGGCAATTTCAATATAAACCTGCTTGGAATCACCAGGCAGTTGACCGTCATTTTTGACTTGAATGCGACCAGTCATGGCATCCAGCGGACGAGCCAGCGTAAACATCATATTCTCCACTGCAAAATTCATCTTACGATACACACCACGCTTAACAAGAATCTTAGCCATTTGTGTTAACTCCAGTTGTTTACTGACTATGAATACAGTATATCAAAGAACCGATTTATTGTCAAATCGCACGAAACTCACGCAAGCATTCCAGATCGTCTTCGGTCAGCGGGCTTTCGGTGAATTCCACATCCCAGCCTTCCATTTGAAGACGATCAATCTCGCTAAGAACACGAAGAGTAGCGGATTCAAACGAGGGTGCCACATCGCGACCAGGAATACGCCAGCCGTAGGGAGTCAGATTGCTTTCGCAGATGAAATCGCCGTTAGGCTTGGTGGCAGTGTAGGACAAATATTTCATTTCGTTCGCTCCTGTTTTCTAACTTGAATACAGTATAACAGAGTTCCGAATTACTGTCAAACTAGCCGTGACTTGATTTCCATGTAAAATTGATGATACTTTGCCATACGAGAAATATCTTTTTCTGACACACCCTTAAGACGACGGATATCAGTGTTGTGTCTGAGATCAGACATCTTTACACGCATGGCATCCTCATTAGCAAAAACACCTTCCTTGTATTCTTCGTAGGTCTGACCAGGAACCTTTGTCAGAGCCTTGATGCCTGCAATAACCCGTTCACTGATACCAGCATCACGGAGATCCTTGTATGTTACTGAGGTGTCCTCCACAACATCATGTCCGAGTGCCATGCACATCAACTCTTCATCCTCAGTCTTGAGGTAATGCATTACCTTTAGTGGGTGAAGAATATATGGATTGCCACCCTTGTCAAATTGACCAGCATGAGCATTGGTGACGATGACTAACATCTTACCAAGCATTTCACCCTTCTTCATATCTGACCCCTTCTTTACTGTATTTGTAGTATATAATAGGTCCGATTTATTGTCAAATTCAGACAAAAATCTTAACACGATTAAGCTGAGTCTTACCATCAGCGTGATGCGCTTTGACAGTGCCCTGACCAGCAACTTTAGATCCGACCGCAGCCGAAGTTTTCTGACTGTAGAAGATTACTTGATCCTGATTCGTAATCAGAGTGGTAAAGTAGCAATTCCACTGCTGGCTGTAGACCTGACGAAGTACCTCGCCAGCAAAGCTAATCTTATCGTCAATCTGACCAATATGGCCACCGCGCGCATCACTTATACGATCATCCACGGACTGTTTTGCCGTTGCACGTTCATATCCAATTGGCAAGTAAGCCACTGTGCCAAGATCACGATCACTGATAGTATCGCCATTGGCCAGGGCCAGTGATTTAGTGTCAAATTCGTTCAGGACCTTGCCAGCAAGAATCTTAAACATCAAACCCTTGTAGTGAGTACGAATGTTAGATGCCAGAGCACGATCCTCTTCCGTGATCATAGAAGAATCTCCAAGAGCGCGGACCATGAAATCACGGTTGCTGATCACGGGAAAAGTCTCACCCTGATCATTGACAGAAACAGTGCCTGCATTGATGTACTGACCAGCACAAAGTCTGAATGCGGTCGCAGCAGCGGCAAAAACCGTGTCAGTGTCATACATCTTGGGTTGTGCGCGAACTGAGCGAGAGCGCCGAGCGGGCTGATCTGCTTCATCTTGCTGATTGAGACGCTTGACTTCCAGAGTAGACATATTGGATACATCAACGAAACCACTCATTTTTACTCTCCTTTAGATAGACAAATATTATCAATCGTGATAAATGACCATGTGATCAACGCCAGGCACAACACCAACTGGCCTATAAATTCGCTGCTCACCGTCCCAACCATCTTCATCAAACAGAACATCATGCTCACCGACAACAGTGAACCGAACTTCCTTGCCAGTGTGATGACTCACAACAAAGAACTCTCTGGGCATGCCGAAGTACTCAGATGTCAATTTGAGAACCCGACGGTTTTTGTCATACTCGCAATACTTGAGCGAGACGGTGGGAATCTTGGGCTGCTTGTCAGGAACATAACGACCTTGACCTGCGATCACATTACGAGCATAGGTACCAAACATTTCTGACTCCTCATTAAGACTGGGCAGTGGATAATGTTGCTGTTCCCACTCTGCTGAAACAGAACGAAAATTACTCAACACGATCTGCAACTCCTTTTGACTATGAATACAGTATATCAGGGTTTGGATTTATTGTCAACTGTTAGGCTTTTACCTTCTTCCAGCACTTGGCCACTTCTTCCCAGCAACCGTGGCTCAAACCAAAGCCCCAACTGTAGGGACCATATTGACAGATGGCTTCAACCTTGAGCACATCGCGGCCTTCGCCGTAGCAGAAGCAATGATCGCCGATCTTGAGACCGGGCAACTTTTCAACCTCAAAGGTCAACTTGCCGAATTCCTCTTCCAACTTGAGAAATTCAGTCTTGAGAAACTTGGTGATCTCTCGCTTGTTTTGAAACACAAAAGACGCTTGGAGATTGCCACGCACACGACCTACGAACTTGAACACTGGGTTTGTCATTGCTTGCTACTGTTTTCTAACTTGAATACAGTATAACAAAGAACCGAATTACTGTCAAATCGCGGCATCTTCCATACCCGATACGCGAAGACGAACAATATGCCCTAGCATAAAGTTTTTAGACTCCAGTCCCTTCATAATTCCAAGATAACGATTTCGTAGCAGAGAAACCTCGCCGATTAACAACTCCATGTTGATTACCTCGGTCTCTCCGTCTACATACTTTTCTGCATCACGACTGGTTAACGCTCGTTGATACCCCTCTAGATACTTTTTGAAGAACTTGCTTTTGGTTTTCTTTAGCTCTAAATTAAGATAGTTCAACACAGCCTCAATAAGTTGAAGCTGTTGAAATCTGTAATCAGTGATACCTGGTAAAGCCGCAAGATTTTTTTCTATATTTCCCTTTACGCTAACTTCATGTCGCGCATCTTCTAACTCTTTTTCATAGTGTGAAATAAAATCTGGCAATATTGCCAGATTTTGCGTCAGTTTAGCGTACCAATTCATTTAATTATTCAGAATAATCATCTTGATCATCAAAATTCAATTCGTCATATTCTTCGTCTGTTTCATAATCATCAGTGGTATCCTCGCTATAAAACTTTACTGCTTCCATGATATCACTGTCTCCATCAAATTCGTGACGAATATCTTCTAAATCGTAATCGTGTTCCATAAGAATGATGATCAGATTATCTGCCAATTGTGATCTGTCTTCTGGGTTGACATAATCACTCATTAAATTCCAAACATCAGAGATTGCTGTTAGTGTTGATTTATTCATTGATTGCTTCCTCTACAATTTCAGTATTAGTGACTTTAGTTTCAAATTCCTTCATTACCAAATCCATAATTCCATTTTCGTTTCTATTCCACTCTTTTCTGAAATACTTATGAATTTCTCCATTATTATCAGTATAAGCGTAGCGATTGCCTTCTTTTTTAATTAACTGTCTTTTTTCAATCAAGTCAAAAAATCCGCTATATGGATTCATCCCCGTTTCGTAGGGAATCTGAATTTGAATGTCTTCAAACGGTTTAGCGTATCTGGTTTTCATGATCTTGCATCCAGCACGAATACCCAATACATCAGTGACCTTGTTTCCTTCTTCATCTTCTTTTAATTTCAATTTCTTCATTGCGACCAAAATAGATGATGCATACACAAATCCTTGTCCGCCGCTGACTACTGGGTCTGGATTATATGGGTCTTGGCTAGCATAAGAATGATTGGTAGCCACTAATCCGATGTTTAGTGAACCGAACATGTTGACACAGTTTCTGACCAAAGACATTAGAGCTTTTGGTTTTCTACCTAAATCCCCGCGCATGTCGCCACTTTCAAACTGATTCACATCGGTGGGAGTAAGCAACATGCCCAAACTATCAATTACAAACAAAACCTTTGGACGCTCGCTTTCCGCGAGTGCTTTATAGCTTTTTACGAATTCGGTAATTGTCTTGGCAACATCATCAATCATGCTCATTGATAGACGAAGTAGTTTGTTCTCGTTAGTGTCTACTCCTAGATTTTTCAACCAACTTTCGTCAAGTGCATTTTCGCTGTCAATCAAAATTACATAAATGCCCTGTTCTTGAGCATTCTTTACTATGTTACCAGAACAAATGTACGATTTGCCCGCCCCACTTTCTCCAGCAAATACCGTTACCTTTCCTAGCGGGATTCCTTTTTTGAAATCCCCAGATATCAAATAATTCAGTGCGTAATTTCCAGTGCTGATCCAGTCAGTTGGATCATTGAATCCAATGCTAAGTCCGTCAATAGACTTAGTTATTTCTTTTCTGAAACGACTAATATCAAATGGCTTTGTCATAATTATCTTCCGTTCACTATTTGCTTGTTAGTATAAATGCTGAACGATTGTTTGTCTAATAATTCTGGACAACTATTTGCCATTTCTTCAAATTCATAATCGTTTGGATAATGGCGTAATACACCACGAGCACGATCACGCACAATACTTGGAACACGAGGTGTTTTTCCCGGGTCACATAATTCTTCTAATAGCTTCTTTCCCTGCTTTAGGGAACGAAACCTTTCATCTGGTAAAGTCATTTTTATTCTCCAAATAATAGAAACAAGCACTCAGTATGAGTGCTTGTGTGCTTACTGATTTAAGCTGCCTTGTTTTGACGACTGCGAATTAGTGCCAAAATATCTTGTGCCTTTTCGCTGGTTTGTTTAGCTGGAACTTTTACTTCAGTTGTAGCAGTCTCTTCCCAAGGAGGAGTATCATCTGAAGTTGGCTTTACAACTGACTTTGAAGATACAGCAACAGAAACTGGCTTAGACTTAGTTGTACTAACTGTTTCATCATAGTCTGCTGCTTCAGCATCTTCTGAAGAACCACTAGATTGTAGTCCCCATGGCTTGTAATACGCTGCCCACTTGTCTGGGTCATACATACGACCATCAACAGATGCTTCAAACA
>Ga0114981_10000818_pt1 | contig 20416 bp, 24 predicted proteins | sample S_140806_MF_Meta_FD_87028 | JGI IMG/M metagenome (GOLD analysis project Ga0114981, IMG submission 87028) | Freshwater microbial communities from Lake Simoncouche, Canada to study carbon cycling - S_140806_MF_MetaG | ecosystem: Environmental > Aquatic > Freshwater > Lake | place: Lake...
CGAAGGCTCTATCGTTAGTAATTACTGTCTCCAACTCGAAGCCTAGATATACACCCTGCTTAGACACACCCTTGAAGGTAACGGGTGGCTTACAATTATAGTCGTGAACTATGGCGCGACAACGGCACGGGCGACCACTAATGGCTTCCCGACACTCGCAAGGGTCGCTATCGTAGTAACTCTCATTACAATCATCACAATAGTAGCAACTATCGGAGTAGCAACTATCGCATAGAGTATCATCACCTACGCTAGAGTAATCATTGTCATTACTATAACTTGTTTCGCATTGGCTACAATAGAAGGTGTTATACTCATAGCAACTCTGACACCAATACTCATCATCTACGCTATAAGTATCATCTCTATCCATACCCGTATCGCAACGCTGGCACTCGGTAGAACACTCTTCACACCATAGGCTATCACTAACCCATCGTAATCTATCCATAGGTTCAACGCTTCTACAATTATCACAAGCATTAGCACACTCTTCACAATAGTAGTCGCCGTTAATCTCTAAGTTCAAGTCGGCGGGATTACTACAATCGTGGCACTCTAGTTCTTCATCTTTATCTTCCATATCTACACCCCCTCTCTTTCATAGTTGTAGTATAGCATATCTCTATGCCCTTGTCAAGTTCCGTTGGTTATCTAGCAAGGCGTTGGATATATGAGAGCGAAGTTCTTGTGCTTCTATCTCTAATACCTTGAAGTCGTTGCGCTTGTGCGTTTCCTCTTGTAGTCGTAGTGCTTGTCGCACTATCTCTACTTGTCTAGGTGTTAGGTCTAGTAGTAGGTTATCTCCCACGATACTCTCGCCTTCCCATTAGCCTATTGACTCTCGCCGTCAAGGCGATAATCGCTAGTGTTTCCACTAGGATAATTACTTCTAGCATATCCTATCCTCTCTAACTTGCGTAAGTGTATCACACTTACGGCAGACTTGTCAAGTATCTTGACTAATCGGCGTGTCGCGTGTCGGACTCGCACCGACCACTATCCGTGCCACTATGGGCGCGACTATCTTACTTGTTATGGATATTGTTATTGGTTAGGTGCGTGCGCTCGCTATCTAATTGGTCGCGAAGTCGTGCCATAGCCAATTCTGCTTCTTCATCACTTAGGGTCGGGAGTATCCTCTCACCCGCAACGGCGGTAGCCTTGCGAACGCGTCGCATAGCCTTGCCGTGGCTTGTGTCGGTTAAACGCCACCCGCGAGAGCCTAGCCTTGTGCTAGTTCCCCGAACTTGTCTAGGTGGCATTACGATATTCCCCCCGTAGGGGTTATACATAATCTATTCCTCTCTCTAGGTATTGCCTAAGTCTAACACACTTAATTCTAATATACAAGTTAAGCCGAAGTTCGGGCGAGTCGTGATACCCACGGGCGACCCGCTTCTTCTAGGTAACTAATCAAGCCACCCGAACTTCTTGCTTATTAACTTGTAACCGAAGTATCTCACACTTAACTTGGAAAGTCAAATTTGATAATTCTTCGGCGTGTCGCTTGTTTTGGATTAACCCATATTTAATTGACACCCGAAGGATACCACACCTTCCCCCGTTCACCTAATCTATTTTGGATAATCTCATATAGTAAGACGCTCAAGCGGTGTGAGTTATATCACCGAACACCTGTTCGATTACTGGTGAGTAACCTACTGGTGAGTAACTTATTATGTTACCCGTCAGTAACTTATTATTATGTTACCCGCGAGTAATGTTACTTGTCGGTAGATAGTCGGCTAATCAACTAATCTATTTACCGCTATATCTCTTTATCTATATGTCGATTTATCGACTTTTGACCCCATATGCTTAAGATTGCGCCCGCGTAACGTTTATAGTATCCCTAAATAATTTTCTGTTATATTGTCATATGCCCCTATATATGTCTAAAACTATAGCCCTGACCAGGGCTTTTAAAGATTTTTCCGTATCTTTTGTTCGCTTTTGCACTTTGAACAGGTTATCTATAGTATATAAATATATATACGGAGTCGCTCCGTTTAAGACTCCGCTCCTCCTATATAATATATAATAATATATATAATGGGACATCTATGCCGTTAAGCGGCTAGCGCTAAATGACTGTAAATGATGGGACAAACTGATGGGTAGAAAGCCAGGGATTCAAAATATCCCGAAGCGCGAGGCCCAGGAAAAGGTCCTCCAGGTCCTAGCTCAGGGCCAGACTATAACGGCCGCTATGGCCACTGTGGGACGTTCTGACGTAGCATTTAGACAATGGGTAGCATCTGACCCTGACTTCAAGGAACGCGCCGAGGGCGCCCGCCTAGAGGGTAAAGGCATCAAGACTGACTTGAAAGAGTTGGCTAACATTTCCTTCCCCGACTTCTCGGAGCAGTTCCTAGATACCAAGCTCTTTGACCATCACCTCGACTGGGTTGATTTAATCGAGGGCCGCGAGCCGCGATGGCTACATCCATCTATGACATATGAACCAGGAGCGGCGAACCGTGTCCTCATCAATGTTCCCCCAGAACACGCCAAGTCGACGGTCATCACGACGAACTACGTCGTCTACAAAATCGTCACTAATCCTAACGCTCGAGTTATCGTTGTATCCAAGACTCAAGGAATGGCTAGAAAATTTCTCGGAGCAATCAAGACCAGACTCTCACACCCAGCCTATACAAAACTCCAAGTAGCCTTCGGACCTAACGGAGGATATAAGGCTGACGCTACACAATGGTCAGCTGATATGATTTACCTAGGCACAGGCCGTGACTCAGGAGAGAAAGACCCTACCGTCCAAGCTCTAGGCTTTGGCTCCCAGATTTACGGAGCTCGTGCTGACTTGATTATTCTTGATGACGTGGTTATGGGAAGCAACGCCCACGAGTGGGAGAAACAGATTGAGTGGCTACAGAAGGAAGTTATCACGCGTCTAGGACGCCACGGTAAACTTCTTGTTGTAGGAACCCGCGTATCTCCAATTGACCTCTATAAGATGATTCGTGATGGCGACCAATGGACAGGTGGCAAGTCACCCTTTACTTACTTTGCACAGCCAGCCGTTCTTGAGTTTGATGAAGACCCAAGCAAATGGAAGACGCTCTGGCCAAAGACTACGATGCAGGAGAACCAGATTGATGAAGTTGGAGAAGACGGACTCTACCCTAAGTGGGATGGACCCAGCCTCTTTACTCGAAGGTCTGAGGTTGCTCCGTCGGTCTGGGCTATGGTCTACCAACAGGAAGACGTTCAAGAAGATTCAATCTTTGCACCAGCCCTTGTCGCAGGGTGCGTCAATGGGATGCGCAAGCGTGGTCCCCTTAAGGCAGATACTCCAGGACATCCACGGAACATCGAGTCGACCTATACTGTAATAGGATTTGACCCTGCTGTAACTGGACGAAGCGCCTTTGTCGCTGTTACTTACAATAGGGCTGATGGAAAAATTTATGTTTTGGATTGTGTCAATATGGTTGACCCAACTCCACAGAAAGAAACTGCACTCATTCACGAATGGGTCGAGAAGTATAGGCCTCAAGAGTTTAGAGTCGAAATCAACGCACATCAAAAATACTATGCTATGGATGATGACTTGCGGAACTTCTTGGCTCAATACGGATGCCAGTTAAATTCACACTTCACTGGCAAGAACAAGTGGGACGTATCATTCGGTGTAGCCTCTATGGCTAGCCTCTTTGGAAGTCTTCGTGATGGACGCTTCCAAGATAATAACATCATAGAAATGCCAAGCAATGAAGGCTCTGAAGGACTTAAGTCTCTTACACAGCAACTCATTACTTGGAAGCCTGACACCAAGAACCCAACAGACTGTGTTATGGCTTTATGGTTTGCAATCATCCGCGTCCGCGAACTAATGCAATCTTCAAGCAAAGTTGGAAGATACCAAAAAAATCGTTGGGCTACTAGAGCGCAAGTCGCTGGTCGTAGTGGAATTAATTTAGACGAAGCCTTTGCAGAGCAATGGGCTGAAACTTATAACTAAGGAGAAATGAATGGCTATAAATAATCCTGCATTTGGTAAAACAGACGCTCAAATGGCTAAAATTTTTGGTCTGTCAGCACCTGAATTTCAAAAGGCTAAAAAACAAATTATTGCAGAAATGACTAAACCAAAAGTTCCTAAGGCTCCCAAGGCTATTGTAATTCCAAAACCAAAATTAAAAAAATAATTTCCCTTTAACTGTTAGGAAGCAAAATGAGAGAACGCACAACTGGTGGCATTAGTGGCAAGGGTGGCAAAAATGTAAACCCAGTATATGGTTTAGTTAATAAATTTGAAAAATACTTTGATAATATGTCAAAAGAATTTACTGAGCAAAACTCTGTTAAAAATAAATATGGTGTAAAAAGCAAAGAATATAAAGAAGCCAACCGTCAAGTAAAAGGTGCCGTGCTACAAGGTCGCCGTTACACCAAAAATGGCAATCAAATTAAATAATTTTTTTAATCAATCGTTAGGACAACAATGGCATTAACAATGGAACAGGTGACAGCGAGAGTTGAATCTCTACGTTATCGTAATCACGAACGTGATGCTCGCAACCTTGACGTCCTTGCTGTCCGTAAAGGTAAAATTGCTGAGGTATACCCAGACTTCTTTCCAGATGGCGTAGATGCTAACGTAGTAGCAAACTTTATTGATATCGTCGCACGCGACCTATCTGAAGTTATGGCTCCGCTTCCTGCCGTAAACTGCTCCGCAGCTAATCAGGTTTCCGATAGAGCAAGAACGTTTGCTGACAAGCGCACACGTATTGCCTCTAATTACTTTGCCCACTCAGACCTTGCAGTTCAAATGTATTCAGGTGCTGACTGGTATATCACATATGGTTTCGTTCCGTTTATGATTGAACTGGACGATGAAAGCAATCTGCCTCGCATCCGCATAGAAAACCCAATAGGTGCTTATCCTGAATTTGACCGCTATGGTCGATGCATTGCTTTTGCAAAACGTTACACAATGTCACTTGGCGAACTTGTTGCACAATTTCCTGACTATGAGAGTGAACTACTTGGTGGCTACGGCTACAAGCAGGACCTCAATACTCAGGTTGAAATGATTCGCTATTACGATAAAGACCAATCAATCATCTATATCCCAAGTAAACAGAATCTTGTTCTATCTAAAGCAAGCAATCCACTTGGTAAGATGATGGTTGTTGTTGCACGTAAGCCATCCATTGATGGAGAACTTCGTGGACAGTTTGATGACATCTTAGGAATTCAACTTCTTCGTAACCGTTTTGCGTTGCTAGCTATGGAAGCTGCAGAGAAATCTGTTCAGGCACCTATAGTTCTTCCACAAGATGTTCAAGAACTACAACTTGGTGGCGATGCGGTTATCCGCACATCTAACCCAGCTGGTGTTCGTCGTGTAGATTTAAATATACCAGCAGGTGCATTCACTGAACAATCATTATTAAATCAAGAACTTCGTGTTGGTTCTCGTTATCCAGAATCACGCACAGGAAATATCAACGCATCAGTTGTTACTGGCCAAGGCGTTCAAGCTCTTATGGGAGCTTTTGATACCCAGGTTAAATCAGCTCAAGCAATATTTGCTGCAGCTTTACGTGATGTTATTAGCCTATGCTTTGAAGTTGATGAAACAATCTACTCTGAAGAAAAGACAATTCGTGGTGTTGACTCAGGTTCACCTTACGAAGTAACGTATAAGCCAGTTAAGGATATTAAGCAAGATTATTCAGCTGATGTTCGTTACGGAATGCTTGCTGGCCTTAACCCAGCTCAAGGTCTTATTTTTATGTTACAAGCACTTGGTGGTGGATTAATCTCCAAGGATATGGCTATGCGTGAACTTCCATTCACAGTTAACGTCACATCAGAACTAGAAAAAATTGAAATCGAGAATATGCGTCAAGCGTTACTTGGTTCACTTACCGCCTACACTCAAGCAATTCCACAGATGGCTACTCAAGGCCAGGATGCTTCTGAAGTAGTGCGTAAAATTGCTGCTGTCATAAAGGCACGCCAAAAGGGACAGGCACTTGAGGATGCAATTGAAGCAACCTTTGCCCCTCAGCAGCAAGCGGTTCCTCCTGCTGGAGCACCACAAGCGGTTGAGCAACCGTCCCCTGCTCCCGTTGGAGCCCCAGTAGGAGGCACTACTCCTCCAGAAATTCAAGCTGGTCCACCAGATATTATGAGTTTACTTTCAGGAATTACTGGAAGCGGAACACCTACAGCAAGCGTTCGTAGCACAAGAAAACTTTAAAACTAGAAGGGGACAAATTGACAACGATAATTGGTATCGAGCATAAAGACGCTGCAATTATTGTTGCTGATAGTCAGACAACTGATAGTAGTGGATTTATATATTCACATCCTAATGTTCAAAAGATTGCGGTCCGAGGTCCATATCTAATTGCTGGCTCAGGTGAAGTTCTACCTTGCGATGTAGCACAACATATATGGGAACCACCAGTTCCAACTAAGTTAGAGAAAAAAGATTTATACCACTTTATTATTGCAAAGGCTATGCCTTCGCTTCGCAAGTGCTTGACTGATAACGGATATAACTTTGATGAAGATAATAAAGAACTTAGGTTTCAGTTTATTATTGCACTCAATGGAGAAATATTTGATGTAGACCAAGATTGCTCAGTATCTAAATCTGAACACGGAGTCTATGCAGCAGGTTCTGGAGCAGCATATGCACTTGGTGCATTACACGCTGGAGTCGATGCATATGAAGCAATGGAAATTGCAGCTAAGTTAACAGCATTTACAGCTGGACCATACTATTCAAAATCACAACCTAAACATATTAAGTAGGAGACACCGTGGCAATGCAAGAAAATCGTGGTGGTTTACGCCCAACAGCTAAACAGAATAACCCTGCTAACATATCTGGAACAGGTGGAGCTGGACAAAGCGGAAAAGCAACTGGCTATGCTTACGGTATGAATAAAGCCATCAATGAACAACAGTCACAAGGCAACGCTGCAGTAGCATCTATGCCACAAACTGCCCCATCAACTGGTCCTTCGCTTCCTAGTGTAACTCCCATCACGGCCCCAACTCAAAATCCTAATGAGCCAATATTTAATGGTGCTCCAGTAGGACCAGGCGCTGGACCTGAGGCAATGAATCTTCCACTACAGCAAAGTGAAGACCCAGATATTGATATGATTCGCAACTACTATCCAATTTTAGAATTTTGGGGAAGTCAACCTGACACCTCTCAAGCGACCAAAGATTATATTCAATATCTAAGGACAATAATTTGATAAATCGCTGGGAAGTTCTTGGCAATACTCAAGGTGTTTTTAAAAATACTCCTGTATCAAATTTGCCAACATCGCGTGATGGTCGAATTCCATTTAGCACTGGTTTAGATATTGCTCAAAACGTGCCAAAAAATCCTGGTGGTTGGCAAGATGATGCTAATAATGCTTTAGAAGCTGGACGTAAAGGTGCTCTAAACGTAGTTAGCAAAGCTAACCCAATTCTTCTTGGCGGAACTATTGGCCTTGTTGGTGGCCCTGTTGGCGCTGCAGCTGGAGCTGCAACTGGAGCTGCTGTTTTAGGAATAGATAAAGTTACAGATGGTGGAGCTACTAAAGTTCTACAAGCAGGACAAAAAAATCTTCGCTCGAACTATGCTTTTGTCAGAGATGTAGCTGACCAAGATGCAGCAATGGGACTATTTGCTGGACTAACAATGGTAGCTGGTGGAGTTATTGGCGGAGTTTTAGGCTCAGCCTTCGGCCCTGCTGGAACAGTTATTGGTGCTGGACTTGGTGCTAACCTAGTGGGTAAACTTACTCGAGAAACTGCACAATCTGACCTTGGAAAATCAATTAGTGATACGCTTTATAAATCAGCTAAATTTTCTAGCACAGATGTAGGGCAGGAAAAATATAATCTTGGCAGAGACGTTGTTCACACAGCAGCAAAAATAACAACTTGGAATACATTAGGCGATACAACTAAAGGTATCGGAGCTATTACTTCTGGAGCTGTTAACTTTGTAGCTGAAGGAACTTTAGGAGCTGACGTTCTTGCTGCCCGCGGAGTTGGCATAGCTGCTAGAAAAGGTTTTGTCCGTCCAATTACAGAACCAATGCACGGCATTACTAAAAAGATATATAGTAAAACTGAAGCAGACAGAGTTGGAAAGCGCTTAGCTGCTGACATAGATTTAATTGACAGAACTTTAGCTGGGGAAAAAACACCGTATACTCCAGTATTTGATTTTTATCAGAAGAATGACGTATCTACTCTTGTAAAAAGAAAAGAGTTTGATAGCGAAACTGGAAAAATGGCTGCTGCTCTTCTGGCTGGCGAGACTCCAGAAGTTCAAGCTAAGATTATTAAGATTGGTCGCGGCGACCCTAATGCTTATGCTGACCTTGCTCTTACAAGAGCTGACAAGTTTGCCGAACTAACTAGATTAGATGATGCTTTAGAATATGTAAATACGAATGGAATATTTTCTCTGCAATATAAGGGACAAACCATTGTTATGTCCAAGCGGTTTAAGTCTAATATAGATATGGTAGCTGCTGAAGTTGAGTCCTTAAAGAAGGAAGTAAACTGGCTTAATGATGCCCTTGACCTTAAAGGACAATTAAAGAATAGAACAGTTTCCAAATGGGCTGTTGTAGAAAAAGTAAGAAACGATTTTGCTAAAGAAAATGCAGCGCGTGGTTTAGCTTCTAAAGATATTGCTTCTATGGAAACAACTGTTGGTAAGACATACCAATGGTTCTACCAAAAGAATCCTTTATCTCGTCCAATTCGTGGATTAGATAGAATGACAGATGACGCACCACGTCAGGTTATTAACTACAACGAACCTCTTAATGGAACTGTAAGAATGCAGACAAGCCTTCGTTCTGCTGAAAAACACGGAGCTTCAATACCAACTGAAAACGTTAAGATTATGGATAACTGGCTTAAGGCCAGAACTGAAGTAGAAAAAACAGCAGTTATAGAAAACTATGTTTCTACTGGTATGAAACTTATCGCAGCTAAATATGGCATTTCAGTTCCCGTAATTGAATTGGCTATTGAAAAGTATAATACTTCTCATCGCCGCTTGCGTGATGAAGCAGTTACTGCTCGCGAACTAAAACAGGGTTATATGAACGACCCTCAAGACCCTACAGGTCCACTAATCGCAGATGCTCAACTTATAACTCAGTTAGCAAACGGAGCAATCTTGCCTGACTGGAAGTTTGTAGATGGAGTATTGAAAGACTTCAGTAAGAACTATGGTAATACAACAAAAATTCAACAACGAACAGATAATCTTGTTTACCTAGCTGACGAATTAAACAGCTTGTGGAGGACTGGAACTCTTTTAAGAACTGGTTACCCAGCTAACGTTATCAAAGACTCATATATCCGAGCTTGGGGAGACCTAGCAATATTTGATATGTTCAAGTATGCTGGTCAAGATATTGTAGATAGTATCGCTAACAGTGGAAATACTGTTGCTAAGGTAAGTTCCTGGGCAAAGAGCGTATCAAATCCAAAGTATAATATTAAAAAAGTTCGTCAAGATATAACAGCACGTCAAACAATCCTTGACGTATATGATAAAACGCTGCTCAAGGCTAAATATGATGTGAAGAACCCGCCAAAGGTAGTTCCAGCAGCACTGCAAAAAGATGTAGACCTACGAAATTCTCTAGCTTCTACCATTGACGTTCTACGTCAAAGCGAAAATAAGCTTGTTTCTGGAATTAAAGAAAAAAGAGTATTCCGTCCTACCACTAAAGTAGATGGCGAAACATTTGAGTCAGCTTTTGCTGGTCGTTTTGGTGCTCTATACAAACAAAAGATTTCTCAGAAGGATGATTTACGCGCAGCGGTTGCTGGAGTAAGAGAACTTCAAATTGAAACTGCTCGCCGTGGACGCACTGGTGCTGGGGTAGTTCTCCCTACTGATGAAGTAAAGCATTTACAGTCTTGGTCTCAGATTCTAAACGATAAGATTAAATTCGACCCAGTTGCTCGATTAATTATGCAGGGTAAATCCAAGAAAGAAGTTGTTGCTTGGCTTCGCTCTCCAGAAGGTTTTGAATATCTAGATAGATTCAGTGAGAATCTACGCGATGCACCAAAGGTATACGAAAGAGTTAAAGTTCCTTTGGATATGTATGCCCCATCTAAGGCTATACGTGATTTAATTATAACTGACAAGCTAGACTTGGTAGCCCTTAAGAAACTATACCCAGATATCAACCAACGTCCACCAGTATATGGAGACCTTGTAGATGATATGACTGGAGCAAGTTCTTTATCAAGAGATTTCCGTCAAAAAGCAAAAGATACCGTAGTCTGGATGTCTACAGTTCCAACAGCACGTTTGGCTTTTAGCCCATACTTTAGAGTTAAGTATGAACAAGAACTACAAAACCAAATCTGGTTAGCTAATGCTACTAAGACTCCAATAAATCGTTCTAAGTTTGAGGCAAATGCAAGAGCTTTTGCCATTAACGAATACAAAGAAAAGATGAACTCTTTTCACCGCGATATGAACTATTCAGGGTTTATTAACTATATCCTTGCGTTCTTTCCTGCGGTTGTAGAACAGTTCCGTGCATACGGACGTATTACTATGGACAATCCTGATTTCATTATCAAGAAAATGATGATTTCTACCATACCAGAACGCATAGGACAGGTAGAAGAAGATGCTAATGGCAACCGATATATGGCTGTCAAGCTTGGTGTCCTAGGATTAGAAAGCCGCCTACCTGTCGAATGGTTTAATCCAGATAATCCTACAGGTGGAAGCTTAATATCATTTAGTCCAATTGCTGCTGCTAGTGTAAACCAGATAGCCAAGACATATAATATCGAGAACTATTTTACAGATAAAGTATTACCATTTGGTGTCCAAAGAAACTCTCTTAATGCACTGACTCCTAATACTGGTCGTAGATTATTCCAGCTATGGCAAGCTTCTAACAAAACTGGAGACCAGTTTAATAAAGATTCTTATATGTTCCAGCAACAACTATGGGAAGAGTATGTCAGAAAGAATGGCAAAGACCCAAGTGTTAAAAAGTTTGAGGACATTACAAAAGAATCTGAAAAGCGTGCAGTATATCTTTCAATCTTAAGAACAATTAGTGCTGCTACTCTACCAGTTCAGGGACGTGTAGTCACTTCTGTATCTGGATATGTTGATATCTTAAACAAGTATCAGACTAAATTTGGTGATGCTGGTGCTGAGCAATTCAGCTTAGACTACCCTGATGCTTATATGTTTATGGATAGACTATCTGATGCTACCTCTGGTGTAAACCCAGATGCTACCGCAGCTGCTCTTGTTAAAAAGAATATGGGCGGGGTCAAAAGCATTATGGCAGCAGTTGGACCTGACAATGCTACTGTTCTTGGAGCCATATTTAATGATGATGAGTATGCTTTCTCTAGCGCTGCTCAGGCATACCTTCAAGATACAAAGATTCCTGGAGCTGGTAATAAAAAATTCAGAGATATCTCTGGCGCATTTGATGCCACTCGGTCAGCTATCGTTGGCAAGGGTTGGAAAGATTACTTTGCTTTAAGACGAATCATAGGTGATGAACTTAGTCGAGCAAATATAAATCCGAATGGGCAATACGCTGATACAATTATGAAGAAGTATCAAGCTAGCTTTGTTGAAGCACAAAAAGAACAGAACAATATGTGGTGGCAAGAGTATGAAGCTCAATCTAAGGGCGGCTCTGGAAGCCGTCAAGCCGCTACAGTTACAGCCTTAACGGTTGCGCTTAATGATGATAAGTTATGGAAAGATTTGAGCAAGCAACCAAAGTTTCATATGATTGCTGACTACTTGAAATTCCGCTATACAGTCAAGGATAAGCTTGACCGTATGAACACAACAATTGATTCGATAAGAGCTTCTTCTGTGCGTAGAAAAGTTGCTTCAGTTGTTGCTGAAATGCGTGCAGCTGATATAAACTTTGATAAATTCTATTCAAGATACTTTGAGAACGATAAGTTCGATTTCGTATACGAAGAGCCTGGAGCATAAAATGGGAGCAAATGATGTAGTTGGGTTTGATGCGAAAAGAGTAACTGACCTTGCTAAAAAAGCAGGGATTAAGTTATCTCCAGCTGCAGACACCATTGCCGTCGGGGAGGATTTATTTAATACATTCTCTAAGGCTCAAAAGAATCAACTAGCTATTACAATGAAAAAACTTGGCAAGACTTCAAAGAATATTGCAGATTTAAAGAACAATTTAGAATGGTATTTTGGGGATATATATTCTAATGCTAGAAGTTTTGGTGAATTAAATAACCAACTACTAGCAGAGTATCTACCAGGTGATGGCACAACTGCTAATCTTCCACGTCAAAATGTGCAACAATATGATGATGCTGTATTAGGCAAACTTGTAGATAAGGCATATGCTGAAACTGGTAAACTACCAGACCAAAAGACTCGTTCTAAAATTGTAAAGCAATGGCAAGCTGAGATTGCTCAAGGAACAATTACCACAACTGAAAAGGTTGGTGGTAAAGTTAAGACTGTTACCACTCCTGGCTTCACAGCAGAAGAAGCAACTACTAAATTGTCAGAAAAGCTAAAGGTAACTGAGGCAGATTCAGTTAAGTTGACCAAGGCATTGGGTTTTGCCAATGATATGGATAAGATTATGGCGGGTGGAATGTAGTGGCTGACACAACTAACGAACAAGCAGCATTGCTGCAAATGATTTTAACCCTATCGGAAACAGACCCTAACCTTAAAAAAGCCTGGGACGCATATCAAGCTGAGGATATGACATCTTTCCAGTCATATATTCTAGCATCTAGTTTCTACAGAAACAACAACAGTCTTGCCAGAACACGCCAGGAAGCTGCTGTCAATCAACCTGATGTATATAAGCAAGACCTAGAGTCTTATAAATTAAAAGCAAAGAAGCGTTTAACTGCTACTGGTATTCAATGGACTACGGCAACAGAACAACAAGCAGAGCAGGCTTATAACAAAGGCCTAGATGATAACCAACTTGATTCACTTATCATTAAATCAGGTCAAACTATTACACCAGCAGGAGCAATCCTTGGTGGTATTAATGAATTAAAAGCAGTAGCTAACGAGTTCGGTGTGGGTAACTTACTAGGTGCTGATTACTGGAATAATAAATCAACACAGTTATTCTCTGGAACTACAACCGCTGAAGATATAGCAAAAGAAATTAGAAATCTATCTGCTAGTGCGTTTCCAGCATATGCTGAAGGAATAGCAAATGGTCTATCATTAGATGTTCAAGCTACCAATATTAAACAAACAATGGCAACATATCTTGAATTAGACCCAGATTCTATATCATATACTGACCCAGTATTTAGACAGATGCTACAATATACAGACCCAGTTACTGGCAAGCCAGCAATTATGCCACAATGGTTAGCAGAAAAAACTGTAAAGTCGCACCCATCTTGGGGGCTAACCAAGAATGCTCGCGACACTGTAGACTCTTTAACTTTGAAAGTAGCTACTGACTTCTTTGGAGGGGCCATATAATGGCAATAGATAACGCGTATGAAGATGCAGCAATCCGTAGATTGCGTAATCAACCAGCAACGCCAGTGGTTACAGACCCAAATAAGCTTGTTCCAACAATAACTATTGGTGGAGCTCCAGCTGGATACCAACCTCAATCAGTTGTTAATGCTCAAAAGCTTGCAGCGGATATGGCGGCAGCTGAAGAGAAAGCCCTTGCTGACGAAAAGAAGGCATTAGAAGAAGACGCAATAACCCAAGCTGCAAATGATGCTCTGCTTGCAGCTGGAAAAAATCAACAGTTCCCACCAGCTGGGACATTTGCTGGTTATGATATAAGCGGAACAATGAAGCGAGCCAGATTTAATGATGGCAATGGTGGATTTTACTATGGAGCTTGGGAAAGCATTTCGGTCCCTGTTCCTACTACTACACCTACAGTAACTTCTACAACATCATCTTCGCTTCTTTCTGCCGATGAGCAAAAGCGTCAAGATACGATGGCTGTCCTTGCTGATAGGTTTGCTAAGTATGGTCTTACAAGTTTAGTAACTAAAATTAAACAACTTGCTATTGAGGGTGCTTCTGAGTCAACGATTACTTTGCAACTACAAGAAACACCAGAATATAAAGAAAGATTCAAGGCAAATTCTGAGCGTGTCAAAAAGAATCTACAGGTATTAACTCCATCAGAGTATTTATCTATAGAAGATTCTTATCGCCAAGCACTTCGTGCTTATGGTTTAAACCAGTTTGACAACGATGCATATGTTTCACAATTCATAGCAAATGATATGTCTCCGACAGAACTATCTAACCGTATCGTGACTGCAGTTCAGCGAGTTAAGAATGCTGACCCAGCCATAACAACACAACTACGTCAATACTACGGTATTGGACAAAATGATTTAGTAGCATATGTTCTAGACCCAGCGCAACAATTCCAAAAGATTGAACGTCAAGTAGCAGCAGCCGAAATTGGTGTAGTAGCTGGACGCCAAGGCTTAGAAGCTGGTGTTAGCGTGGCTGAACAACTAGCAGCTCAAGGCATTACACAAGCTGAAGCTCAAAAGGGTTATGCAACTATTGCTGATATTCTTCCAACATCTGAAAAGCTTAGCCAGATTTACGGAACTACTATGGATACATATGGTCAGTCAGAGGCTGAACAAGAAGTATTCAATCAATTAGCTTCAGCGCAAAGAAAACGTGAGAAGTTAAGTGCCCGAGAAATTGCGGCATTCTCTGCTTCTTCTGGAGTTAATAAGTCATCATTGACTACTCCATCAAGAGCGGGACAAATATAGAATCCTGACACAGACCTATCGGCCCTGTGCAGCGTATAAGACCGAGAGTAGGAGCCAGCCAGTTTCCCCGAACTGAACTGTGGCCTGCGAACTAACAACGAATAGAAGGGTGGGTTGCTATGAGCAACAACTACTGGGATGAAGACGAAGACGACCAAGATACCGACAACGATGTGCCTATGGACGGAAGTGACTTACTTAAAAAGTTACGAAAAGCCAAGCGCAACGATGAGAAGCGTATCAAGGAACTCACTGAGCAACTTGAGGGACTATCCAAGTCGCAGCGTGAGCGAACAGTCAAAGAGGTCCTAGAAAAGAAGGGCGTAAATCCAAAGGCGCAACGTTTAATCCTTAAAGACTTGGAAGAAATTAGCGAAGAGTCAGTTAATACCTGGCTTGACGATAATGGAGACTTGTTTGGATTAACAACAACGCCAGAGGTTTCAGAAGAGCAAGAACTTAATCGTGCAGCTTTACGGCAGCAAGATATTGTTACTCAACTGGGAACAAGCCCTGACCGAGCAGATGATTTATTGAACCGAATTAATAATGCGGCTTCCGCAGAAGAACTTAGTTCAATTATCTACTCTCAAAAATAATTTACATAGTAATACCTATCACCTTGGAGGTGAACAACAATGGCTAATGCATATACATCGTCCAGCGGTAACCTCGCTGGAACCGCTGGTGGTGCAGGTCTCGTCCAAAAGGCGTATGACCGTCTCCTAGACTTCGCGTTGCGTTCAGAACCCCTAATTCGTTCAGTCGCTGACAAGCGTCCTACAAAATTAGCAAACCCTGGCTCAACAGTAGTCTTACAACTATACGCAGATTTGTCAGAACAGACAACTGCGCTAACAGAATCAACTGAGCGTGACTCAGTTCAGATTGCTGCTCCTACATCAGTTACTATTACTCTTGCTGAGTATGGTAACTCTGTCCTTGTTACACGTGCTTTGGAACTATTCAGCCTTGCTGACGTAGACCCAGCAATTGCTAACATTATTGCATTCAACCTTGCAGGCTCAATTGATACAGTCGCACAGACTGAACTTCGTGGTGGAACTAACGTCATCTATGGTGGCACAAGAACTAACACAGTAACAATTGCTGCTACAGACACAATCACTTCTGCTAACATCCGCAAGGCTGTTGCTAAGTTGCGTTCAGGTCTAGCAGTTCCTCGTAAGGGTTCAATGTTCTGGTGCGGTATTCACCCAGAAGTTTCACACGATTTACGTGCTGAGACTGGTGCTGGTGGATGGCGTTTACCTCACGAATACAACTCAAATGACAACATTTGGGCTGGAGAAATTGGTTCATATGAAGGAGCCTACTTCGTAGAGTCTGCTCGTATGTTCAATGATACCGATGGTGCTTCAAGTGCCAAGGTATACCGCACAATTCTTGCTGGTAAAGAAGCACTTGCTGAGGCAGTTGCTGAAGAGCCACACGTAGTTATCGGTCCAGTTATTGACCAATTGATGCGTTTCCGCCCAATGGGTTGGTATGGCGTTCTTGGCTTCAAGCGTTACCGCGAAGCAGCCTTGTATCGTATCCTTAACGGTTCATCAGTCGCTTAATAATTGACTGAAGGTTGGGCAGTGAGAACGGCGAACACGACTCACTGCCTGACATCAGTTTAACTAAGGAGAAGAATGGCAACATACACACTGACAACACCAACCCTGGAACAAGGTCCTATCGGTGGTCATCGGTTGCACACACACTTTAAACAACGGACAAAGAGTTACACCATTATCCTTAGTGGTGGAGTTTACTCACTAACACAATATCCATCTGAAGATGAGTTGCCAAACTATACTGCTTACTATATTGGTGGCTGTCAACATACTGGAATTACAGATGCTATTAGAACGGCAATGATTGCTGACGGCATTGTGACTTCCGCTAATTTTATAACAGAGTAGGGACAAAATGGATTGCGACCATATCAGCAAAGTTATTAAAGAGGGTTACAACCTAGTAGACGGACAGATGCATTCAGTAGTTTTTTTATGGGGATGCACTAAATGTGATGCCACATCAGAAGAACCATTATATGATATGAGTGCATCATTTGTAAGCGTAGAATTCTGCGAAGAAGATTGTGAATGTTTTGGCTGCAAGGCTAAGGGTTTACAAATGAACGCAGGAGATGCTAGAGGCGATGTTAATGCAAGTGGCACTACTCAGAAAAAATGGAATTCTGAACTTAATGCATATCGCAGTGCTAGAGCACAGGGTATCCAACCTAATAGCACAAAAAGAAAAGATATAGAAGCAGCACACAATGCCTCTGAAAGACTAGGCTCAGCCTATGATGGTAGCACTATGGTGCAAGCAAGAAAGTTAGACAAAAAAACCGCCCACGTAATGAAAGAACTCAAGGAAGCAGGAATCAAATAATGCCTAAAGTCGGAAAAATGTCATTCCCATACACAGCAGCAGGTAAGAAGGCAGCCAAGAAGCAAGCCTACAAGACTGGTGAAAAGATGGAATCAAAGGCTATGAAGATGAAAGAAACTAAGATGGGTATGAAGAAAATGGGTAAGAAGAAGTAATGGCACACACACGCAATTCAGCGGGAGACCACTCAAATATGACTTCCGTATTTAAACCAATTGTTAGTTATGCTAAAACAGTAGGAAGTGCTGCTGCTGATTTTGGTAGCGCGTGGAAAGATGCCTTCAATAAAAGCGCAGACATCACACCAGGGGCAAATGCTCGTGCTCGTGCTGCTAACAAACGCCAAGGTGAAGAGCAAGGTCAATTCCTAGGAGCACTTTTACAAGGTCGTAAATACGATAACAAGACTGGAAAGCAAATTAAAAAGAAATGAAAAAGCCTAGCAAGAAGCAAGCCAAGGTTGGCAAGGTTATGAAAGAATTTAAGTCTGGCACTCTTCACTCAGGTAAGGGTGGCAAGGTAGTAAAGAATCCTAAGCAAGCAATTGCTATCGCACTTAGCGAAGCAAAGATGGCTAAGAAGAAAAAATAAATTAAGGTGGGGACAATGGCTAAACAAAAGAAAGAAACGCTAGCAGTTGCTTGGTGTGATAATGGTATGGTAGATGGCAAGTTTATGGAAGGTGTTGTTGACACCCTAATAAACTCAGGCGTAGAGTTTTGTGGCTCTCTTAGAGCACACGGCAATCAGATAGCACAACAGCGAGAGATGTTAGTTAATCGCTGGTATAATAATAACAAATCTGATTGGTTACTCTGGCTTGACTCAGACGTTATGATTACTCCAGAAAAGTTTCTTAAACTCTGGAATCGTAGAGATGCCAAAGACATACCATTGCTCACGGGGGTTTACTTTACAAGTAATGAACCAGAGCAACCACTAATGAAACCGCTAGCAACTGTATATGAATTTGCTGAGGTAGCAGATGGTATTGGGATTAGAAGGCTAGACCCCCTGCCTAAGAATACCTTTATGAAAGTAAGTGCTGCTGGTATGGGCTTTTGCCTAATGCACCGCAGTGTAATAACAAGAATTAAAGAAGCACTACCAGGAGTTCCCTTTTTTACAGAAGTGGGTGCTAACAAGCAGTTCACTGGTGAGGACATCTACTTTTTTGCAGTAGTAAACAAAGCAGAGATTCCACTCTGGTGTGATACTGGTGCAACAGTAGGGCATATGAAACGATTTAATATGGACGAGAACTATTACGATGCGTTTGGTAGGGGCAAGGGTTATGCAAACTGAATATCCTAACTGGTTTGAGATGACTGCAAAGCAGAACTTTGAGTCACAACTTACTCCACTTGCTGGCAAGTTTGGATTAAGATTCCTACAGATTGGTGCCTTTACAGGCGATGCAACTGTATGGATGGTAGATAACATACTAACTCAAAAGGATTCAATCCTAGAGGATATAGATATTTGGACTGGCTCAGATGAAGATGAGCACAAGGCTATGGACTGGGCAGATGTTGAACGTGTGTATGACTCACGCATTGCATTTAGACCTAACGTAATTAAATACAAGATGGATAGCAGAGAGTATCTACGTTCTGTAGAAGAACCTACTTTTGACTTTATCTATATTGATGGAGACCATACCGCAGAGGGTGTGTTGCAAGATGCAGTGCTTGCTTGGCGATTACTTAAGCCAGGTGGCATTATGGCATTTGATGATTATTTATGGGAAGACCCTAGAGGTATAGAGTTCCAGCCAGGCTGGTCAATAGATACTTTTGTGGGAATAGTCAAGGACGAATCAGAGGTTTTACTATCAAACTCACAAGTATGGCTAAGGAAAAATAATGACAGCAGCCTGGACACGTAAAGAAGGCAAGAACCCTAAGGGTGGACTTAATGCCAAAGGCAGAGCCTCATACAAGGGTGGCACCTTAAAAGCCCCTGTAAAGGCTGGAGACAACCCTAGACGGGCATCCTTCCTAGCACGTATGGCTGGCAATCCTGGACCAGAGCGTAAGCCAAATGGTGAGCCAACAAGATTACTTCTATCTCTACAGGCTTGGGGTGCATCATCTAAGGCTGATGCTAGAGCCAAGGCTGCAGCAATATCTAATAGAAACAAGGGTAAAAAATAATGGCAGGAACAGCGGGTAGTAGTTTAACAGCAGAATTAAATCGTCTTGCTGGCACAACTGGCAAGGCTGCACAAGGTGCTGCCAATGTCTATGCAGGCACATCTAATCTAGGTCTAAACGCAGCCCTTAACATTAAGGCTAGTGCTAATCGTCAACCTTCTGCATACAAGGGTCTTAATGCTGTTTGTAATGAACTAGCATCTACTACTGGTAAATCTGCAAGCGATGCATTAAGGACTCTATAGTGACTACATTAACCGATATGATTAACGAAGTGTCAATGAACCTTTCAGGTTACACACTTCAACAAGACCGTGCTACTCACATTACAGCAGCCGTAGCAGCAACTGCCTCAACTATTGCCGCGCCAATTACTCTAACACTTGCATCTACTGACAGCGTAGGTAAAGGTATTGTTGAGATTGATGAAGAACTATTCTGGATAGATAACTATGACAGAGTTGGTAACACTGCAACTATTGCTCCCTATGGTAGAGCATATCTAGGAACTACTCTTGCTGCACATACAGAAGGCACTAAGGTTACTATTGCTCCTACCTTCCCTAGATTTGTAATCAAGCGAGCAATCAACGATACTATTTCTGCTATTGGTTCATCTATCTTTGCAGCAAAGACAACTACAATTACATCTAACGCTGCAGTCTCAGCCTTTAGATTACCTGCTACTGGTACTACCCTAAACATTCGTAACATCCTTGCTGTTGCATATCAATCGCTAGGTGCAAGCAAAGAATGGATTCCTCTTCGCACATACCGCTTTGATGGTAATGCCAACTCAACTGCATTTACTAGCGGTCAAACTATCTCTCTTTATGATGGTATCCCTTCGGGGCGTACTGTTCAAGTTGTATATTCTACTGACCCAATTCCTTTTACTACTAACGCACAAGACTTTGCAACACAAACTGGATTACCTGAGTCTTGCAAAGACCTAGTTATTCTTGGTGCTACCTATCGTTTGCTATCTAACCTTGACCCAGCACGTGCATCAATGGTTAGCCCACAGGCAGATGAAACAG
>Ga0114981_10000820_pt1 | contig 20368 bp, 11 predicted proteins | sample S_140806_MF_Meta_FD_87028 | JGI IMG/M metagenome (GOLD analysis project Ga0114981, IMG submission 87028) | Freshwater microbial communities from Lake Simoncouche, Canada to study carbon cycling - S_140806_MF_MetaG | ecosystem: Environmental > Aquatic > Freshwater > Lake | place: Lake...
ATCACCATCACCATCACCATCACCATCACATATGTTAGCTTTTATTTTGCTAGGATAAAACAGCACCAGCACAGCGCACATGCAATCCAACAGGGCGTGCACAAAGAAGATGGCCATCATTGTCAAAACCAAACCAACCATATTACTAAATGTTCGCCGTTAAACGGAATAGAATATTTTAAATATACCAAATATAAGCAGCGCAACCAATACAACGCCTCCAACCACCCCACCAGCAATTATGGGAACGTTGCCGGCGCCATCATCCACACTAGTGCTATCTGTAGTACTTGAATTGACCGTTGATGAGGACGAACCAGACGTGCATATGGACGACGCAATTTTGGAAGTAGTCCCAATAGGACACCTTATGCACACACCAGGGCCAGCACCGGCCTTGTAGTAACCTGCATTACATGAAGCACACTGTGAAGTTTGGCCGGATGTCTCATACCCAGGAGCACAATAGCACGACCCCCTATCTTCAGTCGGAGTTTTCCCAGTGGGACATGTTTGCTCAGTGTTATTAACGACGCTGTAAATGGCAGGTTGCTGTCTCGGCTCTATCAAGTGAATAGTCATCAGAGACGCCACCTCGCTGGTATTGTAGACTAAAAAACTGCTTATGGAATTGGAAACGCTGTTACCTTGGTCTGCTGTTTCCACCTGCACCACCAAAACAATCATAGACCTGCCATTGCTGCGTATAGAAGGCTGGATATACTTGCATAAAATTCTCCTGCTTAGAGTGTCAGGTCTTTTGAGGTACCAGATACCCCCAGTAGCAAACGTCTGGGAAAGAGACGATATTAATCCGCTGCACACTGTGACCTCAACAGACAAAGGCGCCAAACTTGCCACTGCAGCAAGCTCAGGTCGAAGCGTGATGGTTAGCCTTACCGCCAAATTTGTCACTGTGTTGATAGACGCGCTTCCAATAGGACAGTACTTGGCACCAGAACACTGGTCACATTTAGGTCCCACAAAACCCACCCTGCACACGCACATGGTTGGATAAATGCTCCCAGCTTGACTTCTTGTAGCGTCGAAACCCCCAGAACAGGGAAACTTATCCCAGCCATTGGGGCACCACTCGCCTGCAGGACACTGAGCGCACGCACCCCCATCGGTAAAATACTGAGTTTCATGGCATGTACAGTTCACTGAAAGTTGCGAGCCAGGAGGACTTGTCATAGACGCCAATGGACAGCTACTTTTCACGCCATTTTGGCAAAAGTACCCAGATTCACATTCTCTGCAAAATAGTACCCCGGGAGAACCCACCTGAACATAAGAATAGTACCCAGCAGAACACACGCAGCGCATTTCCATTTCATCCCACCGCTGTCCTAAACCTGTATCTGAGGTACACAGACGCGCCCTCACGCACGTATGAGACACGCAAACGCTTCCATCCCAGAATCGCGGAGTTATTCGCGAACTCGATATAGCAACAGAACATTGTTTTATAGGTATAGAAAATATGGTGTCAGCCCCAGAGGCTACAAGCCACCCATTAGACAGTCCAGCAGCGACCCCCCCCACATTGGACGCGTTGGTGAATAAAGGCATTCCTTGCACCTCGGTAAACGTCCGCTGCATACCATCGGCAGTGTATATTCCAGTTCTTCCTGTATTTGAATTTTTAACAAGTGCCAGAAACGCAGGCACGTATGGCACATTATTCCAAACCATAGAAAGTGAGAGGACTGTGCCTGCCCCAGAGCCACCTACCCAATAGAGCTCCACGCTTTCAGCCATAGGAATGCCGTCCGCCCACTTAATTAATTGAACAGAATTGGGGACATTATGAAACGCGACGTAAAGAGCCACCCCTACCCCGCTAGGGGCAGGCATTATAGTCATGGCGGTAATTTGACGCTTAGATGCAGACGACAGGTCTAGCAAAACTGACGGACGCGATTCCAATCTGCTCAGTCCATCAAGATGCACAGCCCCAACTCCACACCCATCACCAGAATTAAAGCCAACGTAAAACGTGCTCTGTGATGCCAGTGACGATATAGGAGACGCGAATAAATGAGAAGTGGCGCAAACACTTGCATTGGACGGGGCGCCTACAGCAAGAGGCACCCTATTGCCAATGCCGCAGGTAGTTTCCTCAGGCCCCCATGCTACACTGTAGTCGCCCATTATCATCATGCTTTTAGTATAAACCCACAAAAGTCCATCAGCTTTTGTTTTTACCACAGCTGCAACTACAGAACCGTATTGACCTTGTGACGAAACCAACTTAGACATGCCTATATCTTCTAAGCTATAAACGAGATCATCAACGATGCAATCAAATATCCAAGGTCTCGCGCCTACCCCTCCTCCATATGAGTCAGAATATTGAGGTACAAAATTCGGAGGTAATCGTCCTGTGAAGATTGCAGAGCCTAGCGCTGCATCCTTGACAGTCCACAAAACATACTGAATTCCATTCAGAGTCCCATCTCCATCTTTATTGTTGGTAACCAGCATCTTGGATATGGTATAGTCAAATCTTGAATCTGTGCCGGATGAGTAAAGTGGGTTCCAGCCAGCTAGAGAATCAGATCGAAGGATGTACATGGCACTCCCTGACGATACCTCGCTCAAAACTGAATTCACAGAGCCCTGTACAGGAATAAAACCAGACCCAGCATTGCACCCAGCCGAATTGCATCCAAATACCGCCTGAAGATTAAAAGGTTGCAGAGCACACTCACACGCGCCAAATCCATTCCCGCGCCAACATGCAGCAGGGATGTTAAACACACTTCCGCCACCAGCACTAGCGCACACATCTTTTTGCTGCTGCGTTGGGATAGCTGTGCATTGTGTACAGGTCAAGTTCCTCGCATTCACCCAAACACCATACATGTTGAAGGGGCAGGTGCATGAGCTAAACCCAACACCCCCACCTCGCGTGAAGGCCAAATCACCACCACCGCAGGGATAGCATTCAGTCTGCATCACAGAATTATAATCCATAAAAAAATGTGACTTGGTATTAGTGCCTGGCGCAAAAACAGAAACCAGCGAATCACCGCATTGAAACGGCATGCACCCCCCATGCCCATCCTGCACGGTCCCAGCAATGCAGTAGCATTCGTCAATCGTCTTTGCTACTCCGCTGGACGTTTTGCCAATAGGACACCTAGTTCGTTCACCCCAACCAGGGCAAAAAAATCCATGTTCCGTCAGCCCATCAGCGTTGATTTCGCATCTGTTCCAGTGAGCATCTTCCGTGTTGAATGTACAAGGTGCCACGCGGTGGTAGCCTGGATTATAGTTTGTGCAGTTTGTGCAAACTCCAGTGGACGTCCTTGTACATGAGCCATACAAAAACTGATCAGGGCCACACTGACTTACCGTTGCACATGAACTCAATGTTCCACCTCTACTATAAGCCCCACACACAACGCTTATGTACATATTGGAAGAAACCGCCACATCAGGACACGACTCAATTCTGCATCCCCCAACTGCCTGCAAGTCCAAATAGCTAACACCAGGCTGTGTACTTGAAACATCAATGGAGCATCTGGTGCAGCTCGCACTCAGATTTGCAGGGTTGAATAAACTATGGTCACTCAAGCACCCCTGCCCTCTTATGTTGTAGCCACTGGGACACACAGCCTGCTCCAAGTCAGCGCACAGCAAACATTGATAGTTGGTGCTATTTAGATAGTACTTATCATTGCACCTCACACTACACATGCTAGATCTCAGAGATATGCTGGTGGATCCGTCCAAAGCTGATGACGTATAGCTTCCATTTATGGGAACCCCCAGAGGGCACGCCTTGCAAGCAACATCGCGGTCATATGCAGCCTCTGCAGACACAGTGCAAGCAGCTCCCCTCTGCGCCGAACACAAGCTCGAATTGGCCTGTGCACATGTCTCAGAAACGGTTTTCCAACCTCCATTTGAAGCTTTGGAGATTTCAGTGGTCAGGCGAGGGTCAGTGGTACACATTTCAGCGGACCCCGCATTGTACTGAGCGCTGAAAGAATCCCGATATAGATTTAGGTCTGAATTATAAACAGTCTTTCCACCTATATTTTTTAGTTGAATTAGAAGAATGGGGTCGCATGTGTACGTTTTCGAGCAGAAGCTCACCACATCTCCGTACATATGCATCAGAAACCCATTTTGGCATTTAAACGAGCAAACTCCAGTGTATGCAGGGGGGAGTCCACTCTCGAACCCAGGACCTCCACTGTAGTTTGCATTAGCCGGCTTGTTCAAGCATTGTGTACACACACCGCCGTTTGCAGCCCCATCCCTCTGCATGCACCTGCGCCAACCTGACATGTAAAACCCAGACGCGCATTGATCCATAGAATTGCAAGCCAGGCAAGTTTTGTTCCCAGAAAAAAGATAGGTGCCCCTAGCGCAAGTGCAATTCAATATAGAAGAACTCCCAACAGGAGACCATGGAAAATCTGTCGGACATGTGATGGGCACTTGAAGTGGATGAGGGCAAAAAGACCCTGACTTGCATGGTTCCACCGCCAAAATGTGTTTGAAAATCACGGCTTGGTTAAACTCATCTGGAAGAAACCCGACCGTTTTCGTGGCAGACCCACATTGGTGACAGTGTAAAGGGGTCCACCCGCATTCAAACTCGTATCCTAATCTATCTCTTCTGGTCCAAAGCAGGGATTGATTATTGGAGTTCATGCTTGACATTAAAAACTCAGCATTGCTGAATATATTACCAGCAGGAGGAAGGCAATACCACGCGCCAGACCTCCCCTCCGTGTGATATCCATCTGGACAAGCCTTGCATTGAGCCTTATTGGAGGGCCCGTTCTTGGCAAAGTACTTGATTGTATGGGCGCACACGTCATTATAGGTGTTTGGAACGCAAGGAGCAGAGGTCACATAGTAATTTTCGAGCGGATTAAGCACCCCATTTAAGCTTTCCCCACTATCAGCGACGTTTTTCACAGTTGTTATGTTAAAAAAAGGTTCTTGCTGGGTTATGATCAGAGTAGGAATAGCGCCAAACCAAGGATAGCAGTCAAGGGCTATAATGTTTCCTTTGACTTTCACAGGAGAGTCTGAATCTGGCAACCAAGCATATGCAGCGTGAAACGGCGGGCATGTCTTGCACTGGATTAACGTGAGCGCACTGTTAGGCCCAACACCCTTTCTTGACAAATATGAAAGAGAAAGCGATTTGTTTTGATAATCTTCTGGGCGTACGTAAACAAGCCTATATTGACTACCCCTGTGACATCCTGGACTGCAATAATATTGGGCCCACAGCAGCCACCTTTCATCACCTGAAAACGGATCATTCAAATATGGAGCCTGAATGTCGACCGTCTTGTTTTGGTCGTCTACCCCACTAGACAAGCTAACAACAGAAATAGATCTGATTTTGCTCAAAATATTGCCCCTTCCTATACCATAGTTGGTGGGATGCTTGCGACTGGTACCCTCCGGATTAAGAGCATTGCTAGTACCCATCAGATATCTGTGCATAGGAAAGGAATCTTCAGTGCCCGTTGTAAATAAAGTAGGGTCACTCTTCTGGTCCGGAAAAAAATATTCACCGACAAATTCGGGGGGAAACAAAAATTGATCCTGAACACAGTTCATCTTTCTTGCTGCGCGGCCATTCAGGCAGGGGCCATACATGGGCGTAGGTATCAATCGGAGCCCCCCACTTTGGAACCATTCAGGGTCAAACACCTCAGGGGCATAGTGATATGGGCAATAGCTACAATCTACGTTGTTCAGGCGAGTAGCCTCATAATAATACTCTACTCTATCAGTGGCTGGATACGTTGCGTTCAACTTCCTACTCACCATGTCCACAACCACAGGATCTAGCGGTCCAAATCTAGGTATGTATTGTTGCAAGATAACTTTCTGAGCTTGAGGAGTACAAAATTCGTTATCGCTAAATTTATAAATGCCCATAAAGAGGCCCCCTTCACTTTCCGCTAACAAGATAAGCCCCAAACACAAGATGCGACATCCCCTCACGCCGTACACCATACTACCACTAACAACAACTCAAATAAAACGTGGACTTTGAGTTTTGAAATAACGTGATACTCAATTAACAGAAGCATTTATATATAAAACTCATCTCTGCTGGTAGCTAGCAGCAATACCAACCACAACATTCATCATGCTAATGCTTATAGTCAGGCTCTGGATTTTGGAGCACTATTGGGGGCTTGGAAGCAACAAGACTTGAAAACAACGCAGGAGGTTCAAGCTCATCGTCCAACAGCACCACAGCCTCACCCCCGCCACCATCATCATTACCAGATTTCACATAAGGCATGGACAAAAATAAAGTATCAGTGCCCCCCCCCAAGCTTTCACTCTCAATTGAGACGTTATCCTCCTCCTTCGCGCATACTCCATCCAAAAACAAACCCACAACCCCAAACGCAATCAGCGTGTAGATGAACCACTCATGGCGTTTCATGGCAAGCAGCATGCACACGCAGTTCGTTTGTTTATATATAGCTACACACCAGCCATGTCACAGCAACCAATTTCTTTTGTAAGAATCAGGCCAGAGTATTGAGTGTCTTTTCTGGGAATAGTGGATTTCCACGAAGAAGATACGTCTTGGATAGAGGCTTCAAGCGGATCAAATAAAAGCACGCTGCCATTTCCATTCAAGAGGTAGCAAATGGTGTGATCCAATCTCGTCACTATAACAACCCTGCTGCTTTCTGTTTTCAGTTCATTTGTCAACAAATTGCAAAAGGGCTGAACTATGAGATCCTCCACATTTTGAGCTTCCCCCGAAATCGTCATGCCCGCCACCTCAAACATTTTGATTGAAGGTGGAAAGTACTTCTGAACATCAGCCAACATCATGTTAACTCCTGACTTCGAAAAGCACTCTCCATACATACTATGGCACACCCTCATAATGGCGTCCATCTTTGCACAGCTAAAAACTGATTCAATGTTCTGGCCCTCATGTAAAAGATAATTTGAGCCTACAATACAGCACACGGGCGTGCAAATATTTGCGCCATATACGCCATATTCAAGTTGAGATTTAAAGCGCATTTTTTTCATATTTCACCCGCACAATTCTAATAATCATAATAATTTACAATGAACCAATACTTATGTTTTTTTGGCGTTTAAAACACTTTTACTTTCGTACAGATTACTTATTATTAACACATTCCAAAAGTATATATATGTAAGAGGTCGCGCCACACACACTTCCTATTTTTTATAGAATCAGCAGCCCTTAATCCTTTTCATCATATCAGCATCATACTAATAATGGGAATCTTCGTGGTTGCATGCAGTATCGCAATAGTAGTCATACAAGCAACGTCCATGCTTTTGGGAAGATCCGCACACAATTGGTCTTTTTATTTGCTGGAATCTACCCCTGACACTGCAGTACTCACAGAGTTTCAAAATCTTATGCAAAATATAGTAGATATAAACCCGATAACCACATCCAACGACCCCGCCCATCAAATAGGAGACTTCCTATACAAAAATATTAGCTACAAGAATCGAAGCGACGTTATAAGTTTGCACATTGCAAATGTGTCAGATAGCGTCCTATCTCAAGTATTGTGCCTTGAAGAAATTTGGAAATACTCCACCCCTTCTGGAATTATACCCAGTTTTTGCATATTTAACAAGCACTCACCCGAGTCCATTTACCCCGTTCTAGAGCCATGGAACCCACACCTAATTCTCCTCACCATTTGCTGCATCCACTCAATCATATGCATCTCAAAAACCCACGTGATCCCTCAAATTTACGTCAATTTCCCCAAAAATCAAGAAGAAAACGCGCCACCCAAACACATGAAAATCCCAATTGGTTATGCGGTAGGGGTGTCATTTTTACTAATTTTCATCATAGCAGTTCTGGAAGGAATCAAAAACACAGACCTAGTTCAATATCCCACCATCATACTGGTCGTGATGCTCCTTTTGTCATCACTTTTGTACGTCAGGGGATTTGAAGCAAGGGGTCACGATATCATCTGGAGCATAGCAACTCATCTTCAACTGGTAGGCGTACCACTAGCCGTCCTCGCCATATCAACCTTGGGTGCTAGAATGTGGACTGACGTCCTAGCACATTTGGAAATTCTCAATGCCGCAGTATACTGCCTGTGGCTGCAATCCAACACAAAAAATCCAACTGGTCAGCGAATCTGCCACCTTCTCACCATCCTTTTGCCATCTCTGTCACTTTACCTAGCACATATACAGTGGGGGAAAAACGATAACTGGAGATACGTCATAGGTTCCATGGCTTGCGGTGCCCTGGCGCCTTTATTCATAATCACAATTTTCTTTCACGTAAACTCCAACGCAGATCACAGGGGATCTGAAAAGATGTTTTACAAAATTTCAACCCTATGTGGCAGTGCAGCGCTACTAAGTTTTGTTGTAAATCTGGCGCTGTTTTAATAATTTGAGTCAAGAGTTTAGGAGCCAAGTTCAATAAAAAACCCAATGATGAGTAACAGGTATATCACCACCTTGATAACCAACTCACATACAGCCCAGGGAATCATACCAGTGAAATGAATTGTAAATAACCAGTCGTCCACGGAACGACCTCCTCCCCCATCACCCCCATTATCCACAGACGCACCGTCCATGCAAACACCTTCCGTTTCCATAGAGTCAAACCACGAGTGAAAAGTTACTATGATCGCGCGAATGAAGAAAGTCGCAAACGTAAACGAAAGCGCAGCAATAGACCACGTGGGCTGAGAAATGGTAGCACCAATAACCAAGTAATGAAACCGAAATGAGTACTGAACTATCCAAGGGACCATACATAGCCAATATATTCTTCTGCAGACCCCTGATTGACCTGGGGTAACAGCATCACACTGAACACTTTCAGTGAAATTTACAACAAGTGCAAGATGACCAAACACCAGAGAAAAATAGACCAAAACCAAGCGGCCGGCATTGTCATCACCAGAAGCTGAAAGGACGCTCACCGCTATCAAAGGATTGGTAAGCATCATGTCAAAAAGCCTAGCCACGTCCACATAACTTCCTTTGTTTGCTGAATATGTCATCAAAACAAACAAAGCCACCATAAATGAAAACTCTACCAACAAAACGTTGTTCATAGGAAGCGACCATGCACCTTGAATAAACAAAAAAAGCGTCCCAAACACCACCACTATCAGCATAGATAACATCTTAAAGGTTTTGTGCATGCGTTCATCTTGATTTGGAACAAGGCATATTGAAAAAGCAGTTGATATCACTGAAGAGGCAAGGCACAGAAATGGCACATTTACAGATGAAAACAATCCAGTAGCCTTGATTTCCCTCTCTTCTATAACTCCTCCAAGTGTACGCTGATCGGGAATGCCTCCTCCAGCCTTTGGTAAACACTCTCCGTTATACCAATAATCGCAATCTCCAGCGGTGACAATCCATCCTTCTGATACAAGCGATACAGATTTTCTCTTTAATATGGTCGCCAAACTGACCCCCACAGTTGAACTTTGCTGAGCAAAAAGTGTAGCCACCAGCCCAGTTAGCACAATCAACACCAATGAATAGGATATCGCAAGTGCTACAGTCCACTGTATAATAGAATCTGCACCTATGAACCAACTGTTGCTGGCAGTGCTAGAAATGGTTTTTGTTTTGGTAGAGCGACTTAGTTTACCTTCAGCTATATTATCATCATTCTGTTGCAGTAGCCTTGCAATAATAGTGGACTGCAAGAGAGTGGAAGCAGCAGCAGCAGGAGGAGGCTTGAAAACGCCTCCACGAGCCTCTAATGAGGAATCTGACGACGCCAATACAATTTCCGAAAACATATCACCCCCACCTCCTGCTCCAACACCACCACGCTGTGAGACTGTTTCATTGAGCGATGATGCAGGATAATATATCCCCTTACTTAGTTTTGCTTGATTTCCTACTAATTGAGCCCTATCCCTTCCACCGCCACCGCCACCGCCACCGCCACCGCCACCGCCACCGCCACTGCCACCATTAAAAAACGAAGTTATGGACGGCCAGTAAGCAGCCGAAGAACCCTTTCCACCTATTGCCTGCTGTTGTTGCTGGCGGCCCCCATCCATCATTCGTCCAAACATAAAACCTCCCTCCTCATCAAGTTTTGGCCCACCAACGAAATTTAACCCGCTTCGCGGCATTTCTCTATTCTGGATATAATCTAAATTCATTGGAACACAACACAACACAAGCACACACATCCAATGCACGCATATATATACCTCAACAGCAATGCATGTGGCAATCAAGTTTAGACTCAAATTTATTTCTTTTTTTGCAAACATGCACCACCAGCAACAGCAGCCCTTTTGAAGGCCTGAGCTATTGGGCTGGCTTCAACTGATTCTCGCCTCGAAACTGCTTCGTATTTCAGAGATTTACCCTTCACAGCACGCCAGATAAGCTTGTCCACTTCAACCTTTCCCTTGGCTTCATTTTCTTTTTGCCTTAATAGGCTAGGGGATTTGGTCAACGTCTGCGATTTTACAATCTCCTGAATGCAAATGGGAAGAAATATGTTTTCCAGCGGCACCTTCATGGCGTTGAGGTAATATTGGCGATCCACAAACAGCTTCTTGGATTTTACAGCCTCAAGTGTGTTAACCTTTTCAAATATCTGCTTCCCGCCATTGTTAGTCACCACATAGGACAGTGTTTCTCCTAGCACAGGAGCACTCCCAGGGTCCTGCAATCGCACACGCCAGGCCAGCATTACGTGGGGGAGTCGAATTCTCAATTTCCAAGGTAAAGAAATCTTTTTTCTGATCGCATCGTCCTGCTCCGCATAACTCAATTGCTCAACACTACCTGCCGTTTCTGCAGCCTTACTTCCGCGTAGCGCCTTGCGAACATCACAAATCTGAGAATTCGTCATTGGGAAACAGCAATCCTGCATACTCTTTCTCAGCACCTTCTGAATGGCATATGCATCAACTGAGATTTTATCGTCAAATATTTCCAGCAGACGAAGTCTCGCTGTGGCAGCAGCTTCAACAAATGTCCCCGTATGCAAAATGCTCATCAAGCATTCTCGAACCAAATCTCTCACAAGAGCGCACCCATCACGCCTCACACACTGCATCCCCTTAATGTCAATAGGAGGCTCGTCGCCAAATTTATGACCCGCTGCATACATTATCCCAGCATACCTTTTCTTGCTTAGGCAAAGCCACGTGTGGTAAACCTTTTCAAACTCAATATTTTTTGGAAATTTCATAGTAAGATTCACCTTGTCTGCAAGCGCCCTCGCCATATCCATAGAAAGACTCACTGAATCAATCACAGTTGTCACATCAGGCGGCAGGGAAAACCTTACAAAAACAGAATCAGTGTCGCCATATACCACCAAGGCGTCAGGGTACATTTCTTCCGCCAGACGCTTCACGTTTCGGATATCATTCCGGCCAATAGCAGTCACAGTCTCAGCAACAGCAAGCAGTGGAATCAGAGACTGCGTGCTCCCCATTGCCCCATACATGCCATTTCCAGCCACCTTAAACGCCATTTCCCTGGCCTTGCATGTCTTTTTCTTTACAGGATCAGTCGCAGCTGCGTACGCTTTCTTCGCCCTTGTTCTGCAATCCTGAAGAATCTCCACCACTTCTGGAATTAGGCCTTTCACAACACTCTCAGGCACAAAGCAATGCCCATTAACGCGCAAAAGTTGATCCACACAATGACTTGGCTCGTTTCCTGAATCCAGCACAATAGTGCTATAACACAAATTATGGGCCCTGATGATGCTAGGATACATAGCCGAAAAGTCCAACACGCCCACGTTCTTGTGTATCCCAGCGTGAGCATCCAAAACAGTTGCCCCTTCAAATCCCTTGTTTTTCCCCGTAAACTTGGCAGCAGACTCCGCAGACTGTCGAACATTTGGAAATACGTAATCTCTATCTTTGGCCCTTCTCAACAAAAGGCTTGTGTTTCTCACCATAACTCCTCTCTGCATTACCCAGTCACCAGGAGTGCACGTGCATCTTGCAATCTCTATAGTCTGAGTAAGAGAGTCCAAAGCAACCATGAGGTCAACAGGAAGCTGGGCATCTTTCAAACAGTAAATCCCAAGTTCTCTTCTCGTAGCAGAACCCTCCTCCCACATCGGAGTGATTTGGGTGAAAGGTATATCGACCTTCTGATCACCCAAAAAGTATTCAGAAACCGCGTTCAAACTGTATTTTTCTAATTTAAAGCTCGCGTTATTCTGAATGCTCGTAAACATATCAAGACAAAATCTTCCAGCTATACCCACCCTCACGCGCTTCCTTTTTCCAGTCTGGGCTGATTGGAAAACAGTTTCCCTGATAAACATTTTGCCCCCAGCAAGTCGTGTCATAGCCTCAAAATATCCGCCACCATCATCATACCCAGCCAAAGTTGTAGCCCTCTTGAGCAAATATGGAAAATCAAAATTGCAAATGTTGTACCCAGTCAGCACGTCAGCATCAAAGGCCAGCACAATCTCAGTAAACATATTCAGCATCTCAAGCTCATCCTCAAAGCACAAAACATTAACCCCATCAATGTCGTCGCATGACCTCAAACTCAATAAAATAGGCTGAATAGGCGTTTTCTCACATCCCACCACGTAAAATTGCACTGCTATTTGAATCACAGGATCCAACAACGCATCTGGAAACACTCCACGTCTCCCAGCAGCCTCAATGTCAAATGACAACACACGCAAAGGACCCAGATCTGCATACTCGTCCACGCTCAAAATTTTCAGGTCCCTGATTTTGATTTGCTTCTCGTAATGGCAACAGCTGCGAGCCTCACTGTAAATGCAATCCTCGTCAACATTTCTCCCACCTGCAATCATGCACCACTGACACCCACCAAGCCCTACATCCACCATAAATTGCAAAACTGGGTCCAGATTTGAGTTAAATGTCTGCGTCTTATTTCCACCCTCAACCAATCTCGGAACCCCCAATGCCCAGTCCATAAGGACCATTATTCCAGGCTTCCTTTTCCCATCTGAACATTCATATCCCTCAAAAACATCTACAAGTGATCTCACGTAAAATGACTGGGTGACTTCAAGCTTCAAAAACTGACTGGCGCCCTTCGGCGAATATCCCAATATGCTTTTCCTTGAAACCGCCGTCACAGCATACATAGCTTTGTTACTCTGTCTTCGAACTTTTTTCCACGAAGACGAAACATCGTGGGAGTCTCCAGTCTGCCTCCTTTCTTGCAATCTGGTCTGCAATTTTTCCTCAAGCATATCCAGAAGAATATCACAGCAATCTTCAAGCCACCCCCTAGGAGCTTCTATGTAAAGATATGGCTGCCAACCTTGCGCAAAAATGCACACGCTAGCTCCATTTGCCTCTCTCCCAATCAAAATGGCATCTGTTTTTGTCTTGTCAGCAGATGGTCTCAGCGAAATGTCAATGACCAAAAACCTAAGATCATCACTGCTAGTCGTCTCTTTCTGCTGTGATTCATCTAGACCTCTAATTATTTTGGGCTTGAGCAAGCTCAAAACATCGCCGTGCTCTGTTGTGGACTCTTGACAATCACCCCTCAGTCCCACTTCCTCTTCATGCCCCATTAACTGATCCAATTCATCGTTGCCACCATCATCACAATCATAGTCATCATCCCCACATCCTCCACAATCGTCGCTATCAGAGTCAGGCTCAACCATGCCGCTGTTCGTTTTGCTGTCAGTCTCCCACTTCAAAGAACAGTTACCCAAAACACCGCTAGACGCCATGCTGCTGTTCATCTTGCTCTAACACTGGGCCAAGTATTTATTATGATTCAACTAAAACATAATTTTAGGGTTATTTATAAAATAACTAAAACAACTTTATATGAACACCGCGTTTGCCGCCATTGTACCGCCTACTCCACTCAGAGTAGGAATTTCGTTTCTTGTTTTGTTTTTAGTTGAGACTCAATATTTTGTATTTAGCTCAATTCACGATACCCCCCCCAGCAAGTACATAGCCTTTTTATTCCCAGGTCTTCCATTTTATCCTCCATTATGGGGCATAGTCCACGTTCTCGCGGTGCACACATCTTCTGTTTGGTCAGATAGAGTACACAATGCTAGCAGCACACTCCTTCTCGAAAGCTCCATTTACTATGCACTGATTCAAGCCATCATGATTGGCTTTCTTTACGTCTATGCAATACTAGACGAAACAACGCTGTGGATCACAGCATCCCACTGCTCAGCATATTATGCCTGGTTTGTTATTAGCACAGCCAGGATGCTTCCCAACAGCACCTTATCTTATTCGTGTCTTTATGTTTCAATGCTAAATTTTTGTTGCTGCACCGTCCCCTACGCCATTTCATGTGAAACCCCACCAAACTCTATAAGCACACACTCATATTTCATAGCTTGGAGTCTAGCGGATATTTGCTCCTATTTTCACAAGCGCTTGATTGCGCCTTCCATCAAGGCGACACCCATCATATCGCTCAAATGAGAATAGTTAAAGTAACAGCCTCGAGTTTGCATATAATAGGAGTATATATGCACATCCCAAACGCGAGGGGAAGATTCAGAATTATGTCAGATCTACGCGTCAGAGAAAAAGGTGCAGACCAATCCATAAACTTGAGGGATTTTTTAAACCGCCACGGGCACATGCACGCCAGCACAAAGACCAGCACGCACCACCATAATGAATCTGGAGCAAGCGTTTACAAAGGAATTAGAATAGCGGAAAAACTAGGACAGGGGTCCACAGGAGTAGCATACCAAGCATTCTATCGTCACGTGGACGGCAAATATAAGCAGTGTGTGGTTAAATTACCCGTAAGACTTCTCAATTCAAATGAAATTCAGCTAGGTGATCATAAAAATGGAAAGATTATCATCATAGATGAAACGGCCAAAGGACATGAATACCAATACGCAAGAGAAGAATTGGATTACGAGTGGAAAAACAACCTTCAACTTCACTTTGGAAAAAATATGGAAAAATTTGGTATGGGAACAAGGAAATGGTCTATCAGTAATAAAGAATTGAAAAGTGTAATTGACGAGAGCAATGAATTGAAAAAAATCAACGGTTATAATAATATACACAAAATACAGAGTGCAGATCTCGAAGTCCCCTTATTAATAAGTGAATATTTTGATGGAACAGTGGAAGATTTTTCAAAAATGCTCGAAAAATTAGAATACAAAACACAAACGAAACAAATCTTCGAGTTCATAATACCCCAAACATTAGCAGGACTCCACTTTATGCACAGCGAAAACGTGCAGTTAGCGCACATGGATATCAAACCAGCAAATATGCTCTACAAATTCGCGCAAGGGCGCTCACATCCCTTGGTTGTCTTGTGTGATTTCGGTCTATGCCAGCCAAGCGAAGATCCCATCAAGGAATGCATGGGAACCCCATATTTTAGGGCACCGGAAATAGTCCCTAATCAATCCTCTCTTTACATACCCAAATATACAGATGCATACTCTTGGGCGGTGTCTATGCTGTACCTTTTTTATCCATACGCCATGCACAAATGGCCCAAATCTCTGGTCAATTATTTGCTACTACAAGTATCTAAAAATCCTCCTCTCCTATTCAATGATTCAAAACGAGAAACCGTCTTCCAAAACATATTAGACATAATCCAGACGGAAAGCCCCCCAAAACGATACAGACTGTTTGAAGACACCTATAACATATATTTTTAAAGAAAAAAAACATTTTTAAATATAAATAGTGACGTTAGGTCTTTACACCAAGAACAACCACCACTAAAACAATAATTTAGTTTTTGTTCTATTTTGGGAAATGGGTCTATATAACCAGCGCCTCCCTCGGAAACGCACGCAAAAAGCAAAATGTCACGCAAAAAATGTGCCAAAACCGACGCCGGCTCCTCCCCATCTGCTGTGAGCAGTCTTACCACAGAAGAAATGAAAAGCATCATCCCAGCATTCATATGGGAAAAGCAGCAGGACACTCTTAAGAGGGCAGGCTTTTCACCACCAGAACATATGCAGTTTACAACAAGCAGCGCGGCCACATGGAGTGAAAATGACGTCTGTGGAGATACAAATTACGATGACCTACTGCAATGTCTGGACGATGAAACCTTTTGGATAGATGAAGAAGATTCTCAAAAGAATGGCCTTGACTACTTCCATGGACAAGCCCCAGAGCAGGGATCCAGTTCAACACTCGCACAAGAAACACTGAAACCAAGCACAACACAGTCACCTCCTTCCATGTCAAAATTGACGCTACTCGGCGAAGAAGACTGCGAGGATATTATTCCTACTAAAAACTCTGCGAGTTCACCAACGCTCCCGAAAAGGTTCTTTACCCAAGAAGATGAAATGCCCCTCGACGATTTTTCTTCAGATGGCGACGATGACGGCGACGACTAAAAAGCACACACACACACACACACCGAATTTCGATAATAAAATCATTTGGAGTGATTTCTCGCCACGTAGCATAGTATATATATATGTGTGTGTATATATCATGGTTTCTGTGTCAGGATGGATTCCAGGTCTGACGTGAAAATTTCTCAAGTCTTGAATATATTAGACATCAATTCGATAATAAAGGATGTGACAAACTTCATAGAAAAAGTTGCAGGGCGGCGCGAAATATTTGATTTCACATACACCACAGAGCAAACTATGCAAAAAAAGTTAATAATTACCAATACCACAACCAAAACTCAAGTAGCAAGCATTATGGCATATATTGACGAGAGCACTGATCTCGTCAAAAAATGCACTTGCCTCTTTGAAGAAAATGTAGTTGAGCTAACCTCGAAGGGTGACTTAATAGATTATTTGTTCTTGTCTCTTTGTCCGAGCATGTGCATAGTTAGGTCCATTATGTACCTGATTGAAATTTGTAAATTGGGAATGGATCCTAAAAGCCTTGATAATCAACTGCGTGTTTCTACAAAAGCTAATGATCAAAATCCCGCGCAAACCAACATCTGCATTTATGGAAAGGGTACCGCCTTTGTAGAGCTGCAGCTGAGCAGTGACATGTCGCACTTTGTGTGCTTTCCAAACGGAAGAAAAAAAGGAATCCCGTTTCAGCCGTTTCTTTCAATTGAGAATACTCCCTATGCTTGGTATCTAGAAAAGGCTTTTGCAAACCAGCACACTGACAACCTAAACGCAGTCCCATGTCCGCAGACCCTGCAAGCCATGGAAATCATTTTCAACTTAATTGGCGTTGAATACGCTCAAGCTACTACTTCTACTACTACTACTACTTCTACAAATTCTAAACAAAGAGAAAAAAGCTCACACATGTCACTTCCAACAAGACCAAATTTATTGGGCGGGTGATCCAAAAATTTAATAAAAAAATGGCAGTCCGCCATTTTTCATCTTTGGGATGCTTCTATTCAGTATAATCCAAACAGAGCAGGAGCTCGCAACTTGCCGACGTAATTTCCTTGCACTTCAAGGGCAATTCTACCACCACCCTCCACCCTCTCCTCGATGCGCTCTTCCTTGATAGAGTCCTTGTTGGGGCCAGCGCACATCAGCGTCAAGTGCTTACCAGCAGACAACAAATCGCTATAATTATCACTAGTGATTGTGACCAGCGCGGCGTTTGTAGTCTTGCCCGTCACAATAGCATCCACCCGAAATGTAAAAGGCTCAAAGTTAAGAGCAAAATTAATGTGGCGCTGAAGAATACCACAGCCGTCCATATCTGTAGCCTCTCCGCAAGTCATAGTCGGAACCAGCGTTGTCACGTGAATGTCCCCACGCCTACAATACAAATGCTTGGAACTAGCTGCTCTCAAGAGGTCTTTAACACTACCAGGATCAGTTACCTGAATTCCAAAGTATGAAGGGATAAAAGGAACGTTCAACCTTTCTACTAAGTTTTTGTCTGATGCAGAAGCAGAAAAGGAGGCAGCACCATGACACAAAATAGCATTAGTAATTCCAGCCACAGTAGATTCCATGGGCAGCCGAGCTTGGGACAAATACCTCCTAGCATCATCCTTGACCACATTATCCAACCATCCCGCCCAAACTTTGTCCAAAATGTCACCAGATTCCGCCGCAACTATGTCTGAAACAAGAGTTTCAAGTGCGCCCCCTGAATCGCCACAACTGTCACGAAGACACAAAGCCAAAGTCTTCAAAATAACCCCATCGGAAACCAGCCCCTCCTTTTGAACTGAACTTTTTTCAATATTTCGCTTGGTTTCCTTCGAAAGGTGAAGCCCCAGACTCAACGTCACAGCCGACATGATACTGCTTGGAACAGCAACCTCACCTGAAACATATTTGAAATACGAAACTTTAAAGTTTCCAGCCAATGATCGAAATTCCTCGCGAGCCACGTCTTCAATGTCCAAGTTGGTCCTCGCCGCTACAATGTGCTTGATGGCAACGTCAAACCCTTTAGCCCCATCAACTGCATTCTCCGACGGCATGAGCCCATCATTGTGTTTCCTTGCCAATACAGAGCATGAATTTACAGCAATCTGCTCCAATGAAAATGGAAAAAACCAGTCCTTTTCATTTCCTCGCACCACAGTTATGCCGTGACTTGGAATCATAAGGTGAATGTCGAGAAGCTTGTCTGGAAACGCGCCACGCAACATCATTCGAATCGACTTAAAGTCACTGACGCAGCACCTATCCAGCAGCAACATATTGATGCCAGGATCAGACTCCATGCAAGCCCCAACCTCGGAAAACAGAGCAGAGTATCGTTCCTTTCCACTACTCCCGCCAAATGTGTCGGCACCCATAACGATACACCTCAAACCTGACGAAAAATCACCGTTGGCAGCCCTCCGCTCATACCGCTCGTTGATAGTTTTTGCAACCTCCCCCAGATATGTGGTCTTACCCATCCCAGGCGTCCCAGCCACAAGCACAACTTTTAACGTTTCAATCGCCTTGCTATGTTTGAAAATGAAATCAAAGTTATATTTGCACGTCAGCAGCAGCAAAGGGGCAAACTTTGCCTTGATTCCATTAATCTTCTGATTGTTCAGTAAATGAGCATACATGAACCCTCCGCCCAATGACTTGTCTTCCACTCTCTTTAAAATTCCCAGCCCCAGCTCAATGTCTTTGACTAGAGTAAATAACAAAGTGTTGGACGGGTCCTCCAAACACAAAACGGCCATCTCCATGAGAGCATCCCCATCCCCGTTAGCCAGAGCTTCAATCATGATACACGCTGTTTTCGATGGCGTTACCCCCCCACCTCGCACATCTCCATATAATGACAGCCAATCCACGCAGATTGCGCGCCTTGCATTTAAACCAGACAGAATCCCCATCATACTCTCAATCATTTCAAGATACGTTTCCCCAGACTTCTTCCCATAACTTGAACAATATGCAGCCACAAGATACATAAATTTTAACGCCTCAAACCTTGACGTTGAATGCACAACACCCCAGCGTGTCAAAAAACCCAACTCAAACAATTGACTGAATCTTTCGTCCCACGACATTAAGACAGCCCCTCTCCGACCAGGAACAGTAGCAGGAGACAAGCACTCCAACTTGTCGAAAAAAGGCCTGATCGCCATAGTGTTCAACGTATAATTGACAAGCTTCCATTTGTCGCGATTTTCGCGCATTTTCCCACCGCCCCCGCATGCATCCATCGCCTCCTCCTCATTCCACGTCAACAACATGGAAAACCCTCTGCAAAACTTAACCACCTGCGTGTTGTGCAACAGGTTGCGATAGTACTGCTCATACAAGTACCACTGCATCTCTCCCTTCATAGTCACAGTCATAACAACAACATCATCACCAGCCGTCGCTTTCGAGGTATCAAGTTGTATAAAGAAAGAGTTCTTTGTCATTCCACACATAACACCTTCATCGCTTTCAGCAAAGTCCAGAAGCCCCCACAAGAAATTGGTCAGAACAGGTCCATCAGCATACCTCTCCAGCATCTCGTCAACGCTAAGCTTCCTCCTGTTGTTGCCTTCTTCCAGAGGCACAAATCCCATCAGGACCCCCGTCTCCTCCGCACCAGAGCTCCATCGAAACCCAGTTGATATTTCTTCAAGCGCTGGAATCCTCGCCTCGTAAAACATAGGCTTCTCCTGATCCAAACACAATCCGAGAAGCTCATAACACCCACCAAGACCCATCATTTCCTCGTCTATATAGTGCATTACCCAGCCCTCCAGGTTGGCCCCGTTATCCACGCTCCACGTATAGTGATCAGACACTCTGCAAGAAGGGATCCCGCGTCTGCACGCCTCAGCCCGAAACCCGGTGCTCCAGTAGTGATAATTGTGCACTACACCTTCCTCCAAAATTGGTGCCACCACAGCGTCGTCCAGCGAGCAAGGAGCCACTTTGCGAATGTTTGGACACAAAACCTTGTTGTTCACCTCA
>Ga0114981_10000825_pt1 | contig 20360 bp, 20 predicted proteins | sample S_140806_MF_Meta_FD_87028 | JGI IMG/M metagenome (GOLD analysis project Ga0114981, IMG submission 87028) | Freshwater microbial communities from Lake Simoncouche, Canada to study carbon cycling - S_140806_MF_MetaG | ecosystem: Environmental > Aquatic > Freshwater > Lake | place: Lake...
CAGAGGTACAACATCAAAAAAGCCCTCTCTCGAGGGCTTTTTTGATGTTATTTAATTCCAAATATCTTCTTGAAATTCTTCGACGTCTCTGCCGTCTCTTCCCAAGGGAATAAATTCACCTTCATCACTTTCGGTTTTTGACCGTTTGGCATTTTGAAGGTCTTTTTTACCGTCTTTGGCGTTCTTCCCATGTGTCCGAAACTCGCTGTTTCCTTGTACATAGGTGTGCGCAAGTTGAAACGTGTTTCAATTTCATACGGAGTCATTCCTACATTCTTCGAAATCAAAGATGCGATTTGTCCGTCGTTCATTGCAACACGTGCTGTTCCATAAGTATTCACATAGAATCCTACTGGCTTCGCAACACCAATGGCATACGCCACTTGAACCAACACTTCGTCACAAACACCTGCTGCAACCAAGTTCTTCGCAATGTGACGCATGGCATACGCTGCACTGCGGTCTACCTTACTTGGATCTTTTCCGCTGAATGCTCCACCACCGTGTGCTCCCTTTCCACCATAAGTATCTACAATAATTTTTCTTCCAGTTAATCCTGTATCTCCGTGAGGACCACCGATTACAAACTTTCCAGTCGGATTAACATGCAACGCATACTTCCCGTCAAACAACTTCTGAATGCGCTTCGGTTGTTTCTTCATTACACGAGGAATCAGAATCGTGCGAACATCTTCTTTGATCTGCGCCAACATCTTCGCTTCTTTGTCGAAATCGTCGTGCTGAGTGCTCACCACAATCGCAGAAATGCCCATTGGCTTGTGATCGTCTGAATACTCAATGGTTACCTGGCTCTTCGCGTCTGGACGCAAGTACTTCATTTGCTTTCCTTCTCTGCGAATAGCAGACAATTCACGCAACAACGAATGCGCCAACTCCAGAGGAAGCGGCATGTAATTGTCGGTTTCGTTCGTTGCATAACCGAACATCATTCCTTGGTCACCGGCACCTTGATCTTTCTTGTTCTTCTTGTCAACACCTTGATTAATATCTGCAGATTGCTCATGAATCGCAGACAAAATTCCGCAGCTCTTCGCTTCAAACATATACTCACTCTTCGTGTAACCAATCTCAGCAATTGTGTCGCGAATAATATCTTGTAAATCCACATAAGCTTTCGATTTTACCTCTCCTGCTACAACCACCTGACCAGTTGTTACCAAGGTTTCACAAGCCACCTTTGACTCGGGGTCTTGGGCCAAAAACGCATCAATTAACGCGTCTGAAATTTGATCGGCTACTTTATCTGGGTGCCCTTCAGACACAGACTCTGATGTAAAAAAATATGACATATCTATTTAATTATTTTTCTATTTAGTTTGAATTCAACGACTCGCTCCACTTCGTTCTAACCGGTGGTGTGAAGTCTGGATTCGGTATTTGTTCTGGATCATATCCGAACAATTTGTTTTCCTTTATTAATGTATCTACGTAGGTCGGAACCATTTCTTCCCAACCGAGGTGCCCATTGTGAATTAGGTCTAAGGCATCGCGAGAATAAATCGAAAGAACATCTGGATTGTATTCCGCAATGTCAACAATACGTTTGTTATCTACCATGTAGCGGAAGAGCGGAAGCAAACGCGGATGAACAGGACAGTTCTCTGTGGTGTACAAGGTGTTTGTCTTCTCGTCGAACCAAGGGTATAAATATATTTTCAAATCTCTACTGAAGAGAATTCCAAATGCAGCTAAAATTCCACCGTTCAAATTGCGGTAGTATTTCTCATCGAACAATTCCACCAGCATGTTCGTCCCCATGATAATACCCATACGTTCGTTGGTGTATTTCGTGAAGTATTCTGCCAGCTTATAATATTTTGAATAGTTTGAAACCAATACCGTTTGTCCAAGCGAACACAAAATTTCGGCGCGGTCCAAAAAATCTTGCTCGTCAATTTCACCATCTGAACGTAAGTTGTTCAGGGTTATTTCAAACAACACTTGCACCTTTTCGGAATCTACTTTGCGGTCACCTTCGAACATTTTCAAACCTTTCGCAATCATATCTATGTTCACCTTGGTTACCGGTCTGAATGACCCGCGCAATGCCAAAATATGCTTCTTATACAAAACGTCTGCAGCTTGCAAATTTTCACCGTCCGGAGAAAAAATAACCGCTTCAGTCATTCCGTTCTTCACCAATTGTAAAGACATTAATCTATTGTCCACATTTTCAAAATCAGGACCTGAAAATTGAATGGTATCAATTTCAACCTGATCGCGATTTATGTTGTCGTATAAAGAAAGTAGTAATTCCTTGGGTTGCTTGAAGGTGTAAAAACATCCGTAAAGCAAGTTCACTCCTAAATTCCCCACAGTGGCTTGCTGAAGCAATACATCGCTTTCATGCAAACGCGCATGAATAATTACAACGTTGGGCTCTCTGTTTGAACCTGTCTGAAACTTCACACCCATCCAACCGTGACCTTGAATGGTCTTTTGGAAATTTATTGTTGCGAAGGTGTTGGCATAACTGAAAAATTCTTTGGTCGGATGATCTTCACGATCTAAACGCTCTTCAATCAAACTGTACTCGTGATTGAGCATGTTATCTACACGCGCCTTGCACACATATCTCCCCTTCTCTTCCTTTCCATAAATAGCATCGCTGAAGTCTTTGTCATACGCGCTCATCGCTTTCGCAATGGTGCCGCTTGCTCCTCCAGCTCGAAAGAAATGACGCACGACCTCTTGCCCAGCACCAATTTCTGCAAAGGTTCCGTAGATGTCTTTGTTAAGATTAATTCTCAACGATTTCTGAGCAGGCGATAAAACAACGCGATCCATTTCCACTATCCTAAAGTTTATTCAAAATTAAACCACCTTTGGCTAAATGCCTTAACAAATATGTAAAATCTTCACGACTCATGATGTCCGCATTGCCTTCTCCAAAGCCTCCATGGTAACAAGGGTTGCGGGACATCTGTGAAGGTTTGCTGTGTACACTTCGGTCTGATCGAAAAAATCTCTTCGGTACATGTGTGGAAAGGTTGCGCAATCGTGCGGACGCAATTCATAGACGCCACATAATCCTTTTTTCATATCGAAAAACTGACAAGGCTGCGTTGTGTTTACAATATCCCCTGTTGCTTCATCTATGAATAACCACTTATCGAAGAACTCTTGATACGTCATTCCCAAATGTGTCGCCAGTCTCTTCACTTCAGTCTTCTTCCAAGTAGGAGTCATGGTTCTACAGCAATTGCCGCAAGAGGTACAATCGACTTGCTTCCACGCCTCTTTCTGAGCAGCAACAATAAGTGGCCTGGCAGACTTGGGTTGATTCTTCGAAAGTTTTTTGAGAAAAGCAGTTAGCACTTTCTTCTTGCGATAAGCGCGTAATCTGTATTTGGTAGCGAAGGCTGATTCGGACATAAAGCCAAAAATAAGACAAAAAAAAGAAGGCAAGCCCCTTATATCGCACCGCTACAACTTTCTACCTTTGCTGCCTTCCGGCCCTGGAGGATTTGAAAGGAGCTGGTCGTATAAGACTTGCCTTTGTGCAAATGTAAGGCGTGAATCGCTTCATTGCAAAATCATTCGTTACTTTTGCCAAAGAAAAATAAATCCATGTCCGACGAAATCTCAATCAATCCGCCCTCCCGAAAGGAAGTCTTCCAAATTCTTTTCAAATTCGGAATAGGTATCGCTCTGGGCGATTTACTTTGCGAACAACTCCTATCGTGGTTCCCCTCTTTGGCCTTCGCTTTTGAATTAATTGGAGTCATTATCATTGTATTCGGACTTACGCTAGGAATAAACAAATACAAATCCTACTTCGAGGGATTCAATTATGGAAAGGCCTTGTGGTTTTGCCTTAGAATAGGTATGGTGGTTGGACTCGTTAAACTATTTTTCGCATTCATTCAACTGAGCTACATCGACAACTCTATGCTCATCTTTATGAAAGAAGAGATCAAGAAATCCCTTACCAATGCAGAAGGCATAACCAGAGAGCAGTTAAATGAAATTTTAAACAGCGGCCTCATTGATACAATCGTTTCTCCAATTTTCATTGCAATTATCGTTTGGATCAGCACTTTTTTTCAATATCTTTTTATTGGTCTATTCATTTCCATCTTCCACAGAAAAAGCAAAAATCCATTTGCCTAACTTAGCTGCATGAACTGCTCACTAGTCATACCCCTTCTTAACGAAGCGGAATCGCTTCCTGAATTGCAACGTTGGATTAACGAGGTTATGCAGCGCGAGCAAATGTCTTATGAAGTCATCTTCGTAGACGACGGTTCAACCGATAATTCCTGGAATGTTATTCAAGAATTGAAGCAGACCTACCCTACCGTTCGCGGCATTCGCTTTTCGCGCAACTACGGCAAGTCTGCAGCCTTGCACATGGGATTTCAAGCGGCGCAAGGAAATGTGGTATTCACCTTAGACGCAGATCTTCAAGATTCTCCGGAAGAAATTCCAGCTATGGCTCGAATGATTTTAGATGAAGGATACGATGTTGTTAGTGGTTGGAAAAAGGAACGCTTCGATCCACTTTCGAAAACCATTCCTACGAAATTATTCAATTGGGCAACTCGCCGAATGACGGGCATTCACTTGAACGATTTCAATTGTGGCTTGAAGGGCTATCGCAAAGACGTTGTGAAGTGTGTAGAAGTATATGGTGAAATGCACCGCTACATCCCGGTGTTAGCGAAGCAACAAGGGTTTAAGAAGATTGGAGAAAAAGTAGTGAAGCATCAAGCTCGAAAATTCGGTTCAACGAAATTCGGAATGGAACGTTTCATGAATGGATTCTTAGATCTACTTACCATTTCATTCATGTCGAAATTCGGCAAGCGCCCTATGCATTTCTTCGGCACCTTGGGAACACTGGTATTTATGATCGGATTCATTTCGTTCGCTTACATCGGCGGTTCGAAATTGTATGCGCTATACCTCGGCGAAACAGCAAAGAACATTGCAGATCAAAGCGCATTTTTTATTGCATTGACATGCATGATACTTGGAACAATTTTGTTTTTAGCAGGGTTCTTGGGCGAACTTATTTCTCGGAACAGCGCTACACGAAACGATTACAGCGTAGCTGAAACGTTGAACTAACGACTTCCGAAAATTGCACTGCCAATTCGAACGAGCGTGCTTCCTTCCTCAACGGCAATTTGCCAATCGCCGCTCATGCCCATACTTATTTCATTGAAGGCTTCACCGAAGAGCGGCTTCAACAAAGAAAAAATGCGATTCACTTCTTGAAATTCTTTTCGAATGAGTGACTGGTCTTCTGTGAACGAAGCCATGCCCATGACTCCGCGAAAGTTTACGTTCGAATACAAATCTTTATTCGAAGCAATTTCCAACACTTCTTCTTCCGAAAATCCGAATTTGCTCTCTTCTGATGCAACATGAAGTTGCAATAAAATTTCAATCTGCTTATTTAATTTCTTCGCTTGCTTATCTATTTCCTTCAAGGTGGAAATTGAATTCACTCCGTGAATAAGCGCAACAAACGGAGCAATGTACTTCACCTTATTCGACTGCAAATTCCCAATGAAATGCCATTTTATGTCTGTTGGAAGTTGCGCCTGTTTGTCTACCAACTCTTGAACGTAGTTCTCTCCAAAGACGCGCTGTCCAGCAGCATAAGCTTCTTGTAAATCTTGAGCAGGCTTTGTTTTGGAAACAGCCACCAGCTTCACGTGTGAAGGAAACTGATTCGTGTAGAATTTTATTTGATCTTGGATGTGGCTCATCGCATCGGATAAATAACCAATCCGCTTCTTAGCTTCGGCAAGATGTAAGTACTCTTTGGAGGCATCGTTGATCCCTCATCTGAAATACGCATGAGCGTTGCGGTTGAAATCGGATGAAGCAAAAAGGCGAAATCTGCTTTGCCTTCGTCCACCATTTTAGCGATCTCATGTGAAGGAACCAATCCGTCGGCATGCGCAATGCGCTTGTCGGTGCGTTCATCTTCAATTCCAAAAATCGGATGAAGAATGTTTTTCGAAAGCCATTCGGCATCGATGACATTTTTTTCTTTTTCGAATTGAAAAGCATACCACTTTCCGCTAGTGTACACGCCTATTCTTCCTTCACTCAAATTCAATTCGGTTTCTTTCACTTCGTGAAGAGCACCCAATTTATTCAAGTCTGAAAGGAATACATTCAAATCGAATTCAACCACACATTTCACCAAACGGTGAAAACCTAAAATCTTCAATTGCGCTTGTGAAAGCACCAAAGCCATGAAGTATTGATAGACCTCTTCATTGTTTCCCTCTTCCGCTTTGCGTTGCTTCAACGCCACACTGCTCGCGCTTCTGTGGTGTCCATCGGCAATGTACAATTCATTCACACGCGACATTTCACTTTCAACCTCTTGAATATCTTCAGCCTTGTTAATTTGCCAAATAGTGTGCTTCACGCGGTCCGTTGTAGTGAAGCAATAAAGAGGGTTTTCCATACAAACGCGTTCCATTAAACTAGAACACGTTTCTTCTTTCGACATTAACAAAACAGGTTCTGCATTGATTCCTGTTGTATCTAAATAATCAGTGAATCTTCCTTCACGTTGACTAATGGTGTGTTCGTGAATTTTTATTTTTCCTTGCTCGTAGTCTTCAACCGAAACCGCACCAAGCAAGCCTTGGAAGGAAAACTCAGGTGTCTCTTGTCGGTATATAAAAAACGATGCCTTTCCTTCCAACGAGAAAATTTCTTGACTTAAAAAATTCTCGTAATTCTTTCTTACTTCTTCAAAGTAGGCTATACGTCTGCCGCGATAATCGCCATCTACATCGGGATGAATAACATGCAGAAAAGTATAGGGATTGCCGCTAAGCTTTTCTACCAAATCTTCTTTTGAATACGAAACATAAGATCGCGAAGCAACCAGATGCACCTTATCTGCTGCAGGTAAAACCGCTTTGAATGGCTTGAACTTCATGCTTAGTTCGCGTCCATAATTCGTTTTACATTCTCTGCTATCTCTAAACCAATACGCTCCTGCGCTTCTGCCGTAGCAGCGCCAATGTGCGGAGTTGTAATAATTTTTGAATGCTTCAACAACGCTGCATTCGGACGTGGTTCGCTTTCAAAAACATCTAAACAAGCACCCGCAATAACGCCGTTGTCTAACGATTCAATAAGTTCAGCTTCGTTAATGGTTCCGCCGCGACTGGTGTTAATTACCACTGCGTTTTTCTTCATGAGTGCAAACTCTGCTGAACCAATAACCGAACTTCCATTCGGTTGCTTCGGAACGTGTAACGAAATGAAATCGCTTCCGCGAAGAACTTCTTCGAAAGAAGAAACATTCAATTTCACTTCCACCGGAGAACCGTTAATGGAAAGCGTAACCGTTTCTTCTTCCTTCGAACGATCGAAGAACATCACGCGCATGCCGCATCCCAAGGCGTATTCAGCAAGTGAGATACCAATTCTTCCTAAACCAACAATTCCCAACGTCTTTCCCTTCACCTCTTTGCCTTTCCCGTAATTCTTCTTCAAAACTTCAAACGTTTCTTCTCCGTTTACTGGCATTGCGCCACCGGCTTGATAAAGAAATCTGTTCGAAGCGAACATCATGGCCATTACCAATTCCGCTACGCTCGCACTGCTGCTAGCCGGCGTATTGAAAACGTCCACTCCTTTTTCACGCGCGTAAACTGCGTCAATGTTATCGATGCCCACTCCACCACGACCGATGAACTTCAAATTCGGACAAGCGTCTATCAATTCTTTTCTTGCTGTAGTTGCACTGCGAACCAAAAGCCCGTCTATGTTTTCATTGTGAATGAAAACAGCCAATGCATCTTGACTTACCTTTTCAGTTAACACTGTGCAGCCCATGGCTTCCAAAGCAGCGTGTCCTTTTGCGTCTATTCCGTCGTTTGCTAAAATTTTCATCTTATCCGTTTTTACGTTCGAATTCTTTCATTACATCTACCAACACTTGAACGCTTTCCAAAGGAAGTGCGTTGTACATGGAAGCGCGGTATCCGCCAACACTGCGGTGTCCAGCGATTCCGCTAATTCCCGCTTCTTTCCACATAGCATCGAAAGTAGCCGAGTGCTCTTCGTTGTTCAAACGGAAGGTTGGATTCATCCAAGAGCGACTGTCTGGAACGCTATGTCCGTGGAACATACTGTTGCGATCTAATTCAGCATAGAATAACTCTTGCTTTGCGCGGTTGTGAATTTCCATTCCTTTCAATCCACCGTTTTCTTTGATCCAACGAAGCATGAGCATGCTCGCGTAAACTGAAAACACTGGAGGCGTATTCGCCATACTGTCCTTTGAAATATGTGAAGCCAAGTCTAAATAAGTCGGAAGCTTTCTTCCTGTCTTGCCTAACATTTCTTTATCAATAATGTAAAGCGTAGCTCCTGCTGGGCCCATGTTTTTCTGAGCACCTGCGTAGATCAGCGAGAAATCATTCGCGTTGAATTCCTTCGAGAAAATATCTGAACTCATGTCGCACACTAACGGCACATTCACCTTCGGCGTATACTGATATTGAGTTCCGAAAATGGTGTTGTTGGAAGTGTAGTGGAAATAATCATATCCATCTACCGAAGGCAACTCGGGAATGTGGTTGTGATTCGAAGCCGAACTGTCCGTAACCACATCAATATTTCCCACCAACTTCGCTTCTTTAATAGCTCCGCTTGCCCAAACACCTGTGTTCGTGTAAGCCGCCTTTCCACCTTCCTTCAAAATATTCAAAGGAACCATGTAGAACCCGAGTGTTGCTCCGCCTTGAAGAAAAAGAACTTCGTAGCGATCTTCGAGATTCAAAATATCTTTCACCAATTGACGGGCTTCGTCCATCACACGCTCGAAGTTTTTGCTTCTATGTGAAATTTCAATCAACGACAATCCCATGCCGTCGAATTCACGAATGGCATCTGCTGAACCTTCAATAACAGATGAGGGTAAAATGCAAGGACCCGCGCTAAAATTGTGTACTTTTTTCATGATTCAAATGTAATCTTTTAATGTTTCTTACTGATTTTGTAATTGTGAAATTTTCTGTTGAATGGCTTCCTTGTTTCGTTCAAGGATGACCAAATTTAGCAGCTCACTTATAACCGCCAAATCGTAGACTTGAGTAAGCGAAGCGACAATGCAATCCATTCGATTTTCTTCCAATTCAATGTTGGAAATAATCTTCACAATGTCTTTCACCAAAAAACAATCAGCCTCCAATTGCATGCGCCCTACCATCTTTCGTTCGGTATCAAAAGATTTAGATTTCAGAATCGAAACTATTGAATCTACCTTCGAAGCAATGGCCGGTTTTTCACATCCTTTTTTCCCAACATAAACAGAATCTTTCACCAAACTCGGCAGCGAACCGTTCTTCCAATTCTGAAAAGACTTCGCTTGAATTTTCAACTCTCCCGATATCAACAACTCGAGTTTACTGTTCACCACAGAGACACTCAGACTGTGGGAAATTAAATTCTTAGTAGTCAGACTTAACACCGATTCTTGCGCTTGTACAACCACTTTAATGTTGTGCTTTCCAACATTCAGCTTAGATAAATGAATGGCAGAAACAGGAGCTGTATTTATTTGATTATTATCTACAAAAAGCAGAAAAGACAGACTGTCTGGCGAGGAAACAATGAGCCTGCTCTGAGCAAAAACACCCATTGTACCAAGCCCAAAATACATTACAAAAGCAACTACTCTACTCTTCATCGAACGCCTTATAAATTCTATTTAAAAACGGAAATTTCCGAAATCTTTCTGGGACAATAAACAGCGGATTAACGCTTCTTTCACCCAGCCATTGCGGGCGAATGTACACCAATAAACATCCTCCTACAAAAACACATATCACAGCAAATAGTAACAACCAAATTCCATCGATATGCGAACGAACCGCCATGTATTTCGCAAGGTAGGCTGCAAGTAAAGTCATGGCGCCAATGCGCGAACCTGGAACCAAAGACGCCAGTTGTTCCTTCACCGAAACGCCTGATATTCTATGCGCAAAGCCAATCATCATGAGATAATGAATTCCAGTTGTTACCGCAATGGAAATCGCAACAGCTTCCACCGAAAAACGGGCAGCTACCATTACTCCGGCGATCATAAGGAAAAGATAAATGCCTTTGATCCAACTTCCTTTATAAACCTCACCCTTCGCGCGAAGCAGCGAATCGATAGGGCGCGTTAATGTTCTAAAAATAACGGCCACAAACAACCATTGCAACAGATTCGCTGCTCCCATATAACCGTTCCCTAAATAAACGCGAAGAATGTCTTCACTAAAAACAAACACGAAACAAGCAACTGGAAAAATTAAAATACTCAGCACATTGGTGGCTGCTAAAACCACACGCTTCAAGCGTTCGGTCTCTTCTTGCAACTTCGACATGCCGCTGAACAGCACGCTGTCGCTCAGTTTCGCCATTATGGTAATTGGAAGTGACGCTACATATGCCCCTCTTTCGTACATACCCGCCTGATTCAAAGAAACGGTATTTGGGAATAGTGCGCTCCCCTTCGAGAAGAGCGGAAGAACAGCGACATCTACTTTCGTCGCGGCGTAATTCAATGCATTGAACAGCGAACTCCCTGCACCGTAATTCAACAATTGCAAGGTTGCCTTTTTATTCCATTTGAATTGAACGCGCGTGGGCTGAAGGATCCAGCAAGCCAACGTCATAAGTGCATTCTGCGCGAACAGCGCCCATACATAAGCCCATATCTCGTAACCCCCGTAAGCTAACCAAAGTCCCACCACCAAATTTCCTCCAACAATACTTAGCATGCTCGCCGTGAAGAACGATTTGAACTTCATGTTCTTCATCATGAGGTTTCGTGGAACCACGCTCAATGCTGAAATGGTGAAGCTTGAACACACAACAGGAATAATTTCCTTCAACGTATCAATTCCGTAAGCTCTGGCAATCATGGGAGCAGCAGCCACAAAGGACAAGGTGAAGATAATTCCCAATCCCAAGGATGTTGTGAAAGCCGAATTGATGTGCGATTGCTCAATGTCTTTTCGTTGAATTAGCGCGGGGCCCAGGCCTATCTGTGAAAAGATTTCAGCGAATCCCATGAGACTTAAAACAATGCCCATAACCGCGAAATTCTCAGGCGCAATAAGCCTTGCAAGCAAGGCAGTATAGCCCAACTGTATAAGAATTTGCAGCACCACCGTAGCGGAATTCCATGAGAAACTTGAAACGAACTGTTTGCCTTCGGATGCCAATGGTTTGAAATTAATGTTCGACAAAGGTCGAATATCAACCGTAAAATAAATTGTTGTAGAAAAGAAAAGACGAACACCTTACTTTTGATAGCTCAATTGAATGTTATGTTGAAAAAGCTCAAGACCTTTATTTCCGTTTTCGCATTGGTGCTTATTTGCGCATTTGCCTCTACCCTCGAATCGTGCAAAAGCTGCAATACCGGGAAGGACCTGGGAATTGAAGAAACTTCAGACACAACGCTTCGGGCCATTAACGCCAAGATTACAGCAGAGCCCAATAACATTGCGCATTACTTAGAAAGAGCGCGCTACTATTCCGGATTGAAGAAATATGCTGAAGCCAATGCCGACATTGTTCGCGCGAAGACCATTGATTCAACCAAAGCAGATATTTATTTCACGGCCGGAAAGATTCATTTCGATCAGCAGCGCGTGGTTGAGGCATATAAAGATTATCAAAAGTGTATTGAAAAAGATCCTCAACACAAAGAAGGATTGCTTGAAAAAGCCGCTATGGACATTGCGTTGAACAATTACGAGTTAGCCCTTCAACAAATTAACAATGTGCTTCGTCAAGACGAGCGTGTGGCTTACGCCTACTATTTGAAAGGTCGATTGTACCGTCAGGTTCGCGACACTACTTTGGCATTAAGCTCTTACCAGACAGCCATTGAGGTTGACCCGAGTTATTACGACGCTTACGTAGAAGCGGGATTGGTGTGTGCGAGTTATGGAAACCCTTTGGCAAAGGAGTATTACAATTCAGCCATTGACCTTCACCCGAACTTCGTTGAGCCGTATTACAACAAAGCTATTTTCCTTCAGGAAACTGGGGTGAAAAATCCGAATAACTATCAAGAAGCCCTTCAGTGCTACGACAAGATTATTGGCATTGATGCGAATTTCTCAGCGGCTTATTTCAACAAAGGATTTGTGAATTTGGTTTATTTGAAAGACTATCAGAAAGGAATTGAAGCCTTCAATTTAGCATTGGAGAAAAACCCTGGATATTATCAAGCCGCATACAACAGAGCGCTTTGCCACGAAGGAAAAGGAGATAAAACCAATGCTGAAGCCGATTTGAATCTAGCTTTGAAAATTAAGCCCGACTACACGGAAGCAGCTGTAGAATTGGGAAAACTTCGCGGCGACAATTAATTCGGTTTTACAACCGGATGAATGATTAGCTCTTGCTCGTGTTCACTTCCTGGTAGAATTTCAAACGTAAACACCACAAACATTTTCTTCAAGTACGTCATCTTTGGCGCGTCGTTCGGATGCAGCACCAACTGCAGTCCCAATTGAATGAATCCCATCTCGGTTCTGTTGGCTGGGACTTCCAAAACTAAATCGACCTTTCCATCGGTTAACACCTCAGCCGATGCGGTTATTCCCGAGTTCTCGTCGGTGAATACACCATTCTCTTCAGTGTTCAACAAGAAATATCCGGGCGCATCAATGCTCAATTTCAAAGTGGTCTTTCCAGGTTCAACAATCACTGGTTCTAACGCCACTGCCTCTCCTGCATTTGGCGATTCACCTGAGTACAAGGCCTCTTGGCTCACGACAGGATAAAAACTTTTTATTTCGTTCGAGACCATTCGCCATTTGCGAAGCACACCGTATCCGCCTTCACACACAAAAATTTCACTTCCAATTTTATTCAACGCCATTGGGCGCGTGAATTGCGCGGTGTCTGCCGCTCCGTCTTTCAATCCAAGCACACCGCTTCCCGCAACATTCTTCGCACTGCCTAACCACGATATTTTATGGTTGAAGGGCTCACTAATTACAAGATCGTTGTTGTAGAACGTGAATCCACCGGCTCGATTCACGGGAGTTTCAGGTGCATAAACCACTTGTTCTTTTTTCTTTTTGAATTTCGAAATGGCACCGTTGCTCTTCAACATATAAAATTCTTTGTTGAAGAATTGAAGAGAGAGAGCGCTGAGTGCATTGCCTTGAGCGTCTTTGTTTTCGCTTCTCCAAATGAGTTTCGAAGACTGGTCGGCGGTGTTCAATTCCCACACGCTGCAATCGTTTCCCGCTAGGACATAGATTTTATTTTTTACAATGAACACATCGGTCGGATAAGGAATGGCGCCTTTCCACGAAGTGGCCTTTTCAAAATTTTCTATGTTCGGTTGTTTCCCATTACCGAGAATGGTAAGCAGCACGTGTTGCTCGTTGTCGTAAATGCGAATGGCGTGATTGAGCGGATCGGCAATGTAAAGCAGTTGTTCGGCATAGCTGAAAGTCACGCCCATGGGCTTTTTCAGTTGTGCAACGGAAATATCTCCATCTGCAAAACCGCGCACTCCGCCAATTCTTTTTTGAATTAATCCATCCTCGCTAATGGTGCTCACTCGGAAAAGCGCAGGCTCTGAAACCGCGAGCTCTCCGGAGAAGTAGCACAAGTCGTTTGGAAGTTCAATCAAGGGGTTCGCCCAATATTTAGGTTCCGGAGTAATGGTGGGCTGCCATAGGGAATAGCTGTTGGCATCTGCTTTCACCCATTGGTTAATTGACGCGCTAATGGTTTCGCGGTTGCGCACGCCTTGAATTCCCATGACCGCCTCTTTCATGCTTTTATCGAAAATTAAAATCTGTGGAAGTCGAGCCGATTCAATCAATGGAATATCTCCCCAATTTGGTACAATTCCAACTGGATGACTGATTCCATTTTGTTGAATGAAGTCGAAGATCTCTTGTCGGCTGTAGGCAGGCTCGCGCGCAGGAATGAGCGTAATGCATTGCACTTGCGGAACTGCAAGAAATTCTTCTTGAAGATCAACCATGGCTCCAATGCCTATAATTTCTTCGGGTTGAAGACATCCGAGTACCACCAATTTATCCTTTAGCAAATCTGTGTTGAATTGGTAATCTGTGTTGAACCAGACTGTTCCAATTGGAAAAGTAAAAGCCCTGGCGGAATGAGCAGACAGCACCAAAACGAAAATGAACGAGCGCAAGAAAATGTTCTTCATACCAACAAAGAAAAGAAATTTCGAAAAGAAAGAAGTATTTCGCATGAAAAAGAAAATTATTCCAACTTCTTTTCGAAATTCGCTAAACTGAAAATTACCCAATGGAAAAGAAACCGAACAATTTTTTTAAAACAACCTTCCAATTAATGATCACGTGCCTAGCTCTTCTGTTAGGAGATTATTTACTTGACGGGTTTTCTGTGGACTCTTCCCTTACAGTGATTATTAGTTCAATAGTCATAACGCTTTTAAACAAGTTTGTTAAACCGATTCTAATCCTCCTAACTATACCTGCAACGCTTTTTACCCTGGGGCTGTTCCTTTTGGTCATTAATGCCGCTATTCTAATTATGGCTGGAGAGATTGTTGACGGATTTAAGATTGATGGTTTTTGGCCTGCACTGTGGTTGTCCATTGTAATCTCTATTACACATCTGATTCTTGGAGGAAAGGCGAAAGTTCAGAGAACTGATGTTCGCTAGCGAACGAATGCTGCGTAGCAGCGAATGTCGATGACTAATGTTCACTAGTGAACGAATGCCCGAAGGGCGAATGCTGCGTTGCAGCGAATGTCGTTGACGAATGCCCAGTGGGCGATTGCTAAGTTGCAGCGAATGTCGGTGACTAATGTCTGCGACGAGATGAAAAGAACACATTACATTTACCCTATGCAAAAATTGTATGCCGTTCTCATGTTTGTGGTTTTGATTTCATGTATCCTTTTTTCATGCACATGGGAGAACATGCAGGGCGGTGTGACTGCTGCACCAACAACCTATTTTCCTTTGAGTTATTATCCTGTTTATCCGGGAAGTTGGTGGTTGTATGAAGTGAATGACACCACCACGGAGCAAGTTGAAGTGAGTGCAACGTATTTACCACATAGGTATGTAAACACGCCAGCAGATCTTTCAGGCGTTCAGACCTATTCAGACACGGCTTATGTTCCTTTTTTGAATGGACAACCGATTTACGGATACAACAAAATCAATTGGGTGAGCCCACCCTTTGGCAATTACTATGTGCAATGGCCAATACTTTCAGAGCAAGTGGGATTTGAATTCGAACGCGACTGGACAGACAAGCGCTTCGGAGATTTCTCTGAAAAAGTGAAAGTGACCAACAAGTTTTTTAATGGAACAGATTCAATCATCACCTTGGAAGGACATTGGGTATATGGTCCTAATGTTTCAAGGAAGAGCTATCAATCTTTTGGCAAGAATATTGGCTTACTGAGTTCGTATATCGTTGACACCCTAACCGTAGATACGGTTTACAAAAAGGTGTTACTCGATTATCATATCAATCTTTAACCACAACTCAAACGAATTGAACATTCACAACATGAAAACAAAACTAACCATTACCCTCCTATTCCTCTCAACTCTTGCAATAGGGCAGCCTTTAACCAAACAAAATCCCAAAGAATTCATTCCAACTGGCTATGTCCTGTTCAGCTCGGTTGATGGTGACTTGGATGGTGACGGGGTTCCTGATAAAGTTCTGATGGTTAAAGCTACAGACAAAGCTGGTTTTGAGATGAACGAATTCGGGGAACGTGTTGATCGAAACAGAAGAGGTATAATAGTTCTCTTTAAGAAAAACAATATGTACGAGCTTGCTTTGAAAAACATCAATTGCTTCGCCTCGGAAAATGAAGACGGCGGCGTGTATTACGCTCCTGAACTTTCGCTGGAAATTAACAAGGGAAATCTCTATGTTAACTATGCACACGGCCGATACGGTTATTGGAAATACACCTTCCGATACAGAAACTCCGATTTCTACTTAATTGGTTATGACTCGAGTGAAGGCGGCGAAGTTGTTGAAAAAGAAACCAGCATTAACTTCCTTTCAAAGAAGAAACAAGAAAAGGTGAACACCAATGAAAGTGCGGAAGGCGGAGATGAGGAGTTCAGAGAGACCTGGACCAACATAACAGTTACCAAATTACTCAAGCTTCGCGACATCAAAGATTTTGAAAATTTCGAGGAAGTTGATATGTTGAAGTATTAGATTGAATCGACTTCACAAAAGTCAAATAAAACATTTATTTAACAGCGTTTCGGAAATTTTCCCGCTTCTTTGCAATCGGAAAAATTTAGAGTTTCCTTTATGCTGAAGAAAGTCAAGGTATCTGTCCTAATGGCTGTGTACAACACGGAGTTCGCTTTTATTAAAAGGGCGATTGACTCTGTGTTGAATCAAGACTTTCAGGATTTCGAGTTGATTATTATTGACGACGGCGGAACGAACGACAGTCGCGCGCAAATGCTGCAATATGCAGAGCAACACGAAGACAAAATCATTTACGTCCGTCACAGCAACCGAGGTCAATCGAAATCGATTGACCGTGGGGTCTTGAATAGTATTGGCGAATTCATTACGATCTTAGATAGCGACGATGAGTATAAGCCTCATCATCTGAGTTCTTGTTTGGAGAAAATAGAGTCGCTTGATTTGATTGCATCTTTCACCGAGACTATGGTGAACCATTCGGATGACTACTTCGTTCCAGACAAAAATGATCATACCCAGTTGGTACATTTAGACGATTGCATTTTATTTGGAACGCTATTCGGCCGACGCGAAGTGTTTACTACGATTTGTTTGAAAAGTGGGTATGCGGCGGACGCTGATTTTTTCGAGCAAGCAGAAGCGAAATTTCGTGTTGAAAAAGTAGATCTTCGATCATACATCTATTATCGAAATATGCCTAACAGTATTAGCGCGACAGTCAAAAAAAATAACGCTCCGCTTTCTAATTCATGACAACGTTGTTCAATTACACCGCGAGGTCTGAGAACATTATTTTGGCTTGTCACATTGCCGGGGTGTACGATGTGAATCGCAGCACCACACTCGAACACGACGATTACGCCTTGGTTCAAGCCTGGGCAGATTCTATTCAAGCGTTGGGATTACAAGGCGTTCTTTTTCACAACAATTTCTCTGAGGAAACGTGTGAAAAATATTCAAACGAAAACATCTCATTCATCAAAATCGAATACAATGAAAAGTGGAATCCGAATGTCTTTCGCTATTTCATTTACCGCGACTTTTTATTGAATTTCGCTTCAACAATAAAATCGGTTTTCGTTACCGATGTTTCAGATGTGGTGGTGGTGAAGAATCCGTTCGAGGCTTTTCTCTTTCAAGAAAATCGAGATACACTCTTCTGCGGCGACGAACCGAAAACGTTGGACAACGAATGGATGAATGATCATTCAACTCATTTCAGAAATCAGATTACTGGCTTTGCGGAATACGAACAAACATTCGCACAATCGACCTTGCTGAACTGCGGAATCATTGGCGGATCAACAACTGTCATGTTGAATTTTCTTGAAAAGATTTGTTTCATTCACGAGCATTTCAATAGTAATAATGAAACGGCCTACACCGGCGATATGGGCGCATTCAATTACATCGCTCGCACCCACTTCAATGAACGACTTATTCATGGTGCTCCTGTTAATAGTATCTTTAAGGGATATGAAGCAGCGCGGATGGATTGTTGGTTTCGACATAAGTGATTGAAAATCGAAGATTTTATTCCTCCCGATAGCTATCGGGATGTGTAATTGGAAAATCGAAGATTTTATTCCTAATTCTTAATTGGAAATGCGTTGATTAAATCATCGCAGTCATTCGCCGAAGGCATTCGTTACAACGTAACATTCGCCCGAAGGGCATTCGTCACAGACATCCGGGGTATTTTTAGATTTGGCATAAATCGGCATAACAAGGTTTTTTTCGAAAGCTATCCGTTGCATAGATTTGAAAGAAAAAATGAACCCCGCAGAATTACAACTCCAACAATTTCAGAATTATTTAGAGCAGAGAAGATACAGCAAGAACACCATTAAAACGTATCTGGAATGTTTGCGTGTATTTATTGCGTTTCATTCTACAAAATTACTCAGCGAAATAACACTTGAAGACGTATACCTTTTTAACACAGAGTATATTTTAAAGAAGAATTGTTCTTCGAGTTATCAAAATCAGGTAATCAATTCTATTAAGTTGTTTTATCGCTCGCAATACAAAAAGAAGCTAGATATAGAGCAAATTGAGCGTCCACGCAGGGAGAAGAAATTACCCAATGTGTTGAGCAAGCAAGAGGTAAAAAGAATAATACAAGCACCTGTTAATTTGAAACACAAGTTAATGTTGTGCCTGATTTACGCCTGTGGTTTGCGTAGAAGTGAGTTACTCAATCTTGTGCCGCGGGAGATTCACTCGGACAGAAATTTGCTAATCATAAGACAATCTAAAGGCAAGAAGGATCGTATTGTCCCGATAAGCAATAATTTAATTGAGCAATTAAGGGAGTATTATAAAGTTTACAAGCCGAACGTTTATTTATTTGAGGGACAAACACCCGGAGAACGATACAGTGATCGAAGTTTACAATTGGTATTAAAATCCGCAGTCAAAAAAGCCAAGATTAATAAACCAGTAACCTTGTATTGGTTGCGTCACAGTTACGCCACTCATTTATTGGAATCGGGAACAGACCTCCGTTACATTCAGGAACTATTGGGACACAGCAGCAGCAAGACGACAGAGATTTACACCCATGTGAGCATTCGAAACATTCAACAAATCCGGTCACCATTTGACGATTTGTAAATAAAATCATTACCTTTAGCTAACCGCAACAAACCTGCGCCTATCGCGCTACAATGACATGTATTGGGTAGGTTTGTAGCGCGTATAAGTAAGTTACCTGCAATTTTAAAATTATGGCAATTAATTTAAGTGATCCACCTCGTAACAATCCGCAACCTAACAAAATTTGGGTAGGTATAAATATTGACTTTATATCAGAAAAAAAATCTATTATTGAAAAAATTATAGGTAAATGGAATGACAATAGTGATGGCCAAATTGACTTTGATATTAGCGTTATAGCAACTGACAAGAATGGAAAAATGCCTTCTGATGATTGTTTAATATTTTATGGTCAAATATCTTCAATTGGAATAAATTTGGATACATATGACGAATCACCAATTGCTCTTGAATACGATGAAATTATTTCTATAGATTTTAGTAGAATTCAATCTGAGATAAGCTCGTTGAAATTTATATTATCCAACCATAAGGATGAATTATTTAAAAATTGCATTATTTCATGTTTTGTTTATGACAAACCTATTTGGACAGGACCAAGTGGGAAAGAATTAATTGAATTTAAAATTCAACCAGCAATTTCATTTAATTTATTGGAACTATTTGAAATAAATATTGATAACAAAAATAAATGGGTTTTAAATGTGGTAGAGAACCCTATAAATTCGACAAGTACAAACTGCTTTGGAGAATATATTGGCAAGCACTTTAAATAAAAATAAAAACAGCAGGTAACAGCGTGCAAGCGCCATAACCCTGCCGCAGGCGCAACACAGGGTTACGTTCGCCTGCACGCAAAACGTTATATGCAACCCTTAAAGAGGAATTAAACCAATAAAAGAAAAACAAGTCCAAAGAAATAAATAGACATGAAAAAAATATTTTTACAATTCATTTTGTTGATTTCACTATCCAATTTGGCTTTTGCTCAAACAAATATTTATGACAGTATTTTTGTTGGAGGTCGTTGGAGAACTTTTTTAACTCATCTTCCAACAGGATACAATACTTCGAACAACTACCCATTAGTTTTAGCATTTCACGGTGGTGGTCTATTAGGTTATCAATCCATTCAATATCAATCTCGTTTATCTCAAAAATCAGATACTGCAGGTTTTATTGTTGTATATCCCGAAGGAGTAAAAATTGCAGGAAATAGAACTTGGAACGCAGGAGGTTGTTGCGCCCCATCAACAACACAAAATATAGACGATGTTGGATTTGTAAATTCTTTACTAAATAATTTATTTGCAAACAGACCAATAGATACAACTCGTGTATATGCGACAGGTTTTTCAAATGGTGCATTGTTGTGTTATCGACTTGCTAACCAACTAACAAATCGATTTGCCGCCATAGCGCCAGTTGCAGGTGATTTAATGTATTATCCTTGGAATCCTGCAAGATCTATCCCAATAATTAGTTTTCATTCTTATCAAGACCAGAATGTAAAATATTTTGGAGGCGTAACAATTGGTTCAACTGGAACATATTTTCCACCGCAAGACAG
>Ga0114981_10000826_pt1 | contig 20348 bp, 13 predicted proteins | sample S_140806_MF_Meta_FD_87028 | JGI IMG/M metagenome (GOLD analysis project Ga0114981, IMG submission 87028) | Freshwater microbial communities from Lake Simoncouche, Canada to study carbon cycling - S_140806_MF_MetaG | ecosystem: Environmental > Aquatic > Freshwater > Lake | place: Lake...
ATATGCAAATTTCCAACCCTTATTAACGCCATCTGGGAAAGGTAAAATCACAGGTATCTTCACTTTATATAATAGTACACCACAATTAGTCATTCGCGATACTTCAGATGTAAAATTTGCTGGATTACGCTGCAATGGAAGTACTGGCATCATTCCTATCGTTAGCATTGATAGCATTCGCAAATTAGGCATTGGCATTAAAATAGGAGAATATAAAATTAAAGGTATTGTCATTTCAAGTGCAGATAGTGGTAATTTATCCAAAGGCAATTTGGTGATTCAAGATGGCAACAAAGGGATTACCGTTTATTTAGGCTCTACTACAGTAGTACCCTATAAACCAGGTGATTCTGTAATTGTAGATATCACAGGTGATTCCTTAATTAATTACAAAGGCACTACAGAATTGAAAGGCGCAACGCTAAGTTCAGTTACTAAAGTAGGCACCGGTACCATAATTCCTAAATTACTAACCATTGCTCAATTAAATGCTAATTTTGCTAATTATGAAGGCACCTTAGTGCAAGTGGTTAATGCATCGATAACAGGTGGTGGCACTTATAGCGGAAGCAAAACCTTTACAGATGCTTCTGGTACTATGATACTTTACACCGCAACTGCCGCAAGTTTTGCTAGTCAAAATGTACCTACTACACCTAAATCGTATACAGGTATCGCTTCTTATTATTTAACAACTACCCAATTACAAATAAGATACCCATCTTTAGATGTTCAATAAATAAAATTAAAACTTTAAATAACCAATTATGAAAAAACTATTATTCGGATTTTCAATGCTTTTGGGGCTCATAACCAATGCCCAATCGTATTCATTAACAAGTAGCAATCCTTCATACTCCCAAGATTTCAATTCTTTAGATACTTCTAGTACAGTGTTTAGTTCAAATCTACCCACGGGTTGGTCTATATTGGAAGTTGGCGCAAATTCAAATAACCAATACAGAGGTGGATTTGGCAATTCAATAACTGGTGATACCTATAGTTTTGGTTCAACAAACAATTCTGATAGATCAATTGGTGGATTAGCTTCTAATAGTCTTACACCTCATTTTGGAATTAAGTTTACGAATAACACAGGCTCTACTATAACTTCTCTAAGTGTAAGTTACAAAGGCGAGCAATGGAGAGTGGGTAACACGGCACAACATGTTGATAGCTTAGTTTTTTTATATAGTACTACTGCAACTAATGTGAATGATACAGCAGCAACTACAAACTGGAATACTGTGAGTACGCTATTATTTCAATCAGTGCAACAAACAGCAACAACTGCAGGTGCTTTAGATGGAAATCTTGCTGCAAATTATGCCACAATTTCTGGTACTATACCTGTATCAATTCCTGCAGGCAGCTCTATTGTTATAAAATGGATAGATAAAAATATTTCAGGCAACGATGATGGTCTCGCTGTAGATGACTTAAATATTAATTTCACTACTTCAGGCAGTGGCACAACTAGCTATAATCCAATTGCTTCTATATTTACGCCAAGCAATGGCGCAACAAATGTAGCAACTACAGCTACTTTGAGTGTAACGTTTGATAGAAATATATCAGCTAATGCTTCAGGAAATATCTATATTAAAAACTTAACTGATAATACTTCTTTAACTAAAGCAGCTACTTCTAGCGATGTAACTATTAGCGGCAAAACAGTTACAATTACTAACGCAGGCTTATTGCAATCAAAAACGTATGCTATCCAAATAGATAGTGCAGCTTTTGATACCGCAGGTTATAAGTATGCTGGCATTTACGACACTACAACTTGGAAATTCAAAACTGCAGTCCCGGTAAACTATGCCCCAACTATTACTATCTATATGCCTGCTAATAACACTATCAATGTTGCTCCTGGTAGTATTCTTAGCTTCACTATGAGTCGTGTTGTAACACCCGGAGCTGGATCTATCAAAATCAAAGAATTAGCAAGTGGAACAATCCAAACCATTGCAGCTAACACAACTAACATTGTCAATAAAACAATTTATATTACCAATGCCAATATAACATTTGGAAAAAGTTATGCTATTCAAATGGATGCTAATGCATTTGATACCGCTGGATATGCCTTTGCTGGTATAGCAAATGATTCCACTTGGAAGTTTACAGCAAACAATCAAGCAAGCTTAACTGCTTTGAATGAAACTTTTGACAATTCGTGCGTGCCTGATGGCTGGATGAAATACAGTGCAACAGGTAATCAAGAATGGTATTGTGTAGGCACTACTAATAAAGCAATGACAATAAATGGCTTTTCTAATAGCACTAACAATGTAAATGAAGATTGGTTAATTTCACCTGCTATCACGTTCCCAACGAATACCTCCACAGCGCAATTAATTTTCCGTTCTAAATCAGATTTCATTGGAGACAACTATTCCGTATGGGTATCCAACAATTATAGCAATGGTAATCCTTCATCTGCAACATGGACCGATTTAGGAATCGTTCATAATACTACAGACTCGGGAGTATATGTAACAAAATTAGCAAACTTGCCAATCGCTTCTATTGTTAGTGCCGTAAGAGTTGCTTTTAAATATACATCTTCAGCAAGTTCAGGTAAGAGAGTAGCATTAGATAGTGTTGTTACCAATACAACAACTAATATACAAATGCTTACTTCCAATACTGATGATTTACATGTTGTTGGCATAGCACAACAAACACAAGTACAAGTCTTATTTAATGCACCTGCGGAAAATGGATACCAAGTAAACATCATGGATATGATGGGACGCATTGTATACAGTAAAGAAACTTACTGTAATAAAGGTGCCAATAAATTTTCAATCAATACAGATTTGAATAATGGTGTTTATATCATCAGAGTCAATAACAACAACTATCAAGCTCACAGTAAATTTATTATAGATTAATAAAATTAAAAATAAAAAAAGCCCACTTCTTAAGAAGTGGGCTTTTTTTATTTTTAATTTTTTGATTAAGCACTAAGCACTTTAATCATTTGCAGCATGTCATTATTGATTTTACTGTTTTCTTTAACCGCTTGGGCAAATGGAGTGAAAACAATCTCATCATTAATTATACCCACCATTACTTGCGATGTCCCTTTTAATAAAGCTTCGATAGCAGCATACCCCAATCTACTACTCAGTACACGATCTGCACAAGAAGGCGAACCACCTCTTTGTATATGCCCTAATACGGTTGCTCTTACATCTAATTCAGGGAAACGCTCTTTGATAGTATGCAACAAGGCACTGCTTCCTCCAAACTCATCACCTTCAGCTACTACAATAATACGCACTGTTTTTTTACGTCTATTGTCTCTATCAATATTTTGAAGGATAGCCTCAATATCTGTTTTTGTTTCTGGAATTAAAATTTCTTCTGCACCACAAGCTATCCCGCTATGCAATGCGATATATCCTGCATCTCTTCCCATTACTTCAACTATAAATAGTCGATCATGCGCTTCTGCGGTATCTCTAATTTTATCAATCGCTTCTACAGCAGTATTTACAGCAGTATCAAAACCAATGGTAAAATCTGTTCCAGCTAAATCTTTATCTATGGTACCCGGCAAGCCAATGGCTGGTATCGTAAACTCATTAAAAAAGGTAGCTGCTCCACTAAACGTACCATCACCACCTATCAATGCTAAAGCATCAATTCCATGTTGTTGTAATTGTGCAAAGGCTTTCTTACGTCCTTCTGGAGTTCTAAATTCTTTGCTTCGAGCTGTTTTTAAAATAGTACCCCCACGTTGCATAATATTAGCAACATCAGTTGTTTTCATTTGAAATATATCGCCTTCTATCAATCCTTGATACCCGCGTCTTACTCCATAAACTTCTACTCCATGGTACAATGCTGTTCTAGCAAGTGCTCTAACTGCAGCATTCATACCGGGAGCATCTCCACCAGAAGTTAAAATGGCTATTTTTTTGATTTCCTTTTCCATACGTACATTGAATTACTGTTAAAATTAAGCAACTAAAAAGATAATTGCTAAAAAACGAAAAAGGAATTTTAGATTTGTTTATTCAATTAGTAAAAATGCATAAAATATATTACTTACTTCTCATTTTAACAGGCTTTTGGGGCAATTACAGTTATGCTCAGCAGTCGCAACAAGATGTCGATCAATTGCTGCTGCAAGCCCGAGAAGCATTTCAATTTAAGCAGTATGCAGGAAGCGAAAAAATACTACAACTGGCAATAAATACATACCCTAAGAATATTCTGTACCGAATAGAACTAGCTCAAGAATACCGGGCCCAAAACAAACTAAGCGCCTCTTCGGTAGTACTACAAAAAACCTTACACGATCAACTAGAAAATAAGGATGTATTTTTATTACTTACAGATAATTATTACCGAATAGGGGCCTACAATAAAGGATTGAAAACGATCAATAAAGGTCTTGCTATTTATTGTAATTCCGGAGTTTTTTATGAAAAGAAAGGCAATCTATTAGAAGCAATTCGTAAAATAAAAAAAGCAAAAGAAGCCTACGAATTGGGTATCCATAGGGATACAAATTATGTAGAAAATTATTTACAACTATCCAGATTAGAGGTGGTCGCAGACAGGCCAGAAAAGGCTTGCATATTAGCTGAGATTTATATTTTAAAAAATCCAACATCAAAAAAAATAATGGACGCAAAAAAAATACTTAGAGCAGCCTATAGAAATTTCTATTTAGATTGTAAAGAGCACCCCTATAAAGCAAGCAGCGATTCTTGCTTATCATTGTTTGCAAGTCTATTTAAAGACAACGCCAATAATCTTGATAATGGAATAGATGCCCTTTCTTTATGCAAATTGCGTTCAAAAATGGCTATGCAAACAGAGAAAAAAGGTGTACTCCCCTATCAATTAAACCATATTTGGAATACATTGATGAGAGGCGGTTTTTTTGAAGCTTATCATTATTGGCTTTTTACTGCTATTGAAGACCCCAATAGTTATGCAGCATGGATGCGCTATCATAAAGGAGCAGAAAAAGAATTGCTTGATAAGATAGCAACACTTTGGGCAGATTAAATATGTATTTTACAATAGTTAAAATACTATTAAACCTTCAAAATAGGCGATAAATAACCTATTTTTGTTGACATTATAAAATTTAATTCACGCACGATGGCGTCCTATAAAAAAATACTTTTCACTGTTATTGCTTTTATCTCTTTGGGTGTTCAAAGCAATGGACAAGAGACCCTTGATAAAATCATAGCGGTAATTGGTAAAAACAGAATTATCCTACAATCCGACATGGAATTGCAACTCCTACAAATGAAGGAACAAAAAGTAATGGTTACGGATTCTATCAAGTGTTCCATTTTACAACAAATGATATTGCAAAAAATGTTTGCAGAGCAAGCAGATAGAGATAGTCTTATTGTAAGTGATGAAGAGGTGGAAAGTAAATTAGAAAATAGAATACGTTATTTCGTAAATATGTATGGTTCTAAAGAGAAATTAGAAGAGGCTTTAGGCAAAACCACCTATCAATTGAAAGATGAAAACAGAGACCTCATTAAAGAGCAAATGATGGCAGAGCGCATGCAAAGCAAAGTTATGGGCAATATCTCAGTTACGCCTTCAGAAGTAAGAGCTTTTTTTAATCAAATACCAAAAGATAGCCTTCCATTCTTTCCAGCAACTGTAGAGCTAGGTCAAATTATTATAGCACCATATACCAGCAAAGAATTAGACCAGTATGCTAAAGAAAAATTAGCGGGCATTAGAAATCAAATTGTGAATGAGGGTAAATCATTTGAAACATTGGCTGGCATCTATAGTGATGATCCTGGAAGCAGAGACAATGGAGGCGAACTTACTATAAACAGAACTGAATTTGACCCTGCATTTGTTACCGCAGCATACAAATTAAAAGAAGGAGAAATTTCACCTTTAGTAAAATCAAACTTTGGATATCATATTATTCAAATGTTAAAACGCCAGGGCGAATTAGCCAAAGTGCGCCATATATTAGTAAAAATAGATCACTCTTCTGGAGATTACAAAAAATCAATTTCTAAATTAGATAGCGTAAGAGCCGAATTGATTAGTGGTAAAATAAAATTTGAAGAAGCTGTAGGAAAATACACTACTGACGAAAGCTCTAAACAAACTGGTGGCATGCTGACCAACCAAAGAGACAATAGCATACAGCTTGAAATTGCTCAACTCGATCCTAGTATAGCGCTAATAATAGACAGTCTTAGTATTGGCTCTTTTTCTCAGCCGCACAACTTTACGACACCAATGGGTGAAGTATCTTGCCGTATTGTATTTTTGAAAAACAGATCACAGCCTCATAAGGCTAATTTGAAAGATGATTATAGTAAAATCCAACAAGTGGCCTTAGAGCAAAAAAAAGGCAAGAAGCTATCACAATGGATGAACGAAAAAATGAGCGACTTCTATTTAAAAGTAAGTGACGATTATGCGAACTGTGAGGAAATAAAGAAAATTAAACAGTAAATAAAAAAGTCGGACAATGTCCGACTTTTTTATTTACTAACTGAGTAAGAATAGTAAATCATCTTTTGTTAAGCGTTTAATTATAGCGCCATCATCGGCCACTAAATCATTAGCAAGCGCTCTTTTTCGTTCTTGCAATTGAATCATTTTCTCTTCAATGGTATTTCTACATATTAATCGATACGCAAAAATATTTTTTGTTTGACCAATACGGTGCGTTCTATCTATGGCTTGTTGTTCAACTGCAGGATTCCACCAAGGATCTACAATATATACATAATCGGCAGCAGTAAGATTTAGACCCGTATTACCAGCTTTTAAAGAGATTAAAAACACTCTACAATCTTCTTGTTCTTGAAATAAATTTATGGCTTTCTGACGTTCGGTAGAAGTGCTACTACCATCAAAATAAGCGTACGGAATATTTGCCTTCTCCAATTCTTTTTTAATGAGGCTTAGCATACCTATAAACTGAGAGAATACCAATGCTTTATGATTACCAACATTTTCATATAATTCTCTAACCAATTCTTCTACTTTGATAGAGGTATTATCGAATGCTACGTCTTCATTTAGTATCGCTGGAGAATCACATATTTGTCGCAACTTGGTAAGCCCTTGTAAAATATGCATTTGCGAACGTTCTATACCGCGTTCTTCAATAACTTCCAGCAATTCTTCTTTATAGGTATTGCGATATGATTCATAGATCTTACGTTGATCTTTGCCCATTTCACACCACAAGATAGTTTCTGTTTTATCTGGTAAATCTTTTGCTACTTGTTCTTTTGTTCTTCTTAGTAAAAAAGGATAAATCAATTTTCTTAATTGCAACTTAGCCTCATCTTCTTGAAACTTATCAATAGGCGTTGCAAATTCATTTAAGAAAAATTCCCTGCTTCCCAACATACCTGGATTAAGGAAGTTCATTTGTGAATATAAGTCGAAAGTATTATTCTGCACCGGCGTACCACTCAATGCTAATCTATTTTTAGCATTTAATAATAAAGACGCCTTTGCTATTTGCGATTGTGGATTTTTGATTGCCTGAGATTCATCTAAGATAATATAATCAAACTCTATTTCTTTAAGATGGATGATGTCACAACGCATAGTACCATACGTAGTAATAATAATATCGATATCTTTCAATTTCTCAATATTAAAATTTCGTTTAGATCCATGATGGATAAACAAACTCAAATTGGGTGTAAACTTATTTATTTCGTTTTCCCAATTATACATCAGTGTTGTAGGACAAACAACCAAGTATTTGGAAGTAGCATTTGTATTTTTATAATGCTGTAAGAAACTTAATGTTTGTACGGTTTTACCCAAACCCATATCATCGGCCAATATACCACCCCATCCTGCTTCATTTAAAAATAGCAACCATTGAAACCCCGACAACTGATAAGGCCTTAGAGATGCTTCTAATTGCTTAGGCGCTTCAAAGGTGTTGAAGTCTTGTGTAAGAATTGATTGTAGTTTTTGTTTCTTAAGTTCTAACTCTTTAAGAATAGCCACATCATCAATATCTTCTAATAATTCATCTAAAACACTAAAATAAATTTTCTTAACTCTAATTTTATTTCCTTTTGCTTCACCCATTTTAACGAGCAATGCATATTTTTTCAACCACTCTTCCGGAAGCATACCGATGCTTCCATCATTCAATTTCACATAATTCATTTTCTTCGCCAATGCTTTTTTTACATCAGCAATAGAAGCTACCTGATCGCCAAAAACAACTTCTATCTGAGCATCAAACCAATCTATACCACTATTTAATTGAACACGGGTATCAGGACTATTTTTATTAATGCGAAGATTTTTTAATTTATCAAAACCTAACAACTCAATATCCTTATCGCGCATTCTCTCCGCAAACTTTAAAAACCAACTGTTGTTTAATACTGCTTGAGAACTTAAATAGAAATAATGTTGCTTAGTATGCTCTTGAATGTCTTTATGCGCAGCACGAACAAGTTCTACTGTATTTGATTCTAAATCTTGTTGTTTTTTTACAATGGTTACAATACCATCTTGAGCATGAATGATATCTCCTTTATGCCCCCACTCTACCACTGTTCCATTATAATCAAAAACTGGTTTGAAATGTAAAGATTGATCTTTTTCAATTAATAGTATTTTACAAATTGGTTTTAAATCTGCAGCGACAGCTACCAATTTCTTATCAAAATCAACAGGTGTAAATCCACTCCATGGAATTAATTGATCTGCTAAAAAGCTATTCCAATTTTCTCCACTTATTTTAGTAACTGGATTATAAGCCAATGTGTCTAGAATACGTATTGCTTGCTCATCAATCATGGAAAACAAACGACCCTGATAAGTAAATAGGGCATTATTAACAAAATTGATTGCTGTAGCTGGTATTTCTTCCAATCCAATATCAACATACAAAGAAACATGGTATTCTTTCTTTACTTTGGCTACTTTCAATCGGGGTTTAATCAACTGAGGATCAAATAATACTTCTGTTAGATTTTTTTTACTCAGCGTTTTACCCGTAGGTAGCAAATAACATCTTGGTTGTGAAGCAAATCGTTCTAATAACTTATGATACTTAGGTAATAAATATTCCCAAACTAAGGTCTTAATTTCATCATTTGGCTGATCTTTTAAAACCGTTCTATAATCATCATCCATGAAATCGCCAAAGGGTATATTCTTTTTGATATACTTCAGTAATTCATCTGGCAATAATTTTCGTAAAGCTGGTATTAATTCTCTATCATGCTCATGATAACCCGCAGCATTAATATATTGAATTAAAGGCATGCGCTCAATCTCACTAACGAAGGCTGTTAAAGATTCATTACAAACACCGGCAATCAACTCCCATGACACACCTGGAAACCAATCTACATTTGGATCTATAACGATAGCTAGTCGCTTCTCTTCTGTTTCTTGCTTTACCTTATCTGCTTTAGGTGTAATTTGGTTTTCAATAGCACTTGAGGCTAAATTGCTTTTACTTACACTATTAGTTTGAACAACAATTTTTTGAATACTGGTATCTAAAACACGTAAAAATATTTTTCCATCTTGGTGTACAAATTCAAACTTGCCCGTCAAGTCATCCTTTAAGCTATAACCAAATTGTTTTAAAAGTAAATTCTTTTGCGAATCCCAATTGCGCATGCTAGCAAAATATTGGGTGCCATGTGTAAATAACACTTGCATAAACAAGGCTGCTTTATGCACACACAATGGATGATCTACCTCTTCGCAAGGACAAGTAGTATCAAGAAATCGTTCTTCATTTTGCTTCAATACCACCGAAAAAACGTGGCCATCAACTTGTACATTAGCCGCTAAAGTATCCCCCTCTTTTATATTGATGTCGCATTGTTTTTTATGAGCAATTTCCTCTGCCGATCTCATAATTTGTTCCGAGGTAAATAGGCGCATCATTTGCTTTGTTACCTGGCGCATGCGCACCACCGAATGCGCTTGATTGAACTTTGTTTGTGAACTTTCAAAAAAACCACTCAACATAAGATCATTCATCTGAAATAATGCAGCCACTTCATGCCTACAAATTTCACCCATATTATAGGGGCATTGACAACGAACTTTTAGTTCTTCAGGATGATTATATCTAGAAATAGTAACAGTATAAAAATTTTGATACATGTCGTTTTTAACGCGAAAACGAACTTGTTCGATAATAGCATCTACATCTAACAAGGTAACTCCCTGTGTAAAAAATATTTTTTTTCCTCTTTTTACAACTTCTTCAGTTCCAAAGTTGTAAACGTGTTTTAATAGTGGTGGTAATGACATGTAGATGGAGCTAATTCGAAAAATGCAAGATGTAAAGATACACTATTTTTTTCTTATTTTATCTTGTAAAATATCAACATAAAAGTGCCCCCAGAGTTTGTTAGGAATGCTTAATACGAGGGTCTAACTGAGCATACAAAAGCTCGGTAAGCATACTAATTACGATGAAAATAAATGCTGTTAATAAAACCGCCCCCATCACTACTGGGAAATCAAAATTATTAAGTGCATCAACGGTAATTTTTCCAATACCTTTCCATGCAAAAATATATTCGATAAAGAAAGAACCGGCTAACAACTCTGCCAACCAACCACTCACTGCAGTAAGCACTGGATTTAAAGCATTCCGAAGGGCGTGATTAATGACTACCTTATAGGTACTGAGCCCTTTTGCATAGGCAGTTCTGATATAATCTTGGCTCAATATTTCCAACATTGCATTGCGGGTAAGCTGGGTTATAACAGCAAGCGGACGAATGCCTAAAGCCATTGTAGGTAAAATTAAATTCTTCAGTTGCACATTTGGCAATCCGGTAATGGGATCATAAATAAGAAGACTACCCATCATTTCCAAGCCAGTTAAAGCATGCCATACATAACCAAATAAATAAGCTATTAAAAGTGCAACAAAAAAAGAGGGCATAGAAATTCCAAAAACAGAAAACATAACAATGCATTTGTCGACCCAAGTTTGCACACGCAAGGCTGCCCAAACGCCTAAGGCAATACCCGTAAAACAAGCAAACAGTATAGCTGCAAAAGCAAGGACTAATGTGCCTGGCAAAGCACTTAAAAGCATATCACTAACTTTCTTCTTGGTAATATAAGAGCGCCCTAAATAAGGAAATTTCAATGCCCAAACTGTATTATTATCTTTATAAATTGGATAATATTCATAATTCCTAGATTGGGCATCGGACGAGCTGATAAGGGCTATGGGAGATAAATCATTTAAATACAAAACGTATCGTTTCCATACTGGCTCATCTAAATGCAAGGCTTTTTTAGCCTGTTCTAATGAGGCCGCATTGGTTCTTTGTCCAACTAACAGCTTTGACGGATCGCTAGACAGCGCGTTAAATAATACAAAAACAATACTTACTACCCCAAAAAGGATAATCAATTGATAGGCTATTTTCTTAAGTATAAAAAACAACTAAACTTAATTAGATATCGATGATATTGTAATCGTACTATCTTTAATGGTGCAAGAAGATGGCAAATCGGCGTAGCCCCATTTCCCAATAATGGTACCCTTCTGCAACACCATTAACCCAGGATTGCTGCGCATAGCCGTTTTACTCTCCGTGCCATCAAATTGCATCATTTGAATGGCTTCTAAACCCCATTTCGTTTGGAATGCCCTGGTAGCTTCTCTACTACCTGAACTAAAAATATAACAAGCTGCACCTTGTTGTGTAGCACCTTTCAATAAACCAGCCACTTCTTTCATCTTATCTTCATGTGCAGTAGCCGGATCTTTTACAAATAATATAAGAGTAGGAGCAACTTCTTGTAAGATGGCTGCTGTATAATCATTTCCATCAACATCATTAACGGCAAATCCTTTTATCTCTGGCTCCGCATTGCCTTTTTTAACTAATTGGGTTTTGCTATCTACAAATTTCCAAGTAGTATCTTGCCATGGATAATTTTGCATGGTATAGGTTTGCTGTTTACCATTTTTCTCATAAATCATCACCGTTTCAAACTGATCTGGAATTGACCCTGGAGGCACTTTCATTTTTTCTTCAATATTATTGCCTACTTTATAGGCTAAACAATCTTTAAAAGGCAAATGTTTTAAAACATAAAATTGAACACCAAACGAAGCCACACTAACCACTACCAATAAAAAAATACTCCATTGTTTACTAAATAAGGAAGTAACTTTCTTTCTATATACAAACAATATTATAATGAAAATAAAAAGTGCCACATCTTTTACAAAAGTCTCTGTATTGCTTATTTTGATACAATCTCCAAAACAACCACACTCTTTTATATTGCCTGTAAATAAAGCATATGCCGTAAGAAACGTAAACAGCGCAATTAGTAATAACAATAAGAATGAAAATAATTCATATGCATAACCAAGTATCACCGCTACGCCTGCAATAATTTCAAAGGCTATCATGCAAATAGAAAAAACTAAGGCCATGGGTATGAATGCCGTCATGTGTAAGACCTCAAAAAACTCCGTCATCTTATAGCTTAAACCCAATGGATCATTAGCTTTTATTAAACCTGAGAAAATAAACAAAACCCCAACGAGAATGCGTAATAGAATTAAAAAATATTTCATAATTGAATTTTATTTAGATAAATAGTTTGCGTTAATTAAAGCGAAAATGGCATAATTGATAATGTCAGCAAAATTAGCATCAATACCTTCTGAAACTTGAGTTTTGCCATCATTAGCTAAAATCTGTTTTATGCGTAATAGTTTTACTAAAATAAGATCAACAAAAGATGCTTGATTCATTTCTCGCCATGCTTCTCCATAATCGTGATTTTTTTGCATCATTAAATCCTCTACATGCTGAGCTTGTGTCTGATAATTTGTATTAGCGGCCGCTAAAGTTAAGTCCACAGGCGTTTCCTCCGATAAGCCTCCTTGTATTAATGCAATGATACCATAATTAACAATACCTACAAATTCACTGTCTATGGAATCGCCAATTTTCTGCGTTCCCGTCTCTTGAATTTGTCGAATTCGACTGGCTTTAATGTATATTTGATCTACAATTGATATGGGTCGTAGCATTCTCCAAGAAGTACCATAATCACGAGTTTTTTTCTCAAATAATTCGTGACAATGCGTAATCACTTCTCGATATTGCTTTAAGGTTTGATTCATGGACTAAAAATACTGCTTTAAATTTAAAAATTATGCTCAAAAATACACAATTACCAATACAAAATACCTTGCAATCTAAAGGGGCAATTTTAGACTTAAGCAAACCTGTAGTTATGGGTATTATTAATTTGAATGAGGCATCCTTTTATGCTAATAGCCGAATCACTAATGCGGAAGAAGTACTTGTAAAAGCTACGCAAATGTTGGAAGAAGGGGCAAAAATTATTGATTTGGGGGCAGCCTCAAGCAAACCTGGCGAACCGATTTCATCTCCTGACCAAGAAATTGAAGTACTTATTCCAGCTATTGAACGCATTAAGAAACACCATCCTTCTTGTTGGATATCGGTAGACACCTACCATAGTAAAGTTGCAAAGGCAAGCATACATGCTGGCGCAGATATGATAAATGATATTAGCGCTGGACTAATCGATGAAAACATGCTGCCATGCATAGCTGAATTACAAGTACCCTACTGCATGATGCACTTAATAGGTACTCCGGATACCATGCAATCTAATTGCCACTACGATGATCTTGAAGCAGCTGTATTAGCTTATTTTATGGAACGAATTAAAACCGCCGAAAGCTGTGGCATTAAAGATATCATCGTAGATCCAGGGTTTGGATTTTCTAAGGATACAAAGCAAAATTTTGAATTACTAAAAGAATTGCGATTTCTTGAACTACTTGGCAAACCTATTTTAGTTGGGCTTTCTAGAAAGTCTATGATATACAAATCGCTAGCATGCACTGCAGCAGAAGCACTCAACGGCACTACCGCATTACATGTTGTAGCCTTACAACAAGGAGCAAAAATATTGCGCGTTCATGATGTAAAAGAAGCCGTTGAAGTTATTCAATTAATGGAGTTATTGTAAAGCTTATTTGATATAACCAAATTTCAAACCAAATTGCACCAAGGCTTCGCGATCAGTAGCAATAGCATTTAATGAATTTAAATACGTATAGCCTATACCAAATTCAACACCGAAATAGAAATTATTAGTTGGGCGTACATTCAATGAATTAGTAATAAGCATGCCAAATTTAAAAGCATTTAAATTAGAGGAAGTTTTATAATCAAAGACATAATTATAAGGGCTTAAAGTGTCTACTTTATAATAAGTTGTTGTTTGATTCTGCTTACCTAAAGCCATTACTAAAGATGCACCTACAGCATAAGATACACGCTTGTTAGAACCTCCAGGATAAACTTTAATTCCCGGATAGGCATTGAAATACGTTAGATTTCTGCTGGTAGTTGATTGGGATGAAAAATAGGAATTATAATAATTGTTTCTTTCCACTTCAGGAAAAGAAATTGATATAGGAAGATACAAACTAAAAATCCCCTTCGTATCTAAGAAATGCTCATAAGAAAAAGCAATACCAATATTGTCTTCCGATACATGAAACGGATTAAATCCATATATACTAACAGGCTTTTTTTCTTGAGCCCAACTAAATGAAGCTGATAATAACAAAACGGATAACAATATTTTTTTCATACTTAAATAGTTTTATGTCTTACAAATGGTTTAGTGCTATCAAATAAAAAGCGATAGGTACTTAGTATTCTGCTCCTATGCGTACCCAAACTCTCCGCAATATTAATCATTTTTGGATTAAAATCGCCAATCCATTGCATCTCAAAATCGGTATAGTTTTTAGCATGTTGTTTTATAAATTCAGCTCCTTCTACAATCATAAACGCATCAATTCCTTTTCCTTGATATGCCGGGACAATACCAAACACTAAGCCAACAAATCGATTATTGGTAGCGAACATTTTTAAGAATAGAAAATACAATTTATATAACAATGAAAAATGACCATTCATTTTTTTAAACCATTGATTTAGGTCGGGCAGATTAATCCAAAATGCGATAGGCTCATCATTATGGTAAACAAACCAATTAAGTCGTTCGTCCATAACGGGTTTCATTGTTTTAAATAATTTTACAACTTGCTTTTCTTCTAGTTCTTTCCCGCCACCATGACTTGCCCAGGCTTTATTATAAGTAATAGTGAAGTCTTTTGCATACTTTTCTAAAGCACGCTTTTTCATATGAATTGCTTTATATGATTTATCTAAAGAAATCTCTGCATGGCGTTGATAAAACTTATCTTGTAACTTATTATCTACCGACAATGCATAACAATGCTGATGGAAATAGGGTTGAAACCCATATGCTTCAAACAGTTGTTGATAATAAGGCGGATTATAATTCATTCCATATAGCGGCTCATGAAATCCTTCTACCAATAAACCCCACCATTTATCTCGCTCACCAAAATTTATGGGTCCATCCATAGCCTCCATTCCCTGCTCCTGCAACCAATTTTTACAATGATTAAAAATAAAATCTGCTGCCTTTTGATCATTTATACATTCAAAAAAACCTATCCCTCCAGTTGGTTGTGCTTCTTTATATTGGCGATTTACGAATGCTGCAACTCTGCCGATACATTCCTCAGCATCATTCAATAATAACCACCGTTTCGCCACACCTCGTTTAAAAAATTTATTTTTTTGCTCATCAAAAACCTCTTCAATATCCTTATCTAATGGACGAATCCATTGCGAGTCTTGGGCATTGATAGTAATCGCTATTTTTAAAAAATTTTTTTTATCCTTGCTGGTTTGCACTTCGTGCATTCTCATAACTTCTGATTTTAATCAAAAATACAAATAAGCATTCAAGAATTGGTATTTAAGAACCACAAAACTAGTGGCTGCTCTATAAAAATAATTTATTAGTTTGCACTGCAAATGAATTGGATCATATTTCTCTTAGGACTCTCAGCTTGCTGCTGGATGTTGTGGATGGTATATAAAAAAGATACCCATATCGGCGTGCCCTACCCATTAATAACAGCAGGATTGAGAATGTGTAGTTTTATATTGCTGCTTATTTTATTGGCTGCACCAAAGATTACCTTTCACTCTAAAATGCAACTTAAACCGAAAGTAATTTTGTTAGACGATCGATCTACATCTATAGCAAACATATTACATAAGGACACCAACTTAGTAAAGGAGGCAATAAATAATTTTAAAGAACGTCTAGGCACAGATTTTATATTGCAACACTATTACTTCGACGAAGAGCTCACTACGAATCAAAAACCCTATTTAGGCGAAGCAACAAATATTAGTAAGGCCCTTCAAGAAGTAAGTACTAAAAATATAGATCAAAATATAGCTGCTATCCTTCTTATTAGCGATGGACAGTATAATCTAGGAAGCTCCCCCAATGCTACAACCCTACCAAATACAGCACCTATATATTGCATAGCTATTGGTGACACCAATAAAATTGCGGATGTTGCTATCACGAAATTATATTACAATAAAACTGCGCTACTCAATAATCTATTTGAAATAAAAGCAGATATTAAATTTCAACAGGTCGGCAATCAAACATTTACATTAGCATTGAAGGAAAACAGTGTGGTGATTCAAACTAAAACCATATCCGCTAGTTTACAAGAACAAGTAAAAACAATTGCTTTCCTACAAAAAGCAACGCAAGAAGGGCTACATAATTATTGCATAGAAGTATCAAAAGCAGCGCAGGAAAGTAATATTCAAAATAACAAGCAATTAGCAACCATTCATGTAAAGGCAGAAAAGAAACAAATTGCTATTATTGGCGATGCTCCACATCCAGATATGCAAGCCATCATTGCAGCACTTGATAAGAATAAAAGTATCCAATTTATATCTTTCATAGGAAAATCACCCAGCGAGACTGACCTAAACAAACTTGATGCGGCTATCTACTTTTATCCCAAAAAGGAAGATTGGAAAATAATAGCTCAAAAAAAACCAACCTGGTTATTTATAGCAGGCAATGAGGCAGGATTTACTGGCTCAGAAAAAAACAAGATTAATCCTACGAGTAGTATACAATTCAATAAGCAATTTTCATTGTTTGAAATAAAAGCTAACATGCAAATTTTAGCTGCTCAGTTACCGCCACTTCAACAATATTTCAACTCCTTACCCTCCTTAGCCAATGCAGAACCATTGGCCTATCAAGGCTCAAGCCCTATTTGGATAATGGAACCAAGCTTACCTTTTAAGGTCATAACCCTCGGAGAAGGCATATGGAAATGGCGTATGTTTGAATATAAAAATACGCACAGTCATTCCCTACTCGATGAGTTGATTCAAAATGCTATTACGCTGCTTACGCAACAAGATCGTAATAAAAAATTATCCGTTCATCCAATAAAAGATGCTTTTAATAATAATGAAATAGTTTCTTTTGTCGGTAGCCTTGAAGATGAGCTCCATAATAGAGAGCAAGCAGCCGTTAAACTAACGGTTCAATCTAAAAACAATCCTATCACTACAGTACTAATGCAATACAATAGTGCTAGTCTGCAGGCTTCTATTGGAAAATTAGAAAATGGACCATATACCTATAACGCCATTACCAATATAAACGGTATTGCTTATGAAGACAAAGGAGCATTTATCGTTAACAAAAAAAGCATGGAGGATGTAACAAACACCGCCAACTGGAAGGACCTACAAGCACTAGCGAATAACAATAATGGATTTGCAACTACCTTAGGATCCTATAAACGTATTGCTGATAGTATTAAAAATAGGAAGTTCAAAACTATAATCAAAAGTCAAGAAAGCAGTTCTGATATCATTGATTTCAAATGGCTTTTCTTGCTAGCACTCGGATTGCTTAGTGCAGAGTGGGTCTTGAGAAAATACTGGATGGCACAATAAATTCTTAACGGTGATAAAACTCAATCGCCTTTCTTGTTATTTTATTAAAAATACCTAGCTGAATAATAGCCGTATCAGCATCCTTATTAAAAACAGCATAGCAACGATCACCATCATAAGGCAATGGATCTTTACCATTTTCTTTATAAACATTTTTGCTTCTCTTATTCATATACATCCAAAATAAGCGAACATGCTGACGATTGTTATCATTCAGCTCTAAATAAATATCTCCCTTTGGAGGTGCTGAAGAAATGAGAGAATCTAACTTAGGCAATCCGTTTAAATATCCTTCGCAGTTTACAAATTTGAAAAAATCTAAATAGCTTTTTGCTTTCCCTTGAATCATTGGAGTTGTTGCAACAAATTTTTTAGCTAACGGTTTTAATAAAAAAGAATCTTTAGTTTGTTCTAATTTAAAAGAAGCTAAGGAATCGGAAGCATCTAAAACTGTAACCGACTTTATTTGATGCGGCAAGGCATCAAAAACTATTCGCGAGCGCCAATCTTCAATCATAGTGCTATAATAAGGTGTTAGATAACCATTAAAGCCTAACATATTAACTACATAAACATGTTGAGCTCCTTCTAACAACATATAAGAACCCTGATTATCATCGGCAACGCCACCCATATAAAATACGCGCAATTGCTCGCCATGCTCGTTATAAAGTTCTACTTTAATACCCGATCCAGCCAACCCTTTAACAATATCATTGTGCTTGATTTTAGGAATGGGATACATAGCTTTTTGCGTAGCAATAACCCTTAAAATATCATTTACATTAGGCGCCATTGCTTGGTATTTTTCATTTACAGTCCAGATATTACCGGCACGTTGTAAATGAATTTTATTTCCTTTTCTATCCGCCAAAAATATACTGTAAATAGATGCTGTATCCGTATAAGAAAATTGATCTTCCTTATTACCAAAAACACTTTCCGAAGGGTTTCTAAAGTAAACCGCATATATGCCCAATAGAACTGCCAACAAAGCCACTACATACCAAATATTCTTACGCATAATTAATTACTTTTTTCTTCAAATTTTCTTTTCCTAATAAAGGTATAGGCAGATGCGAAAATCAAAATTAACAAAATAGGAATTACGATATTAATCAATTGCCATTGCATTTTTTCGTCACTTACTCTACCGGCATCTAATAAACGTAAGCGCGATTCTTTCGTTCTAGCCTCCATCAATTTACTTTGATCTACTAGGTATTCAATACAATTAAGCACAAATGTTTTATTGGCATAGCGCGTATCGCTATAACGCCAATAGCCCATCTCCATTGGACCACGCGCTTTCGAAAAGTCATTTTCTGCAATGTCTCCATCCGAAACCACAATCATACTAGTTGCTTTATCGGTTGCTCCTTTAAAGGTACGATGCAACGAATCTTGATATATATGTAAAAAACTCGCAGCTAATCGATTTGAAAATAAGGAATTAAAATTACCTTCTAACAAAACAGCGATAGGCTGATTAGGCTGATTAAATAAGGCTGTACGCTGAGGATATTTAAGCATAGTTAAACTTACACGCATAGGCGAGGCAGCCACTCTGCTATATTTGGAAGAACTTAATAAAACGGTTTTAGCAATAGCACTGTTTTCAACGGTATCGATACTATTTACAAACATTCCCATAATAGCATCCATATTATTAACAATAGGATGTTTGCTTTCCGGAATCATCACAGGGAAGTAGATCCAATTACGCAATTCAATTTGGGGTTGATCCCCATTCATACCTACAGTAACCGGTATTTGATTGCATTGCATATCTTCAATAAGGTTAGTATTGATTCTAAACCCAAACTTGAAAAATAAATCATCTAAATTTAATGGATAATCAACCGTTACAAATTGCTGTGTTTTCTGCAGGCTATCCATAGGGGTCTGCAACATATCAACCATCCAAAGTACATGACCTCCATGCATTACATACTGATCGATCTTAAACTTATCCTTGTCTTCAAATGCCGTTTTAGGTTTATTGATCACAATGGCATCAAATGAATTAGGAATAAAATACGTACTCGTAATATCGATAGTGTCTAAATTATAATTTGCATCTAAGGAATGTAATAAATCTAAAGTTTGCAAGCCCAGAGATTCTTCATGACCAACGATATAGGCAACAGAAGGCACATCTGGTAATTCTAGGGTATGAATAGCTTTTACAAATTTATATTCCAATTGCGATTCCGAATAATTGAGCACTTCTAATGGACTCATACCTAAATGAGACTCTAATAACTTAACAGGGAAACTTTTACCATTATAGGAAACTAATGCATAAGGGAAAATAATTTTTTCAGAATACCCTTCCGCACCTTTACCATTTACTTGCAAATTAACCCCATTAATGCCTTTATCGGCTAATTGTTTGAAAATTGCTTCTTTCTCCGATTCTGCTTTACCTTCAAATGG